>Ga0206949_1077_pt1 | contig 22550 bp, 27 predicted proteins | sample Alteio_BWOrgHeat_40_FD_153240 | JGI IMG/M metagenome (GOLD analysis project Ga0206949, IMG submission 153240) | Enriched cells from forest soil in Barre Woods Harvard Forest LTER site, Petersham, Massachusetts, United States -... | ecosystem: Environmental > Terrestrial > Soil > Temperate forest >...
CAAAAAAAACATCTTTATAATCAATGCCGCCTGTAAATACCTGCGGCAAGTACTCTTTACCATCAGGGCTATAGTTCCTGTAGGCCCGTGCGAAGCAATTGTAATCCGCATCCACCAGCTTGAAGGTTGCCAAAACGAATGAATAGAGATACGGTTGTATCTCTCCTATCTTGTAATCCAGGCCTTGCGGCTTTGTTTTTAAATAGTTCATTCATTTTTTTATATTTGATAGCCCCAATTGTCATCCATGCTTTGCAGGTTGCGCGTTGTGCCGCCGCTATAATTACCATTGTTCACCGGTGGTATGGTCACACATACTTTCTGGTCAGGGATGAATGTTTGTGTTATACGCCACATTTCCCGCTCGATCTTGTTTTTTAAGCCGGTGCGGTATGGGATATTCACTGCGAACTCAGTCCGGGTATTCGGGTTCTGAATGCTTCCCTGTAGCTGCTTAAACAATAGATCAAGCTGCTGCTCTGAAAGGTTCTTTTGCCCGTTTATCCGCGTGCTGGCCATCACTTCCTCTATACACTTAGCCACCATACACATACCGATAAGCCGGTCAAACTGCGAGGCATTACGCACTATTGTATTGCTAAAATCATGGTAAGTGCTCATTTCAAGATTGAGGCCAAACGTCCGGTAGTTGCTTTGGTACTGGCTCCTTACGAATGTCTTGGCAGCGTAATTGCTTTCTGCCTGGAAGCATTGATAACCCAGCATATTGTAATTATTGAAGCCATCCAGGTACACATCAAGGGCCGTTATTGGCTGATTGTTGCTGTCCATCTGGTCGTTTATCTCATCCTGGTAGTAACCAAAGAAGAAAGTACCCGTTTTGTGGGTGTCGTCAGAATAATGCAATATCAGGTCATCAATATTCACCACCTGCTGGCTGGCTGCTGCCGTTACAGTTATTCGCTGCGTCCACAATGGAGCGGCTACCATATCGTTATATAGGTAAAGGGTAACGGTGCATGCGCCTGACATGATCAGGGCTACGCTGTCAATCTTTACTGCATAATCACCTTCTGCCACATCTATCTGCCATCCGCAAAAGTTTGCCGTATTGGGTATAGGTTTGTAGGCCGTCCGGAAGTTCTTGGCAAATATCGCTTTGGGGCTTTCAATAATCTGCGGCAACATAAAAATTCCGTTGAGGGCATCCATGATCACCGCTGCCTGCAGGCTCAATAAGTAGGCGTTGAAATCCGCTGAACTGATCTTGTTATCTTCCTGGCATAACCAAAGAAGATTGGGGGAACAAGCGCCATGGTCGCGGTTGAATGGCAATCCTGAATCATTGGTAATAACATCACCGGTCAGTATAGGCGTAAATGACGACAAAGTAGGTTGAGTCCAGCCCTTACGCTTGGTAAGGGCTGGAATTACTATTGATTCATCAAATCCGTTGCTGATAGCCATGGTTATTATTAATATGGTCAGAATTACCTTTTTCACGTTTACTTAATCAAGCGTTTTGCTAAACCTGCTGGAAAAGACATATGTCCCGGTGAGCACACTCGTCTGTGTGCCGGCGGATATATACCGTATTCGCACGTATTTAAACTGACATCTCGGGAATATAAAATATCCGATAGTTGTAGAACCGGTTACTGATATGGAGCTAGACCCGTTATACTGCGTCACATCAGAGATCAATGTTACCCAGTCACCGACAACTGCATAGGTGCCAGTATTGCTTCCCTGCACTATGATGGTTCCGGTAGTCGTTCCGGTGATGGATGGTACTATCGACCATTCATACGTCACATCCCATTGGTTGGCATCACTGCGGCTGGCATACAGATAGGTAGTGTCAACATTCACTGTAGTATCGGGTGTTGACTTTAGCGTGCCGTTTGCCGTCATTGCTGACAGGTTGCCCGACCTGGTACTTTGCCCGAAGGTGGAAGTTGCCAGCATCATCAGCACGGCGCATATTGAAAAGTACTTTTTCATTGTTTTATTTTGAAAGGGTTTATTAAATTGGTTTGTAATGGCAGATTACATCTGTGCTATTTCGAATACTACGCTTTCGTTTGCATTTGACAGCGGAGTGATAGCCTGGGCCACATCCACAGATATTTCTATCTGCAAAAGATCATCCTGCTGCACACCGTTGGTGCCGCTGGTATCGCTACGAAGCGTATATCCGTGTACCGCAAATGTCAGGTTGGTACCGTATGGATCTTTGAAAGAACCATAGCCACCGAGGTAACTGTTGTAGTCACCATGGCCTTTCCTGTTCTGCTTTGGTATCCAGTCTATCAGCGCGGTAGTGCCCGGCGCCATTATCAATGACACACCGTTGGCGTAGTTGCCATCTGTCAGGTCGACGGACTGTGCAATGTTCAAGCCGGTGAACTGGAATGCTGTATTCTGCTGGTTGCCGTTACCCTGTGCCGCCCAGAATGAGCCGTTCACATAATTCTGTCCGGAAGAGATCACTTCGAACGTACCATTGTTGTAGTAGTTCTGTGTCATGATCTCCTTGGCAAGCTGGTAAAACTGCTTTTGATCACCTGCAGATATCTCATGCGCATGGTTTGTAGCATTCCATGTTACCCTTGCGCCAACCGGTGTAGTTGTTTTCACAACCTGGGTACGCTGCGCAAGCAAGTAAGTGATATAATCACTTTCTATTTGCGCGTGGATATTCAGTATGCAGTTCATCATGTTCTGATCGAAAGCATCCTGCCATGAGAAGATGTTGTTATCCATCTGCTTCAGTGAGATACTGAACACATCCGTATAGGTGGTCCATGAAAGGGGCATGCTCATAGAGTCGCCGGAGCTTCCGGTATGCGTTGCGCTTCGCTGCGCACCTGGCACACGGGACTGGCGTTTGAGTGCATAAGCCGTAACTGTACGGTCTTCCCTTGTCCTGATCTCGTTCGCCGATTTTATCAGGATGTTGGAGTTAGACAGGCCGAGCTTTAAAGCGGGGAGAACTTTCTCGCGGCTTTCTGGCGCTGTAAATTTCTTTTCAAGCCGTGTTTGTGCGGCTACGAGGTTAGAGGGGGTGAAATTTGCCACTTTTGATATGGTTTATCGTGGACTTGCAAACGTATCTTGTTGCGGAATTACCTTGAGCTGGACCTGCTCTGTCAGACTTGGAAATACGTATCTTGATTTCCGAATGTAAAGGTATAAACTATATTTTGAAACGAACAAAAATATTTTTTGGGAAATAAAAAAGCCAGCCTGAGAACAGGCCGGCCCCATTAAATCACCATGAAAACTACTTCACCTCTTCTTCGGTTGCGGCATCTGGTGCAGCCTCTTCCGATTCCGGCAATTCTTCTACAAACTCATAATAAGTAGCCGTACCTGTGCCGGCTATCCGGGCATTATGAGCGTTGGCATACTCTTCAGTAATGTGCACATGCTTCACCAGGCGCTTGTTACTGATTTCAGGCTTTGCCTTCGGGTCTTTACTTGTATCATGCTTCACGTCCACATGATATTCTGCATACTTTTTGTTTGCGTTTTTCATACTTTTTTGATTGGCTGTTATAAAAATAAAACTCATTAATCCATTACCAACGGCGTTCCTGCCTCTTCCGCTTCCTTCATTACCTTGCTCAGGTGACCACTATAGTCATGGTCTGTGCCCATTGCGCTGCCCGGGCCATGCTTGGCTTCAAAGTCCTTCATCACCTCACTGGCTTTGGTATATGTAGGCTTTGCTTTTGTATCGCTGTCATCAGCGCCGCGGCCTTTCTTTGCAGGCTCACCGGTCCATTTCTTTTCAGCTACAAAGACTTTGATAACTTCGCCATATTCAACGTCTGTTTGCAGCTTTGCATCCTTCACCTTTTCGCCATCCTTATAAGGAACGATCTTGCCGCCTTCTTCCTTGAACTCATACCCGTTAGCTTCCATCAGCGCTTCAACTTCACGTTTGCTCATGCCGTTGTTTACTTCAGGGATGGCTTCATGTATCTTTTGGCGGCGCATTACCTTACCAGCTTCGGCACGGGCATTGTCGCGCTCCGTTTCCAGTTCAGTAACCGTCTTACGGAGCTTTTCAACCACTTCGGCATCATCACCCTTGACTTTTACAGCTTCGTGCAGGTCTTTCAGGGTCTTACCCTTGAAGTCAAGTCCATTGGCTTTCTTGTATTCCTTGATCTCGGTTTCTACGCCTGCTACTTTACCTTCGTCATACTTGGCTTTATCGCGGGTGGCCAGTTCTGCGTCGGTGAATACTTTTGCCCCTTTAGGATGCACTTCCACTTCCGGAATATCCAGGTCTACTTCATCTGTAGAGTCAATGGCGGCGTTTGCTTTGGTTTCATCAATCCCAAGTTTCTTAACCAGGGCTTTGAGTGTTTTTTTGCTTATCATAAAATATTATTAGTTGTTATGAAAAATAGGTTAGTGAAATGAGAGCTTATTTACGCAGCGTAAGTTGGTTCGTCTTTTGCCACTCCCTCATCATCGTAGCTACGTTTGATAGTATCGGGTATAGGCTTGGCAATATCCAGGTAGATGATCTTGCGGTTCTCCCATTGCTTGTTCATCTGCTCAGCGCGTTTAGGTTCTATCCGTACCGTCTTTACCTTTTTGCCTACCTCGCCGATGTAATGATCGAGCTCTTCGCCCCCGCCTTTTAGCTTTTTCATTTTTATTTCCACGCTTATTTTGTACTCGCCGTATTCACGGTTTGCGTTTTCAGGCTGGGCCGGTGCTGATTCCGGTGCCGGTGCTGGTTCATTGGTGTTGTTTTGAGCTGGTTTCTTATCCTGAACCTTTGGCTCTTTTTTTTGATCTTCCATTGCTGGTTGGTTTTATTGGTTAATAAAAATCTTTGTTTATTATGGGGATACAAAAGGGTTTTCTGTATCTAAAATCACGGGTGGCATGCCTTCGCCCACTATCCATAACCATACACCTTCGCCTCGATTGATGGCTTCAATGTCTTCTTTGTTTGGCATCCATTTGGAAATAATAACTGACTGGCCATTATCATCGTTCCCTTTAAACACATCCAGTGAGCTACACTGCTCATCTGTCATGGTGGTTGGCTTCTGAAATGTGAAATTCTTTTGCGGAAATTCTACTGGTAGCATGGTGATTAATTTCGTGGTAAAACAATACTTGCCCTTTTCTTATTAAAACCTATCTTCTTCTGCTCTGCCTCATACTCGCCGTTTATTTCACGGTTAGCTTGATCCTTGATGTCCTTAGTCATCATATCCCATGCCAGCGCCATTTCATCCAGTTGGCGGTTCATTCCGCAGTAGACAGCCAGGTTCACGTTAATATCCTTAGCAGTTACGCCGCGCGTCATCTGCAAGGCCACAAATGCACAGACCATTGACAGATCACCACCATTGCCGGCATATTCCGCCACTTGCTCGAATTCATCCAGTGTGCATTTTACTGCATGGTAGGTGAATACAGGAAGGGATAAAAGAAGGTAGTCCCTGAATCCTTCGGGTATTTTATCAGCCGGGAATGTCATTCCTTTTATGGCCGTCTGTACTTTCTTGTTGAACTTCTCTTCAAACTGTTGTTGGTTCATGATATGATTGTTTAATTGTTATGCTGCTTGTTTTTTAGGTGCATATTTACTTTGTAACTGCAATTCTTTTTCTGCTGCTTTAGCCGCCTCATCATTCTTGGTAGCCACTATCTTATCCAGGTATTCATCACGCATTGTGCGGAGCTCATCGAGTGTCTTTGTAATGAGGTCATTCGGCTTTAGCTGGTTCACCCACTCTTCAAAGTAAATTTTGCGGATGTAGTCATCTGGATTGGTGATGATCGTCGCAGCCTGGGATAGCGAGACATGGAAAAACGTGTCCAGCTTCATCAGCTTCACTTGGCGACCTAATTCCATACTGTCACTTCTGAATTCTGCCTGAATCCACTGCATATACAGGAACGTAAGTGAGGTAGTTGGTGCACCTGCAGTGCGGGCATCCTGGTATTTCTTCCAGATAACATCAGGCGATTCGATCAAGTATCTACGCCCTTCGTTGATCTCGCAGCCTTTGTAAGTAGCTGGGAAATTGAACTCGCCTATTTTGTCCACAACCCATGTTTCAACAAATTCCAGGCTGTCGGTATATTTCCCGAGCCGGTCATTCACCGGCTGCACATCAATGAATCTTCCGGTGGCAGTAGCCGGCTGGTCACTGCTGTTATCTTCCAGTTGGTTAGTGCCCCATTTGGTATAATGCGCGTCCTTGAACAATCCCTCAATAGTTTCGTTCATCATTTCCCATGTCTCAATCGGTGGGGTATAGAAGCCGGCATACTCAGGAGGCATCGGATCATTAGCCTTTGGAAACGGCACTACAATAGTCTCAGATACATCATACTTGCTTTTGCGGCCAGTTCCGGCACATGAGGGGCAATTCTTGCCACTTACTTTTTTTGTCCCATTGCATGTAGGGCAATCGCTGCCATACAACCATTTGATGGGAAAACCATGCTGCATCTTGAACATGGTCAGTACAGATCTGTCACGTAGATATTGGTCTGCAACACCGGTGATCTCGTCGTCAGCTGATACATACCATTTATTAATAGGATCGTATATATTGCCATTGGTGATGGCTGGAACCTTATCGAAGTAGTTAGGGTAAGACTGTGATTCAATAATGTGTGCTGTATCTCCATCCCAGCGTACCAGGTAATCAAAAGCATCATCTACAACACGGTAATACACATCCGTTTCTTTACCTTCAGCCGCGTTTTCCTGCTTTATTTTATCATCGCATTTGAAAACGATATAATCATACTCCCGGCCCTTTGGCGGTGGAAAATCAAACACATCATGGCAGGATTTGTAAGTAGGGTAGGTAGTATTATCGCCCACCTCCATGAATATCATCCCCATTGGATCATAGTGCGAAGGAAGCAACCAGAATGTTTCCAGCCATTTCCGCAAGGAATATCCATCCTTCACATTTGCAAGGATGCCCAGCAACTTAGCCTTATCGCCATCCGATATGTAGTAGTTAGCAGATCCGCCGCGGGCCGTCCATATCTTGTCGATGGGGCGATGCAGCCTGCCGTAGAAGTCTTCATTACTCGGTGAGTATTTTTGTCTCAATTCCAGCAATTCAGCCTTTTCAAAGTAATCAATGAGCGAAAGGTAATGCTTCAAATTCAGGCCGGTCACGTGCATTGTCTGCTTGCTGCTATAGTCTTGAACAGACTTTACATACTTCGCATTAGGTTTCTTTTTGAGTATATAACCAATGCTGCCCCCCTGATCGCCTTTAGTTTCGAGTATCATCCTGATAGGTATTATAAATAGGTTATCTTTCTTCTGTTACGTTCACTGTATTGCTGAAATTCATCTTTCAAATAGGTACAAACAAAATAGCGCATGCAGTCTGAAAGGTGTCCGTATGGCTCGTAAGACTGACCTGTTTGCTTGTTCATTATCCGCTTCTTCAATACGCCGCCGGTCTTGGGGTCTTTCTTAGCCATCACATAATCTTCAACACTTACCTTGCAGCGTTCGTTTATTTCAATCTCCCATCCGTCATACCCCATTTCTAAAATGTCGTTGACGAACTCCCCAGATAATGCTACCAGCGGATTACTGCGATTCACCATTTTTACTATATGGTAGCCCTCATCTTCCAGCACTTCAATGTATTTGTCAAAGAACGAGGCGTTATTTTCATCTACCGTTGTATGCGCATTAGCTGTAGCATCACCATATAAGTAAACAACGTCTTTATAATCAATTCTCCTCATCCACTTCACCAGGCGCTGCGCTGCTTTCTTTGCGCTGTTATCCGGCGACTCGCAGATGATCTCATCGTATTGCCGCATCCTCATGTTGATCGTATCACCTTGCCATATCTGCGTTGACACATAAGGGTTATAGTTATTATCCAGTACCACATGAAGCAGGTTATCAGCCTGCCATTCAAACGTCCTGATATGCTTGACCTCGTTGAACTGTGTCCAGAACTCACCACCTGTGCGTTGTATGCCACGTTCACCGTTGGCATAGATTCGGTAAAGGTTTGGCTTGTGTATCCTGTCGCTTTCAAAATCATTGAGCACATGCTGGTCAACCATGCCGCCGGTGCCGGAAGGGTGGCCCACTATCCAGAAGTTATCACGGTAGGTAACTTTCAGCCAGATAGTATCACCTGCCTTGTTGATGCGCTTAAATGCATATTCGCTATTCAAAGAACTATACTTGCTCGGGCATTCTTGTACTTCCAGTGGCAGATCAATCCATTCATCCCGGTCTATCCAGTTACTGTACTGCCACATCTTACTGCTGATCGGGTTCCAGTCACAAATGAACTTCTGATTTACCTTACCCCTCAACCGCTTACGGGCTTGCCCCCACTGATCTTCGGTGAACTGGCTCCATTCATTGAGAAAAACCACATTGAACTTGCCAATCCCTTTGATATTCTCTTCATTATCTAGCCCGCGAAACCTCACATTTGCTTTGCCATCTCTCGACTTCAACAAATCTTGCTGGAAGTGATAATACCCCTTCATCTGCAAGTCGGTAGCGGTCATATCAAAGGCGCTGTACACACTATCCATTATATCCACATGCTGCCTCCTGAATATCATCGACGAGTATTCATGCTCGTACTGATCGGTTAGCAGCGCCTGGCAGATCGAATGTGTCTTGCCGGCTGATGAGCCACCTTCAACAAGTATGTATCTGATCTTCTCATTTCGCAGCGCCTCTTTTATATGCCAGTAAAGAGGGTTGAACATTTTCAAATGAAAATTGAATTCCATTATTCATCCCCTCCATAACCTACTTTTTTTACTGATGTTTCAATATCTAATTTATCAGGTGCGTTGAACCCGAGCATCTTATTGAGCGCCTCAATAGCACCCACCTTGTTGTGCATCTTAATCTTCACCATTTCCACCTTCTCACCTTTGACTGTCTTAGTCTCATGCTCTATTTCAGAGATAGCCGCTTTCACATCGGCAGATAGTTTGTTGAAGTCTTCGAGCTTCACCCAGGATGTACGGACATCTGCTATATTGGCAAACGATAGCTTCTTTAACTCATTGGCCAGCATGGCCGGCGTCACACCTATTACCCTGGCTGTGTCATTGCTCAGTTCTTCAATCCGCGCCTTGATGTGATCCTTCTCCAATAAACGACATGCGGTAACACTCGCTGAACTCTTGGCATAACCAGCCGCTAATGCCGCCCTGGCACCCACACCAATTTTCAGCCATTCATTACAGAAACGTTCTTCGCGCACACTGATCTTGACCTTACTCATTAGTTATAGTTTCCGGTTAATGTAATAGTGCCATCCCCGTTATTGCGTTGCTGCTGGGTAAGCAATGAAGATGTATAGCCATTGCCGCCGCATGTAGCCGTGCCGTCATTGTTGATGCAATAAGTGTCATTGCTGGTAACTACGGTGATTGTACCCGAGCCGCCGCACTTGGTACATTTGTAAGTTTTTCCTTCTACAAGGATTGATTTGAGCGCTGTGAGCTGGGTGCAAATGTCAGTATGAGAAGCATATGTGACTAATGCGGCGGTTATCTGCGCTGCGTTGATAGGGTGTACTGCGATAGCGTTAATAGGGGCTGGCATCGATGTAATGCTTTATGCAATATTAAGAAAACTAATTTTAATAATTCCAAAAGAATTTTAAAAATTAGTTTCGATACAAAAAAACGAGTAGTAAATCTCGACCTGAATTCACTTCTTATCATTGATTATATATTTATGCAAAATGAAGTATAAAATAGTTGTAGGTACTATTTCACTTCACCAACCACCCCTGAGCCCCTCGTCAACAGGTAATAAGCGGCCTGCCTGTAAACAGGATCAGTCGCAGATCGTACCGGCGCTTTTTGTGTATAATCGTGGCTTGTGTTGGAATCCATTTGGCAGATGGGCAACAAAGCGAAGTGGCAGGCATTGTATTGCGCTCTATCGCTCTGGTATCGGTGTCAAAGGTAAAGGTGAATTCAATTAGCCGCCAAAATTATTTCGTTACAGGAACGAAACGAGACAGGTAATCTTCATCTGATAGAACTGGAGCTGGCATTTGGCCGTTCACTACAGTTTTGAAATGTTTTGAGCATAGATAGCCGTGCGTCCCCATAAACCATCCACCGCGCCATGAATTTTTCCCATATCTGATTTTTACAGGCCAATAGTAATAGGGTGCTATGCCATAATCTCTGACTTTACATTTACCCTTACAGTTAGGTATCATGCAATATTCGTAAACCTCTTTATATGGCAGGTAAGGAAGATCGCTGTCTTTTATCCCTTGATTTCTAACCTGTTTTGCGCAATAGTGGCACATCTTGTATTATTTTACATGCTTTTCACACCCGTTACCAATATGAAGCAGTATCGATTGTGGGTTCATCAATGATTTATTACATTTCTTGCAGTGCATTATGGTGGCATTGATACCCTCATGAGTCTGCAATGCCCAAACGAACTTCTTCATCACCATGAAGCGTTTACTTCTGAAATGTGGCCGCGACTTAGGAACCATAACAGTCCCGATCTTTGGATGATTGATAAATATTCTTTCCTTGGCCGTCATTTGAATAAATCAGGGAATATCGTTCCGTCACTGTATATCTTATCCATGATAACATCACCGGTGGGCTCATCGCCATCCCAGCCATCAGGCCATTGATTTATACTCCAGCAATGGCGTATGTGCGCTTCCTCTTCAGCATTTATCAGGCATACCAATGGCATTTTCAACCGTGAGGCGCTTTCGTTGATACGCTCCTGAATGGAGATGATCTGATTAAAAGCGGTTTCACGGGCGATCATTGTCAATGGTCCCATACGTTGCTTGTTCTTACCTCCTTCGTCTAATCCGGTCTTTCTTAGCCGGTTGGCCGGCTCCCGCATCCACCGGTATATTGGTTTGAGTTCTTTCAGGGGCTGTAAGTACTGCCATTTAGGATTGGTGAGCAGAATGTCCAGCGACTGATCTTTATCCACCAACGGGCATCCTATACACCCGGTGCGGGCGTTTTTCTCTTCCGCTTCATCCCCACCATAAGCATCCGCAATGATCTCGGTTGAAAAGTCTCCATATTCAGGAAGGGGCGCCCAATGCTTCAGCCATTCCCACACATGGCATACCCGCCAATGAAGTATTGGCGCCAGTGTATCACATATCGCATCAGGCATTGAGGTCTGGAACCATCCCTGCCCACATTCGGCACCATCTTTGCTACAGCTCTGTATGATCCTGCCATCACGCGCCGCGCTTTCTCCCTGTCTTACGCCGGTGAGCATGAGTATCTTTTCTCCTTTTTCGGCATGCAGCTCGATGATCCTTTCTTCCATTGGGTATACCTTCAGTGCACCGGTACACCAGCGGAACCGGTTAGATGGTGGAGGCACTCCGCGCCCAAGGATGTAGCAAAGGAATCTCTTCTCAATTGGAGCCATTACAGCATGAACCCTGTAACCATGTTCCTCTATTTCTTCGCTAATCGTGTCAACGGCCAGTTGAAGAGGTGTTAACTCCTGCCGGGTATCAGAATAGAATATCGATAATGATTTCGGAGCGGGTATCTTGCCTGACTTTATAAGCCAGATCACTAAGGTAACGAGGGTGCTACTGTCCTTGCCTCCACTCCAGGCCATGCACCAATGATCATACCGGGTACCATAGGCAAGCAGGCTCTGAATCGTCAACTCAATACTTTCATTCATCTGCATCCGGGAAGTAGCAAATATGTTTATCTGTTCTGTCTTCATTCTTCGATTATTGCTTTTAAGTCACCGTGAAAGTTTTTATAATTCAGCGCTGTATACCGGTATACCTTCCATCCTTTGGATGCTGCAAGGTTGTACTTTGTCGCATCCCTGGTGTAACCGGTAACTGATGTGTGCCGGCTCTTCTTGCTGACGATACCTTCATACTCGATTGCGATCTTCTTCTCGACGATCGCAATGTCAAACCGGAACATGCGCGGCTTGGCGAAGTAATGTTCAGTCTCAAACGATATACCGGCATTTTGTAACGCTTTTTTGATCTCTGATACCGCTTTTGGCGTTTTCTTGACCGCTTTGTTCGGTTTTTGCTTTCCTTTTGCAGAAACCGAACAAGAGTCTTTATATCCCCTGATCTTACCGGTAGCGGCCAGATTTTTGATCTCTGCGAGTGTCATGGTACCTCAGTTCTTTTGATTGATAATTTCTTTTGCTTCCCTGAGCGCATCGGCACCTACCTCCGTTTCATCGATCTCCTCGTTAATAGAAATAATGATGCACCTGGCATCCTTTGTGTTCATCTCGCAAAAGAGTTTATGTGTCTTGTCGCTGGATATACCAACACACCAACGTTTCGCAAATATTAACTGGATGATCGCTTTTAATTTGAGTATAGAACAGTTTTAGAATGGTAAATCATCAATTGAATCAGGGTTAACGTTAGGTCTGAATATCTGCGGCTGGAAAGATGATTCCTGCTTCGGCGGAGCCGGCCTGTTGAATATAGCAGCGCCTGGATTAGGATTTTTATAGTGATCGTATCCATCCAGGTCAAAGAAGGTCTGGATGTCCTTATTGAACTTCATGGCTATTTCTTCGATCTTACCGTTGCGGTGCTTGGCGAAATTCACATCGACATTGTCTTTGATCATAGGATCCACTTCATGTTCCTTCTTCTGGTAGTCAGGCCGCGAAAGGAAGATCACAACGTCAGCATCCTGTTCTATGGCGCCGCTTTCCCTCAGATCTGCCAGGTTCGGTTTTTTGTTGGCGCGGCCTTCTACTCCCCGGCTCATCTGGGATAAGGCAATGATCGGCACTTCCAGTTCCTTGGCCAGCGCTTTCAGGTCCCGGGATATCTTGCTGATCTCCTGTTCCCGGTTGCCGTTCTTCCCATTATCCATGCCGCTCATGATCTGCAGGTAGTCAATGATGATCATTCCTACGCCATCCTTGTCGACCATCCTGCGGGCCCGGGCGCGGAGTTCAAAAATATTTAACGCAGCCTGGTCATCGACTTTGATATTGAGTTTTGCAAATTGTGCAGCTGCAGCGTTAAAGCTGCTGAGTTGGTGATCGTTCAGCTTTCCCCGGGTGATGTCTTCATAGTCCACCTTGGACAGGGTGCTGAGTGCCCTGTTGGTGATCTGGCTTGATGACATTTCAAGCGAGAAGATACCCACGCCGTTTTTCTTGATCTGGCTCGTTGTTGCATTCAGTGCCAGGTTGATCGCAAAGGCAGTCTTACCCACGGATGGGCGGGCGGCAAGTATGATCAGGTCGGTCTTCTGCCACCCACAAGTCAGGGCATCTATCACAGAATAGCCTGTCGGCACACCGGTGAGGTGCGAAGGGTTACTACGGAGATATTCCTGCCGGTTCATCGCTTCGGCGGCCAGCTGCTCACTGCCTTTGTAGTTTTTCTTCAGGTTACCGGTAGACAGGTTGTAATATTCCGTTTCCGTCCTGTCCAGGAGATCAAAAACGTCTGTGCTATCCTCGTAGGCATCACTGATCACGGCGCCGCTGATACGGATCATTTCCCGCTGCATGAATTTTTCCATCACATAACGCGCGTGGGCTTCGACGTGGGCGCTGGTCAAAACGCTCATGGTTAATCTGGTCAGGAAGTAAGCGCCTCCGATCAGCTCCAGCTCGTCCGTCTTCCTGAGTTCTGCGGTTATAGTCAGCAGGTCCACCGGTGTACCCTTATCGAACAGGGTGCGCATAGCCGCGTAGATCTTCTGGTGTGCGTCCACGTAGAAACATTCTTCGCTCTTTATGATCTCCATCACCTGGGCGAAGGTGTCTTTCTCCAGCATGCAGGCTCCGAGTACTGCTTCCTCCATTTCCACTGCCTGCGGTGGCACTTTGCCATATACAAGCGTGGTCAGATCTGGTTTACGGTTCCTGGTATTTCCGAATTCTTTTTTGATGTTGACTGTCATAGCTATTTTTTGCCAATGTTTCTGGTCCGTTCTTCCTGTTTTTTGCGTTGCTCGAGGTATTGGTCAATTTCCTTATTTTCCGCCGAATCCGCTTTGGTTTCCTTCCTGATGATCGCGTCGAAGTGTGAGCAGAGTATGTGCAGCATGAAGTTCTCTTTGCGCCATTTGTCGGCGATTGCGCGGTTCAGGAAATGGATCAGTACCTTCTCTGCGTATGGTTCGGTCCATTCTTTGCCGGCGTTGACTGAGATCTTCTTCAGGTTGCTGAGGATGGATTTTAAAGACTTGGCTGCCGTCCCCGCGAAGGTTGGGTCAATTCCGAAATGTTCTTTGTAAAATCCAAACCAGGTGTCAACCAGTTTTTGCCAGTACTGCGTTTTAATCTTCTTCTCTTTTTTAACTACCTCAGATTTTGAGGTAGTTGATTTTTCTGCAGGGACTGATTCGTTAGAATCAGTAGTTTCTTTTGTTTGTTTACTATAGTCCTCAAATTTTGAGGTAGTTGCAGGTACCGTTGGGGTGGTAACTACCTCAGATTTTGAGGTAGTCTGAGCCTTCTTCTCTTTTTTAACTACCTCAGATTTTGAGGTAGTTAGTTCTTTTGTAAAAGAATATTCCCCGAAACTCCTGATACTTTTACCGCTTTTATAGTAGATCGAACCGATCTCAATCAATTTCTTCCTGGAATTAATTAAGGTGTTTTCAGAGATATTTAATGACCGGCATAGCTCTTCGTTGGAACAAATAAAAACTTCGCACCAGTCTCCCTCATTGCAGATGCTGCCCAATTCATGGTAAAGCGCCTGCTCCGTAGCGGTGAGTACGTGTTGTCTGCGTAATTTTTTAAGTCTGATCGTCAATTCATATCCTGTCATTGCGCCCTGGTACCTGTTAATATTTCCTAAAATCAGATACTTTGGCACGTCGATTGTAACGGTTAGGGTATCTGTGTTTTACTCATTATATCCGGCCGCCTGCAAGTAGCCGGGTATTTTATTTAACTAACAACCGTCCCTGATTTCAAACGGTCCTCAGAAAGTCTATATATCATCTGTTCTTTGGTTTCAGGTTGCAAATGCAAATTATGAACCATTTCAGCATACATCAGATAGGCCTGTCGAGCAATAGTCTCATCAGGGCATCGGTAAGCTATTACTTCAAGGGCGTGCATTGCATGGGCATACCAGTGCTCGGGTAAATGGCCAAACTCAGACGGTTTGAAAGGGTGGGGAGGAGTAGACATCATAAATGCGCCTTCCTGGCTGTCAACTTCTCTTTCGTCGGCAGGTACCATAAATGCCCATCTGATAAAAGCAGTGAGCCTGCGCCCGGCGGAATAAGCCACTCCGGTTGATATCCATAATTTCGGCTCTAAATCGCAGCCGCGAACACAGGTAAGCATTGTACCTTGTTCTCTAAGGGGTAATTCCATTACCCAGTTTTGTAATACTGATTGCATTGTGTTTGTTTTTAAAATGTTATCTAAATAATTCTGCTTGTACTTCTTCAGGCTTCACCTTGACCTTACCGGCCAGGAGTTCATCAAACTCTTTCTCGAGCGCCTTACACTGAGGAAGGTTATTGTGGTATTTGAAGTAATGGTTCTGCGCTTCCCAGAGGCTTTTACCTTTCAGGATCAAAGCGTTGGCCCATTTCATCCACCGGGCAACATCTTCATCAACCAAGAATATTTCATCGTTAAGGTTAACGCTCTCCATGGTTAGATGGTTTATGCTTTACAAAATTGTATTGCCTGGTCCTTGGCCGTGATCAGCTCATCTACCTGCTCCTGGGTGCCACCAGCGTCCGGATGAGCTTTCTTTAATAATTCCCAATACCGTTCTTTAATAACCAATTCCTGCTTCGTTTGAGGGATGCCCAGGACATCCCAGCAGTTCTTACCACCGGCACGCTCAGGAAGGGCTTTGAAACCGGTGAATGCACGCTCCAGCACTTCAGATACACCCCATCGGTCAAGGCCGCGCATAGCTTCAATAGATTTTGCGATTGACCACAGGTTATCTTCGATATTATCCCAGCGGTCGCAGGCGAGGACCATCTGCTTATCATTACGGTTGAAATAAACGGCCACACCATAGTCGGCAATGGTACGCTTCAGATAGTCGGCTCTGGGCATCCCATCTTTGCGCAGCGGTATATTGGTGCTGATGATGGCGTTTGTACACTGCATGCGCTCGAGCTCAGCCAGTACTTCTTTAGTGGCCTGTGTTAAGGTATGTCCACCAAACCGGGAATAGGTTGGGTTTGAAGTTCGCTTCTGACCTACGGGCCAGCAAAGTGGATATGCTTCGATCATAATTAATATATTACTCTGCGTTTACTTTTGCCGATATTGACAATAGTTTCAAGGTTGACTAGGTAGTTCTTCCAGTTCGCCTGAGCTACCAGTTCTTCCTTATTCTTTTCGAATGCCTTTATCACTTCGTCCAGCGGGATCTTACCGGCTTGTATGATCTTACATATTGCTACGACAAAATTTCTGTTCTTGTAAGCATGGAAGTCGGAAAACAAACTAACCTGCTGCGCCACAGATATCGCTTCATCTTCCTTCCTGACCATGAACATACCGGTTTCAAACGCCTTCATTGTCGATTTGCTGCCACCGGTATCACTGACTTTTATTCCTGATGACAGCAATGCCAGGTTAACACTCAATGGGAATCCATATACTGAGGCAAATTCTTTCAGCTTGATGTAGTTAGAGTTGCCGGTTTGGGCATAACAGTTGATGAAGTCGCTCCCTTTCCATTTTTCCGTATTGCTGTTCATCTTGGCAATCTGGTATAGCGTCAGCTGGTCACAGATCACATACCATACATTGCTCTTTAGCTGCTTCGCCACCTCCAGCCGGTGCTGGCCGTCAATGATCTTCAGCTTATTGTTCTCCTCAGCCACTATTATCGGGCAGTACTTCAGCAGGTTGGTACCAGCATTGACATCATCCAGTATATGCTTGATCTTGCTTTTGTTCAGTACCCGGTTCCCCTGCAGGTGGGAAAACAAACTATAATCCCTGGTAACGTAGATCTTGCCGGCGGCTTCTATATGGACGAATTTGCTGGTCTTATGGGGGGGGGTAGGAGTTACCGACTTAGGTTCTTCTTCAGGTGATATCTCTGGTATTTCTTCCGGGATATCCTCATACTCTTCTTCATCACCTTCTTTAATTTGTTTTGAAGTACCCTTTTTAGTAGGTGGTTTTTTACCCAGTATTGTACCGTCTTCATTGAATTTAGGAACGATAATACCATCTTTACGCCTGATCGTATTTATGAATTCCTGCATTTCTTCAGGGCTGAATTCCAACGGATCCTTACGATCGCTGACATTGATCACGTAGGTGTTGGAACTGTCGAAGAAATCATACTCAGTGATGCTGAATTCTGCATTTTTATAGAGGATTCGAACCCCTTTATGAAGCAAGGGTGCCATGCGGAATTGCACCCTTGCTTTTATCTCAGTTCTGTTCATATATATTACTTTTTAGCTGCTTTTTTAGTAGGGGTTTTGGGCTTTGCCTCCGGTTTTGGCTTTAGGTCCTTCTTTTGCTGCTGGAGTTCGGCGATACGCTTCTCGACATTCTTCTGTCGTTTGGCAGCCTTTTCCTGCTGTTCTGTTTCATAAGCAGCTATCGGAATAGTACCGAGCAGCTCAGCAAGCTTGCGTACCATATAGCCACCATCACCGTGAGGCAGATTGTTTTTGAATTTTTGGAAAATAAATGTCCTCACCAGGTACGCCAATTGTTCATCAGTGATTGCCTCCAGCTGCGTGAAAAGCTTATCACAGTTGCCATTCCCATTTGATGCACTGCCATACGTGCCGATAACCTTTTTAATTTGATCCCTGGAGCTGTAATCAGCATTTTGGCAAATGAGGAATAACATCAGTGCACGGTCAGTAGTTGTGAATGCCGCAGGAACTGCCTTTAAAGATTTGTCCTGACTCATTGCATCAACTATCTGCTTATGCACCTTTTCCGCATCAAGTTCGGCGTTCCTTTTCTGGCGATCGCGGATGCGGGATATTTCATTATCGATATCTGCTGCGGAAGCTTTGCCTGATTCGACAGCCTTTTTTGAATCTTTAGTAGCTGCCTTTTTCCTGATCTCGATATATTTAAAAAGACCTTTACCATTTCCATCAACAATAAATGCTTTCAAGTACTTGCCACTGGCGATCTTTTTGTCAGTTTCCTGTTTGGAATTTTCGAGTCCGGATACGTACCGATCATACGCCGCCCGCATTTCGGTTTCATCGTTATAATCGTCTTCATCCTCGCCGTCGCACCAGGTGACATAATCCTCTATATCATCTATCTGAATACCAATTCCGTTATAATCATTACTTCTTAAAATGGTATGCTTTTCCTTTTGAAGACGTTCTTCTATTTTCTTATCATCGAGATAGTAATTTGAGCTGATGAAAACAATTGCTGGATCCTCGAGTGCCTTTTTTAATTCCTGGTCGAAACTGACATCGCATTTATGTTTATAACAGGATATATTGGAACAGACCGAGCTTTTGACAGCATCAGGGAAAAGATTGGCCACCGCAGAGTTAAACTGGCAGGAAATACATGGGCCGGCCTTTTTGTCCAGCGTAGTATCGGCACGGTCAAACGGCGCTTTATTCAGGTCGCCGCTATAGCTCCTGAGGCGGTATTCATTGAGACGAATGGAATTCTGCTTGTCGATATTATCCTTTGTGATATCGCTGTCCTTCAGCATTTCCTTTTGAGTATTTACAGGAAGAACGGCGAGATTAAGGGCATTAGTCATATTGAGCAGGTTCTTATAGAACAACTTTTGCCATTCCGGGAGAAGATCGTTGAGCTTCATCCGCTGCTTAATGAAATATTCTTTTTTACCTACCCTTGCCGCTACTTCTTCCGGTGTGTGGCGTTCCAGCAATTGTTTAAAGGCGTAGGCCTCTTCCATCGGGTGAACATCCTTTCTTTGCAGGTTCTCAGTTATCTGCAGCTCCAGGGCCTCGTCATCTGATAACTCACGGATGTAAGCGGGTATATCTGCAATGCCGGCGTTCTGACTAGCTCTGAACCGGCGTTCGCCGCATACCAGCTCATAACTGCCATCTTTACCTCCGGGCCGCAGTAAAATGGGTTGTATCACCCCTTTTTCCTTTACCGAGGTAGTGAGCTCATTAATTGCATCCTCGTCGAATGCTTTCCTGGGATTTGTTTTCCCGATCGTGATGTCCTGAAGCAGGACCATCTTTAAAATTGATTTTGTGTCTGTATTCATTGTTTTTTATTTACGGTTAAGAAATCACAATTCATTAAAAAGGGTAGAGATCCGGTCTACTATCGACATTTCCATCGAGTCAGTGCCGCCGGTGATCGTATTGGCCATGTCCTTTTTCTCCATGATGAGTTCAAATACCCTTTCATCTATGGTATTTTGCCCCAGGAAGTAGGTACACATCACATTGTTGGTCTGGCCCTTCCTGTGACAGCGGTCCTCGCACTGAACTGAGTCAGCGTAGGTCCACGGGTATTCAATAAAGGCCACTCTGGAGCTGGCAGTAAGTGTGATTCCTTCCTTTCCAGCCTGAATATTGCAGATAATCAACTGCTTCTTAGGATCGTTCTGGAAGGAATCGATGTGTTGCTGCCGTATCTCAAGGGAATCGTTACCGGTGACCGTCATGGCAGAAGGGAAAAGTCTTTTCACTTCATCTACGATTTCATGCAGGTTGCAGAACAGGACCAGCTTTTCACCGGCATCAATAATTTCCTGTGCGAATTCCTGTACCTCGTTGAGTTTACCCCGGGCGGAGATCCTGCGCAGCGCATTCATTTTTACCAGCGCTTCCCCGCGCATCTTCTTATCGATCTGGCCGTTTGTGAATCCGTTCTGCCGTAACCAGGTCAGCAGATCCTGCTTAACCCTTTCATATTCCGGCCGGGTGGTAATTTCACAAAGGATAGTTTGGCGCTGCTTCTCAGGAAGGTCGCTGAGCACATCTTTCTTTTCCCTCCGGAAGAAACAATGTTTATTGAGCAGGTAATTCAGTTCGCGCAGGTTATTGGCGCCGCGGCCACCTTCGCAATAGCGATCCAAGAACTGCTTCTTATCTCCGAACTTGTGAAGCTGGCCAATGATCGCAAGCTGGGGCCATAGATCTGCCGGTTTATTTTTTACCGGCGTACCGGTTAGCCCGATACGGTAATTCTTACCCAGGCCTATCCGGATGCAAAGCTTGCTTTGTAATGTGCTGGGATCCTTGCACCGGTGCAGCTCATCGATCACCACCGAGTTATACAGGTTGATGGAATCGCGCATAACGATGTCCTTCGATTTTGCGTCCTTACCCTTTTTCGGCATCGACTGGACAAAGAACTTTTTAAGGCTCTCGTAGTTGACAATGAACACCTGGCATACACCGGTCTTCCAGTATATATGCCAGGTGTTTAATGTTTTGTCGGACAGTACCATTGCTTTTTTACTGGAGAACTTCTCCCATTCCCTTTGCCAGTTGATCTTTATGGTCGATGGGCAGATGATCAGGGCAGGGAACACAGCTTCGCCTCTCAGGTCTGCAGCTACCAGCGTAGCGATCGCCTGGAATGTTTTGCCGAGGCCGGGCTCATCTCCGTTAATGAACTTCTTCAGCTGCAGCCCCTGGGCAACGCCCTGCTCCTGGTAATGCATCAAGGTACCCTTCAGTGCAGCCAGTAACCCGACAGTCATATCCAATTCAGGTAATGGCGCTATTTCGCCGGTCGTCTCCGCTGCCATCTGGTCCGCGTGTATCATGTGTGCTCTGTATTTTTGCCCTAAAAGCTTTACCTCCATATCATACTGGGAGGGTATACGCCAGTACTTTTCTTTGAACATCCATTTGTATTCCGGCAATAGCTTCACATCGGCCACTTTCGATTTGAAATAGCTGTCATACCCGAACGATATGTGGAATTCGTTGCCGTAGTCTACAATGGTCATTGTTAGTCTATGTTTACAGGGTTTTCTTTAGATCCTCTTCTGCCGCGTTTTTTGGGTTTGATATCTTCATCTTCTTCCCCTTCTTCTACAGGGAATTCCATTTCTGTTTGTATGGCCCTGGGCGCCTGCTTGCCATCCATATAGAGCATGATCTCGTCGGCAAGGTCACGTGCCGCAACCCTCAGCTCATTGATAAAAAAGTAACTACTTGCCTCCCAGACGATCTTTGGCGTGGTGAGCTGTACGGAGTCACCGGTAGAAAGTGTTTTCTTTCCGATCAGGATCACACCTTCATTTTCACCACTGCCATCGTATTGAATACCTGACACGACGAAGGCGTAAAGCTTTTTATCGATACCCTCCAAAGATTTCTCCCATTCGTCCAGTGGCATATTTTCAGGCCTTACCGGCATTTTATCTATATCGCCGATCTCCAGGTTGTGGACCTCTTCGCAGATAACAGCGAGATGTGGATTGAGCTTCCGGAATGCAGCTTTCATATCGTCGTGGATAGGCCGCTGTGATTTTATGGTCGCTTTGTCGGTAATTCCTTTAGCCACTTCCTTCGAGTAGCTGTAATGGCAGAACATATCATCTTTGATGTGGCCGCCGGTAATGGTTACGTTTTCGTTCATTGTAAATTTGTGGTTTTAAAATTTGTAACCCTTACGTTGCTTTTGTAAGGATATCAGCGTAAGAGTCAAAGCTTAATTATTGTTCTTTTTTCTACGGGGATCAGATCAATGATTTCCTGGAGTGTTGGCATTGGTTTTTCACCGAGATACTCGAGGATCAGATTATCTCGATTAGCGAACTCATGGGTAAATACCGGGCGTCCTAATACTTCCTCCATTGATTTTTGGAATAGATCGAAAGGCATACACAGGCGTCTTTGGAACATCTGTAAGCGAACTATTTGTTCTGCATTCAATCCTGCATAACTTTCACTTTCTGCAAAGGCAATGGCTTGATCTTCTGTTAATTGAACGGCAGCCCACTTTCTGTCATCTTCGCCGGCAATTCCTTTGAGTATTTCCAAAACAGTATTGTTGTCAGAAAAGAACAGATGAGCGAATGTTGGAAGTACTGCACAACCGGCGGTTTCTGTTCCGTTATCACCTGCTTCAGCTTCAATTTTTGCAGCCTGGTTATCTAGCACGCATGCCCAACCGGCGAGGCAATGAGATGTTCCACAATGCCAGCTTCCCATATTTAGGCTTCCAGGACGCGAAAGAACCGACTCGGCAATTTTCTTTATCAGCGCATTTTCATCAACTGCAGTGACGTTGAATTTTTCACGGAGCACAGAAGCTGCCTCGGATTTGAGGTCAGTGTACTCAATGAGGTAGCGCAGGTCTTCATTGTCAGGGTTCTGCTTCAGCAGCTGTGCCCCTGCCTCGGATTTGAGGTCAGTGTACCGAATGAGGTAGCGCAGGTCGCCGTTTGTAGGGTTCTGCTTCAGCAGCTGTGCCCCTGCCTCGGATTTGAGGTCAGTGTACTCAATGAGGTAGCGCAGGTCGCCGTTTGTAGGGTTCTGCTTCAGCAGCTGTGCCCATGCCTCGGATTTGAGGTCAGTGTACTCAATGAGGTAGCGCAGGTCGCCGTTTGTAGGGTTCTGCTTCAGCAGCTGTGCCCATGCCTCGGATTTGA
>Ga0206949_1168_pt2 | contig 22548 bp, 21 predicted proteins | sample Alteio_BWOrgHeat_40_FD_153240 | JGI IMG/M metagenome (GOLD analysis project Ga0206949, IMG submission 153240) | Enriched cells from forest soil in Barre Woods Harvard Forest LTER site, Petersham, Massachusetts, United States -... | ecosystem: Environmental > Terrestrial > Soil > Temperate forest >...
TTGAAAAAGGGTAGCGTTTTGCTACCCTTTTTTATTGCCCGTAATTCTTGCAGTTGTACAATTTAATAAGTAACTTTATATAACACATTTCCGGGCAGTATGAAGAAAGTTACCTTGCTCTTGACGTTTATAATAATAGCGGTTCAGGCGCTTGCGCAGCGGCCTCAGCCTTATGCTGTTCCTGTCGATATCTCAGCCATTCACCGGGATTTTATGGACAAGCATATGTCGCCTACTATCGGTGCCCGCAAGACTACCGCCGCTCCTTCCCGCTGGTATGACTACGGCATATACATGGACCTAAAAACCAATTTCGACCGAGCGGTGGGTACCGGCTCCGATTATATTTACGGTTATGCTACGCCTCTCTGGAAAGATACTTTCGGTATTGTTGCTACTCCTTCAGGCCCGGTATACAATACCATGGTTTCTCTAGGCAATGTCCTCCAGCCCGCAGACTCCAGCTTCAATCGCACTGATCTGTTCCCGTGCCCACCGCTCATGCAGTTATATACTGGAGATGCCTACACGGTGGACTCAATAGCTCTGTTCGGCTTCTATAATTATGGGTCAAATGCAGCTCCGGGTGTGGTAGATACACTTCGTCTTTCTTTTTTAGTAGGTAATGGCACTTCAAGTTCAAGTGTTTTTGATGTGGCCTTGGCTGGGGGGCATTATCATTCTGTAATTACTCCGGATGTTACTTACGATAGTACAAATTATGTGGCTGTTGGTCAAACCGGAGGTGTGCCGGCACAATATATGGACGTGCTGCTCACTAGTGCGGACACCGGTTATTATAATAAGTCTATTGTTATAAGGAATGCTTCGGGGGCTTTGTCGCCCGTGAATGGGTATGGGGGCATGGTTGCCTGTGTGATTACATTCATCACTGGCCAGCCAGGAATCTTCACTGCACTGCCTGGCGATACGCTGATTGGTGCTGTGCCACCGGTAACACGTTACAATATGTTTCTGCCTATTGTTAACTATTATACGCTTACCGATTCTGCATTGGTCACCACTACCTTACCTCCTCCAGAATGGCCATATTACAATATATTAGACCATGGCAATACGGGGCTCTTCAAAGATATTCCTGATTCATTTGCCCTTGACCCTTTTTACATTCCTACATTTGGCTGGAGTGCTACTTCTCCTGACATTCGGCAGTATCCGGAAATTGCTTATCATCTCGTCTGTCCTTCGTGCAATCTTTACCCCTTTTGTTTTGAAGGGTTGGAAGAAATAAGCACAGGCAATAGCATCACCGCTACGCCGAACCCTGCTATTGATGAGCTCACCATCAGTTATTCATTAACCCATCCGTCAGCGGTTACAACCACACTTTTCAATATGCTCGGTCAGCAGGTAGCTTCACAAAAAATAGGGGGTGTTACCGTCGGCAACTGTGTATTTAATACAGCTTATCTCCCACCCGGCATCTATATATATACCGTAATTACTGATCAGGAGCGGTCAACGGGGAGGGTATTAGTAATGCATTAACAATGTTTATTTCCGTATTAAGAGGCTTTCCTGTCGTTTTGGGAAGGTCTCTTTTTTCTTTTTCAAAACATTATTCTATTATTGCACACGCTTGACCTGAATTTAGGCTGCGAAAATTGAAAATACCGGGATGGCAAAGCATTTGTTGATAGTGGAATCGCCTGCCAAGGCTAAGACCATAGAGAAGATTTTGGGTAGTGATTTTGAGGTCAAGTCCTGTTATGGCCACATCCGTGACCTCGAAAAAGAGGACATGGGCATTGATATCAAAAACGGGTACAAGCCTAAATACAAAGTGTCTGACGATAAGGTAAAGGTGGTGAAGGAACTGAAGTCACTGGCAAAGAAATCGGATGATGTGTGGCTGGCAACGGATGAGGACCGTGAGGGAGAGGCCATATCATGGCATTTGTGCGAAGAGCTGGGCCTGGACCCCTATAATACAAAACGTATAGTCTTCCACGAAATTACCAAATCGGCCATACTGAAGGCCGTTGAGCATCCGCGTACCGTGAACATGGACCTCGTGAACGCTCAGCAGGCCCGCCGTATACTCGACCGTATCGTTGGGTTCGAGCTGTCGCCGGTGCTGTGGCGCAAGATGAGCATGCGCAATAACCTTTCTGCCGGCAGAGTGCAGTCAGTCGCTGTTCGCCTCATCGTAGAGCGTGAGCGCGATATCAATAAGTTTAACGTGATCAGCAGCTTCAAAGTAGAAGCTATTTTCAGCGCTGAAGATATCAATAAAAAGAAGGTAACTTTTAAGGCCGAAGGCCCGGATAAGATAAAGGATGAGAAAGGTGCAGAAGCTTACCTGCAGCAGTGTGTAGGCGCATCCTATACCGTAAAGGATGTGCAGGTGAAGCCTGGCAAAAAATCGCCATCGGCGCCGTTCACTACCTCTACGTTACAGCAGGAGGCCAGCCGCAAGTTGGGCTACTCTGTATCCAAGACCATGCTACTGGCTCAGAAACTATATGAGAACGGGCATATCACCTATATGCGTACCGACTCCGTCAACCTGTCAGAAACGGCTATTGATGAATCGCGCGCGGCTATCATTGCCCAGTATGGCGAGAAGTACCACCAGAAGCGTATTTACAAAACAAAGAACGACTCTGCGCAGGAAGCGCATGAGGCCATACGCCCCACAGATATGAGGGCCATGACCGCTGGCGATGCAGATACCAGCCGTCTCTACGAGCTCATCTGGAAGCGTACCATGGCCTGCCAGATGGCAGATGCCGTATTGGAGCGTACCATTGCCCGTATCACAGTATCTACCCAGCCCGATCCGCTCACTGCCACCGGCGAAGTGATGCGTTTCGATGGCTTCCTTAAAGTATATAGCGAAGGCCGTGATGATGAAGATGGCGAAGACGAGGCCGAAGGCATGTTGCCGCCGCTCGTTGCCGCCCAGGTGTTGGATATGCAGCGTATGCTGGCTACGGAGCGTTTCTCGCGCCCACAGCCAAGATACACCGAGGCGTCCCTTGTTAAAAAGCTGGAAGAGCTCGGCATTGGCCGCCCGTCTACCTATGCACCCACCATCAGCACCGTGCAGCAGCGTGGCTATGTAGAGAAGCGCGAGAAAGAAGGCGTGAAGCGCAATTTCCAGGTGCTGGCTTTGCAAAACGATAAAATATCCGTTACTACGAGCAGTGAGAACGTAGGCGCAGAAAAAAATAAAATGTTCCCTACCGACCTCGGTATGGTAGTCACCGACTTCCTCCGCGAGCATTTCCACAAGGTCATGGACTATGACTTTACCGCGAAGATCGAAGCCGAATTTGACGAGATAGCAGAAGGCCGCCAGCAATGGAGCAAGATGCTCGATGATTTCTATGTGCCCTTCCACGAACTGGTAACGCACACTACAGAGAATGCAGGCCGTGCGGCAGGCGAGCGTGAACTGGGTACCGACCCCGTGAGCGGTAAGCCGGTAGTGGCCCGCCTTGGCCGTTTTGGACCCATGGTGCAGATAGGTGTTTCGGAGGGCGAAGAAAAGCCCCGCTTTGCAAAGCTGCGTACCAACCAGAGCATTGAGACCATAAACCTTACGGAAGCGCTTGAACTGTTCCGCCTGCCCCGCAATCTCGGCCAGTTCGAAGCTGAGGACGTTACTGTCAATATAGGCCGCTTTGGCCCTTATGCACAGCATGCAGGCGCGTTCTACTCTCTTAAGAAAGAGATGGACCCTTATACCGTAGAGATGGAGGAAGTAGCCCCCCTCATAGAAGAGAAGCGCAAAGCAAAGCTGGAGAGCGAGATAAAGGTATTTGAAAAAGAAAAGATCCGGATCCTGAAGGGACCATACGGCCCGTATATCAAGCAGGGTTTACGTAATTACAAGATACCGAAAGAAAAAGCGGAAACGGCCAAAGACCTGACTATAGAAGAAGTAAAAGCGATCATAGACGAGGCCAAAGCAAATCCGCCTAAGAAGGCGCCGCGCGGAAAGAAGAAGTAAGTGTATTTCTGTTTTAAATTTTTAGCTGCTTGTTTGCCCTATGCAATCAAATAAAGAGATAACAGCACTTTTAAGGTTGATAGATGACCCCGACGACGAGGTATACGATACCGTAGCCTCCCAGTTGCTGCATTATGGCAGGGAGATCATACCCAACCTGGAGCAGCTATGGGAAGTGACGGAGGACGAAGGGGTGCAGGAACGTATAGAGTTGCTCATACATCGCGTTCATTTTCACGATCTCCAGCAGGATTTCCTCGAATGGAGCAAAATGGAAAAGCCCGAAATACTTCGTGGCGCTATACTCGTGGCCCGTTTCCAGTTCCCCGATCTCAACGTCCCGGCCATACTTACGCAGTTCGACCAGATGCGCCGCAATATATGGCTCGAGCTCAACAATTATCTCACGCCCCTCGAGCAGGTCAATGTATTCAACAGCATCCTCTATAATTTTTACAAGCTCGCCGGCCACGAGCTCACCACCCGGGACCCTAAGTATTTCTTCATCAACCAGGTCATTGAGAGCAAGCAGGGCAATGCCTACACCATAGGTGTGCTGTACCTCGCCCTCTGCGAAATGCTGGATATACCCATTTTCGCGGTCGATGTGCCGCGCCAGTTCATCTTTGCCTATATCGATACCCTGCAAAGTTTTATGAGCGTGGAGCCCACTCCCGTGCAGCAGATACAGTTTTATATAGACCCCATCAGCGGCATGGTCTACACCCAGACAGATGTGGATAGCTATCTGCGCAAAATTAACGCTGACGATACCGAGTCTTACTTCAAGCCCCTCTCAGCCAAGCGCGTCATTTACAAAATGATGGAAGAGCTGGCACTCTGCTACCGCTACATCCGCGAAGACCGCAAAGCCGACGAGATACAGCAGCTCATGCAGTTGCTGCTTGACGATGAGGAAGCGCAGTATCTGTGAGACGCAAACAATATTTTGTAAGACACCCAAGATTTCGCTAATATTATACGTCTATATCAGGGAGTTCGTGTGCCTATGCGTTTAGTTCTACTATTATTTTTTTTGGCAGTGAGTTCTTTATATGCTGCGGCACAGCCTACCGGACTGGCAGCGCCGCGCAATGCCGCTACGGCTTATTATCGCCAGCAGCTTTCTGAGCAGGTGCAGGCACAGCTAAACAAAATTGATTGGTCCAGAACAGAACGAAGAACAAGCGGTAGCGGGGTTCTGTATACTATCCCGGTTGTTTTCCATGTGCTGCATAACTATGGCGATGAACTGCTTGCCGACGACGATATTTATTACCTGATGTCCGTTATCAATGGTCGGTTCCTGATGACGACTGCGGATACAGCCAATATTATCGACAAATTCAAACCTGTTGCCGCCAGTACGCAGATAGCATTTAAACTTGCCACCGTTGACCCTAACGGAAATCAGACAAAAGGAATAGAGCACATCTTTACTTATCTTACTTATGCGCAGAATGCTTTTCCACTCCAATCGGAAATCGGTCAGTGGCCGCCGGATAAATATCTGAATGTTTGGCTGTGTTACGATCTGCCATCATTCAACTATGCCTACACTCCTTATGAGGCTGCCTATGCGCCTTATTACGATGGCATAATCATATACTGGAATAGTTACACATATGCTACTGGCGTTGCAGGCTTTTTTGGAAACTACTTGAATTTGCCAAATCCCTGCGGATGCTGTAGTTCCGGATGTGTTGACAATGACGGCATACCAGATACTCCCCCTTGTGATAATACCTTTTTTACTTGTGCCAATATTTATGGTACTACCTGCGATACGCCCAATGGGCAGAACGTGATGTCAAACGTGGATAGTTGTGCCATCATGTTTACTTATGGTCAGGGCGCTTACATGCAGTATGTGCTGCAATTGGATTTTGGGCATAGGGATAGCCTCGTCACCACGGCCAACTTTTTGCGCACCGGCATGAATAATCCTATGCCAGATATGCTGCCCGTGCCCGACTTTTGCGCCACACCCTCCATATCTGCAAGAGCTTCCCTGACTTCTTTTTATTGCATCGGGCAAAACGTAGTTTTCTATAACAAAAGCTGGAACGATACTATAACTGCTGTCTCCTGGGCGTTTTCAAACAATGCTGCGTTACCGGTGAGTACTTCCTCAACTAATCTCATCAATAAATTTGCTACTTCTGGTTGGGTTACAGTGTCTCTTTCAGCTACCGGCAATAATTCAGGTACGGCAACAATCACCAACCCACAGGCGCTATATGTCGCAGACACCACACCTACAGTTGCAGACGGGTACTACCAGGATTTCGGCCCAGGCGGCGATATAGATAAATGGCCTATGTTCAACTACTACAATAATGGCTTTAAATGGCAAACGGCAAATGTTGGCTTTTACGACAATACCTCTGTTCAATATACCGGTTATGATTATCGTACGTTCCCGCAAAACATGACCGGGACTCCATCCGGAGATTTTGATGATATCTTCACGCCTGTATTTGATCTCAGTGATTTTTATGGCAACTGTTATCTGAACTTTGAGTCGTCCGGTGCTTCTCTTACAAACGAGACGCATTTTATGGATTCTCTCGAAATTGATTATTCCATAGATCTGGCACAGACCTGGCAAAAGTTCGGTAGCTTATCCGGTACTTCGTTAGCCAACAAAGGAATCGTAGATGTTCCGTATGCCCCTTCGGGAATGGGCGATTGGGTGCCACAGGCCTTTCCGGTGCCCACCGCCGCACGCAAGAGGCAAACAATCTTTCGTTTACGTTATCATCCAAAGGCAGATTCTAATGGGATCAGTATGGGCAATAATTTTTACATAGACCGGTTCAATATTAACTCCATGCCCGAAGGTGTAAATACTGTTACGCCAGGCGCATCTGGTGTTGCTCTATATCCGAACCCCGCCCGGAATGGCACGTGGGTTGTAATAAGGAGTCTTGCGGACATTGGCCAGGCTACTATTCGGGTAGCCGATGTTACCGGCAGAGAAGTGTACAAGACTATCCAGGTTTTTGCAGAGAGCACGGCGCGGTTAGAGATACCGGAAAATGTTTTGCCCGGTAAAGGCATATATATGATACAGGTAGTTACAGGCAGTATAAACAGTACTCAAAAACTAATAGTGTACTAACTGGATTTATGGCTAAGAGATATAAAGTGGCGTTATTGTTTTTCCTGGTAGTATGCGTAAGTAAGGCTGTATACGGCAAAGGTATTGACGAGACTACGGCTAAGAATGTTGCGGCCAGTTTCCTGGGTTCAGCAGGTGTGAGTACGGCTGGTAATGATACGCTCACTATTGTGTATACTGCTCTAGATACTATTGATGGAATACCGGTAACGGATTTCTATGTATTCAATGCCGGCGCCTATGCTTTTGTGATTATTTCCGGTACAGACATGGCAAAGCCCGTTTTGGCTTATTCGTGGGAAACTGCTTTTCACCCTTCAGTAAGAAATGACAATGCTGCGTACTGGTTGCAAAGTTATCAGCAGCAAATAAGCTACGCACTCAAAAATAACGTAAAGCCTTCCGCCGAGATCCGCGCAGCATGGGCGGCAATAAAACAGGCAGGGCAATATAAAAAGGCACGCACAACATCAGTTGCGCCCATGCTCACTACCAAATGGGCGCAATATCCTTTTTTCAATGACTGGTGTCCTTACGATCCGCTGATGAAAGCACACGCAGTAACCGGATGTGTGGCCACAGCTATGGCGCAGCTGATGAAATACTGGAACTGGCCGGGTGAGGGTTGTGGCAGTCATTCCTACACAGATGTTCTTTACGGAACGCAATCAGTAAATTATTCAGCAGCACAGTATCAGTGGGGCAATATGCCTGACAGTGTCTCTGGCCCCAACGATGCAGTGGCGCAGCTTATGTATCATGCCGGGGTCAGTGTTAACATGGACTACGGTGTAAATGGCAGCGGCGCATGGGTAATACCCGGCGACAATATGACCAGCAATACTTGTGCGTATGCATTGAAAACTTATTTCCATTACAAAACATCATTGTTAGCAGTGCCGCGCTGGCAGAATAATCATACCGCAATAGCAGCTTCGGGTGGCTCCGTCAGTATCTCTGATAGCTTTACAACCACACAGTGGATGGGCATGCTCACCGCTGAATTGGATGCAGGCAGGCCGGTGATATATGCCGGAGCAGGGAATTTGTCAGCCGGCCACTGTTGGGTATGCGATGGTTATGATGGCAATGGCTTATTTCATTTTAACTGGGGGTGGGGTGGTGTAGGTAACGGATATTTCTCTTTAGATGCCGCCGGCGGCTTCTCTCTGTATCAGGAAGCCATTTTTGGAATCATGCCTGATACGTTTTCAGTACAGACTGGCGATATACAGTTGCTGGCAGCTTTATCCGGTTCAAATACTCCGTTGCAATACGGGCAGCCGATCTCAGTAAGTGCCAAAATAGTGAACAGAAGCAGCAAGGTATTTACAGGTGATTTTTGTGCCCAGGTTTTTGATAGCTTAGGTGTTCTTAAAGGAACAATGCAAACTATCACGGCACGAGCATTGACAGCCGGTGACAGCACACCAGTGCTGACTTTTGCCATTAATGCGATGTATGGGTTGGTGCCTGGAATTTACAATGTTAGGATCATGTGTCGTGCTGAAGGTGGAGCGCAATGGCTCCCTGTGTCACGTGGCAGTGGCGGCTTCATAAATTATTGGCCTTTGGGCATAGCCAATGATACAGATGTGATGGTCTACAGCCCGTTTCAAATAGACACATTGGTGCATGGTAAGCCCGCATTAATAGACGCTTATATCACCGTTATGGGAAAGGCAAGATTTAGTGGCTCGCTTGATCTGGCGTTGTATGACATTAATACAGGGGCAAGGCTACAGACTGTAGGGCAGCAGAAAGGGGTGGTGATGGATGCTTATTCCGATCACAGCTTCACATTTACAGACAGTGCGTTATTCGTGCCTCCGGGTCAATACATTCTTGCCTTAAAGCACCAATATAACGACAGTGGCAGCTATTATCTCACAGGCTCCTCCTGGATGCCCAACCCTATGATAGTAACGGTTGGTGGGGTTAAGGATTACAATAGTAGCAGGATATATGTATACCCCAACCCTGCAAGAGATGTGATATATATCGACCCTTACAACCAGGTGCTGAGCGAGATTCGTATAGTGGATCTACAGGGAAGAATAATGAAAACGTTCACTTCTTTGCCGCAGCATACCATCATTTCTATTAATACTTTCAACGTTCCGGGTGGGTTGTATTTTATTCAGATGCAGACAGCCGGACGGATAGTTACAGAGAAAATTATTATCATAAATTGACGTAACCATTAGTCGCAGTTTCCCGGAATAGAACTTAGACATAAATTTTTTTGACTTTCTCGACGTCACTATTGGTTCCGGCCTCCGACTGGAGAAATTGAATCTTGGTGGACGATATTTTTGTCACGTACCACTGGCAGCCGCGATTACTAACCAGCCCGGAAAAATGAATTACTTTTGAATACATTTTGAACCTCTCATTCTTCATAGCGCGGCGGTACCTGGTAAAGCAGAAGGGCACATTCTCTTCCTTTATCATCAAGTTGTCGATAGCGGCTACCGGGCTTAGCGTGGCGGTCATGATCATTGCGCTGGCTATAGTTACGGGTTTCAAGTACTCGGTCACTGAAAAGCTCTACAGCTTTATGGGGCATGTGCACCTGGTGCCTTACGATGAGACACAGTCGAACACGCTGGGGGTAAAACCCGTTTACTACGACCGCGATCTGATGGCAGAAGTAAGGAAGGTCAGGCATGTCACTGCCGTATCTCCCTTTGCGCAGCGGCCCGTGATTGTGCAGGCCCACGGACAGATGGAAGGCTTGCAGCTAAAGGGGGTAGACAGGAATTACCGCTTCCTGCACGGCATTACCACCACAGGTGCGGCTATTGATTACAGCGATACCTTTTACAGCAAGCAGATACTGCTCTCTAATACGACTGCCGACCGGCTGAACATAAACATCGGCGATACGGTGCAGCTCGACTTTGTGCAGGATGGTACACCGCGTATAAGGCGTGTACGGGTTTGTGGGCTGTACCATAGCGGTATGGAAGAGGTAGACAAGGTGTTTGGCGTCTGCGATCTTCGGCTCATACAGCGCATCAACGGCTGGCCGGCAGATAGCATCAATGGCTACCAGGTAGATCTTGACGACCAGAAGTATGCCGACACAGTGTCTAGCTACATCCACTACAACCTCGTCAACGCACCGCTTGAGTCATATACGACAACTGAGAATTATTCGTTCTTGTTCGACTGGCTCGATCTCCAGGGCACCAACAGTACCATATTGCTGGTGATCATGTCGATAGTAGCCATCATAAATATGGGTGCTGCGCTGGTGATCTTGATGGTCGACCGCGCCACTATGATCGGCCTGCTGAAGGCGCTGGGCATGCCTTTCGATGCCACCCGCAACATATTCCTGGGCATAGCGGGGCTTATCGCAGCGGCAGGCATAGCGCTCGGCAACGTTTTTGCCCTCGGACTCTGCTGGTTGCAACTACGTTTCGGCTTCATGACGCTGCCAGAGGAGACTTACTACATGAAGTATGTGCCCGTGAAGATCATCTGGTGGCAGGTGGGCCTGGTAGATATAGTGACGTTAGTGCTGTGCGTATTTTGCATGTGGCTGCCTACATTGTATATTCGCAGGATACAGCCGGTGAAGGTGTTGCAGTTTAAGTAGGGGAGTGGTTGAGAGAGTTTTTGCTAAAAAGAAGAATGGGTAATAAGAGCGCATATAAAAAGATCTGTGAACAGAACGATTCGCTACCGGTGTTTCTGCAACCGTGGTGGCTCGATGCTGTATGCGGTTCGTGGGATGTGGCTATAGCCATGAAGGGAGAGCAGGTAACGGGCGTTTGGCCCTACGCCATAGATAAGAAGGCAGGCGTAACCATTCTGCGTAACCCGCGCTTGACACCATACCTCGGCCCTCATGTCTTTTACCCCCACGATGTAAAGGAGAGCAATGCCGATCGCTTTGAGCATGAGACAGTGAGCGCACTCATCTCGCAGCTTCCTGATGCTAAGGTGTGGCACCTGGCCATACAGCCAGGTATGTACCAGGCGGGTATCTTCAAAAATAATAAGCTCGCGACGCAGGCGCAGCAGACTTTCCTGGTAGACTTGTCTGCCAATGAAGACAAACTACTCGCCGATATGAAGGAAAGCATGCGCCGTAATATTCGCAGCGCGGCTAAGGAGGTAGAGATAACTAATGAGCCGGCAGAGTTGAAGACACTATTTGGGTTTCAGAAGGAGATATTGGGGAAGAAGGGCGTGATGCAGGCATATACGATGCCGCAGCTCCAGGCAGCCATGGATGCTTGCCTGAAACATAAATCGGCGGCGCTGTGGGTGGCCAGGACAGCGGGCACGATACAAGCTATAGTATGGCAGGTATGGGACAAAGATCACAGTTACTACCTTATGGGCGGGCAGAACAATGAAGCGAACAGCTACAAGGCCATGTCGGCGCTGCTATGGCATACCATGAAAGAAGCTAAGGCAAGAGGCAACACTATATTCGATCTGGAGGGCAGTATGGATGAGGGCGTGGAGCGCTTCTTCAGGAATTTTGGCGGGCAGCGTACCTTATACCTGGTACTTCAGAAGAATGAATCGGTGGTGTGGAAACTGAAGAAGATGGCGCTGGGCTAATGGTCGTATTCCGGGCCTGGTTACTTTGTGATGGCATTGATCTTCTCGAGCGCTTTTTGCGCGGCTACCTGCCCGGCCTCTTTTTTATTGAAGCCCGTGCCGCTGGCCATGAGTTCGCCATCTATCATAATACCAACGGTAAATAGTTTGCGCGTAGCATCCATAGCCTCATCGATGGTATCGAAAGTAAGTACATGGTTATTGCGCTGGGCCCAGCTCAGGAGTTGGTTTTTATAATTGGTATCAGTGCTCTCCATGGTATCCAGATCTATATATTCCCGCACCAGTTGATTGAGGATAAACTTGCGGGTCTTTATAAAACCCTGGTCCAGGTATACCGCGCCTATAAGCGCTTCCAGTGCATTGCCGAAGATGTGACTGCGGCTGAGGCCACGGTCATTCTTGTTGTACTGTACCAGTTTATTGAGGCCCATCCGCAGGGCAACATTGTTCATGGTTTCCCTGCGCACTATGCGTGAGCGTAGCTCCGTCAGGTATCCTTCAGACTGGTAGGGGTATTTTTTAAAGAGATATTCCGCAATGATGGCGCCCAGTATAGCGTCGCCAAGGAACTCGAGACGCTCGTTGCTGTCCGTCACCTCTTCGGGCTTGGAGCGGTGCATGAGCGCCAGTTGGTAATAGGAGATATGCTTAGGCGTAAACCCAAGGAGGTGCTCTAATTGAAGTATAAGCTGCTTATCGGAGGAGAAATTAGTGAGGAAGCGATCAATGAGGCGCCGCACAACTAATCCGAAGGCTTTTTGAATATCACAGACGCATTATGACCGCCAAAACCAAATGTATTGCTTAAAGCAGCGTTTACAATACGTTTTTGCGATTTTCCGAAAGTGAAATTAAGACGGGGATCGAAAGAAGGATCATCCGTAAAGTGGTTGATAGTAGGTGGTACTATATCATGCACGGTAGACAGGATGCTGGCGATAGCTTCAATAGCGCCTGCTGCACCCAACAGGTGGCCGGTCATAGACTTGCTGGAACTGATATTGATATTGTAGGCGTGCTCACCGAATACGCGCTGTATTGCAGTGATCTCGCTGATGTCGCCAAGTGGTGTAGATGTACCGTGAACATTGATGTACTGGATGTCCTCGGGCTTCATACCTGCATCTTCAAGTGCATTCTTCATCACATTATACGCGCCTAATCCTTCGGGATGCGGGGCGGTGAGATGGTAGGCATCTGCACTAAGGCCGCCACCGGCTACCTCTGCAATGATGTTCGCACCACGACGTTTGGCATGTTCATACTCCTCCAGTACAATGGCTCCTGAACCTTCGCCCAGCACAAATCCATCGCGGTTAAGATCGAATGGGCGGCTGGCGGTTTGAGGAGCATCGTTACGTTCAGAGAGGGCCTTCATGGCGTTGAACCCGCCTATACCGGCTTCTGTAACAACTGCCTCTGAGCCACCGCATACAATGGCATCAGCTTTGCCGAGCCTGATGTAAGTAGTAGCATCAATGATTGAATTGGTAGAAGAAGCGCAGGCGCTCACCGTACAGAAGTTAGGGCCACGGAAACCATACTTCATGGATATGTGCCCTGCGGCAATATCCAGTATCAGCTTGGGGATGAAGAAAGGGTTGAAGCGGGGCGTACCATCGCCGGAATTGTAATTCTTCATTTCTTCAATGAAGGTGATCATACCGCCAATGCCTGAACCCCAGATAACACCTACACGGTCGTGATTGATGCCTTCTTCGGTAAGCCTTGCGGAGCGCACAGCCTCATCGGCAGCAACAAGGGCTACCTGTGAGAACCGGTCCAGTTTACGGGCTTCCTTGCGGTCAAAATAGTCTTCCGGGTTGAAGTTCTTAAGCTCGCATGCAAATTTCGTTTTGAACTTGGTTACATCAAATTGCTTAATGAAATCGGCGCCGGAAACACCATTAATCAACCCTTCCCAATATGCGGGTACACTGTTGCCTAATGGCGTTACGGCGCCGAGACCCGTAACGACAACTCGTTTTAACGCTAAGTTCATCGAACGATTTTCTGTTACTGTAGTGATTAGTAAATTACTTTACATGTTCTTCCAGGTAAGCAATAGCCTGACCAACGGTAGTGATGGTTTCAGCCTGTTCATCAGGAATTGAGATGTTGAATTCTTTTTCGAATTCCATGATCAATTCTACGGTATCCAAAGAATCAGCACCGAGGTCGTTGGTAAAACTTGCCTCTGGTGTTACTTCAGATTCGTCAACACCCAATTTGTCCACGATAATTTTCTTAACGCGATTTGCAATTTCAGACATAGATAATGCGTTTAATTTTTATGGTGCAAAAATATACTTTTTAACAGAACCAAAAAGGAATATTTTATTTCCGGGCGTCTTTTTTATAAATGCCCCTAAAATGCCCTTGTTTTAATACAACTATAGCTATTGAAAGCAGTTTAATATGCTGTTTTTATATAAACGCAAACATATTTCATATATGCTTTCTGCCGCCACATGTGGTGGTGGTATTCAGGTAACTACTTCCTGTTCTGGGAGTGTGTTACCAGCCGTATTGTTTCTTTGGTAAGTGGCTTGATCAGGTAGTGCTGTACATTCCTGTTAGTACGGGCCCTTTCCATATCTCTTTTATCAACTGAAGACGACAAAATGTAGATCTTGATACGTTTCCTTACCGATTCATCGAACTCATCAAAACGATCCAGGAACTCCCAGCCGTTCATCACCGGCATATTGATGTCAAGAAAGACGATAGCAGTATCGGTATTTCCCGGTTTATCATACACGGCGGAAATATGAACTAAGCCTTCCTGGGGATCCTGAAAGGTAGTGACATGAGCGCCAGTGGATAATTTATCGATGGTTACAGTGCATATCTTATTATTGAATTCATCATCATCAATAATAATAAACCGGGTGGAAATGTTCATGTCTGGTATTTGAATGGTTGTTTTTAGGGTTGCAAAAAAACGAAATTAATGTCATTATCCGTGTTTTTAACATTAAAATGTTCGCATTTTCGACTTTTAAGTGTCAGTTGCAGGCTTTTATTTCTTACGGAAGCCTTTGCGTTTCTTATTTGCGGGGCTATGTACCCGCTCACCAATTGCCGGCGTAGGGCCAAATTGCTCCGGTACAGCCTGTTTAGTAACCGGGTGGCCCAGTAGCTTCTCTATCCGCTCAAATTTGATTTGCTCCTTGGGGCTGACAAAAGTATAAGCGGTGCCCTTTGTAGCAGCGCGTGCTGTACGGCCTATGCGGTGTATATAATCTTCCCCGTCGTGCGGCACATCGTAGTTGATGACAAGGTCAATGTCTTCTATGTCTATACCCCTGCTGAGGATATCTGTAGCCACGAGTATCTTTAGTTTATTACTTTTAAAATCAAGCAGTACCTGTTCCCTTTTTTCCTGGTCGAGGTCGGACTGTATCTGTCCGACAGAAAAACGGGCACGGATCAAATCCTCGTACAAATGTTTAACGTTGAGTTTGCTGGAGCAAAAGACGAGTACACTGGCAAATTCTTTCTGCTGCAGGATGTATTTTACCAGCGGCGCCTTTTGTGCATCATAAACAATGAAGGCCTCCTGTGTTATCTGTTCCGGCGGTTTTGAAATAGCAATGTTGATCTCTGCCGGATTATGGAGCATAGTATTGGCCAGTTTCCTGATGCCTGCAGGCATAGTGGCGGAGAAGAGCAGGTTTTGCCGTTGTTTTGGTACGTGTGATATGATCTTGATAATGTCGTCATAGAAGCCCATGTCCAGCATACGATCAGCCTCATCGAGCACCAGGTATTTAAGCCCGTCCAGCTTCACGTATCCCATATTGAGGTGGGATATCATGCGGCCCGGGGTGCAGATAACTATGTCTGCACCAGACGACAATGCCTTCCGCTCATTGGCAAATAAAGCCCCACCGGTGCCGCCATAAACAGAAATAAAACTGATAGAGGTATAGTAGGATATACCTTCGAGGATCTGAGATATCTGTACTGCCAATTCACGTGTAGGTACAATGATCATAGCATTAACGGTATGCGCATCGTGTGGTTGTGAGATCAGTTTCTGAATGACCGGCAACAGGAATGCCGCAGTTTTACCGGTACCCGTTTGCGCGGCAGCGATAATATCCCTGCCCGACATGATATACGGTATCACCTGCTCTTGCACAGGGGTGGCACTAATATAGCCCATGGCGTCAATGCCATCCATGAGGTCGTCGTCAAAACCAAATTCGTCGAAGTACAAATGAAGACTGTTTAGGAATAAGTAATGTGGTAAAGGTAGGAAAGTAATTTATATCGCCTTATAAAGCTATACGGAGATCAGACTCAAAAAAACAAGCCACCCAAAAAGGGTGGCTTGCGTGTAAGGAATAAAATAAGTGTTACTTGCCGCCAATGATATAACCAAAGGTAGCTATGAAGTTATTGTTGCGATCTGATGTGTTTGAATTTGTAGTGACGTTAGTCATACCGTACTCAGTACCCACTTTAGCAAAGAAGCCTTGTGGAGATTGTACACCCACGAATCCGCCAACTCCCCAGTCATAAGTATTCAGGTTATTCACAGAGTAGTGAGGTGTTTCTACGATGTCGGTATTTTCTGCCGGAGCTGTAGAGAAATTTTCTTTAGCACGGGACAGGTAAGCCACATACGGACCGGCGCCGACCAATATCCGAGTCTTGCCCGGCTGTCCGAATTTGTACACCAAATCCACGGGCACTTCGAAATAATGAAGTGTCAGTTTTTCGTTGGTGTTCACATCCATGTCGCTCATGAGCCTGTTACCACCTGTCATGTACCGTATGCCGGGCTGAACAGCAAGGTGTTTGCTTAGATTCAGGTTGAGCAGTAAACCGGCTGTAACATTACCTACAGGCATATTTGTAGTGTTGTTGTTGTAAAACACCCCCTGGCTATAACCTACTTCTGCGCCCAGCAGATCCATAGGGAAGCCTTTGTGGTGTTTCTTAGCCTTCTCAGGAATGTTTCCAAAATAAACTTTTGATTTTTCAATCTTAATATCGCTTGCGGGTGCATTAACAGTAACTACCAGGTTGATGCCTTTGCCGGAAGGCGTGTTTACAGCAACATCATTGTTTGTGATAACGGGTGCTGACTGTAGTACAACCTGTTTTTTGTATACATGTTTGCGTGTGCCACGGGCTGCCAGCACTGCCGTGGGTGCAGTAGTGGTAAGGGGTTGCTGTGCGTCTGTGCTGTTGTCTACGCTCACAGTATTGTTGAGCGTACCATCTTGTGCATTGGTGTTAGCAGGTGGAGTATCCACTGCCGCTGAGGTCACATCTGTGGCTGGTGACGCTGCCTGTGCCTCTGTGCTTGTTGTATTTAAATTGCGATGCTCATTGATATAATGGTCTCCTGCAATTATTCCCAGTAAAAGTAAAAGCGCTATTCCGCCACCGATCTTGTATCTACGTTCCATAAAATTGTTTTTAGTCTGTTAATTATTTTTGTTTCAAACAAGAAGAAATAACAACCGTGCCAAGCCATAAAATCCTTTATGGACGGGCATCTACAGACGGAACATAAAAAAAACAAGATAGTGCGGATCGCAGTGCGTAACGTATTGCAGACTAATGAAAATAACGACGGGTAGAACAAAACAGCCACATCGTTTTACTCCTTAACAAAGGCACTTTCTTATTGCCTCTTTAACATTCTTTTCTGAAAGCGGGATGTAAAAATAAATGCTCATTGAGCGGAGAATTCGCGCTCTATAACAATGGCCGGATCATCGTTCTTATTCATGGTGCGCTTAGTCCAGTTGCCATTAACATCGAAGCCATCATAATCATAAGTGATGGAAAATTTGAGGCCGTGATGAGAATCGTATTGTTTTTCTTCGATCTCATTATGGTCATCGTCATACTTAAAATTCGACTTGAGGAAAAGGATCCCGAATTCATTGAACCGATCCAGAACGCGAGGTGTACCATTTCCGTTGAAAGTGTAAACAGACTTCATAAACAACATGCCTGAGCCATCATAGTTGTCTTCTTCTATCTGAAAGCCGCGCGCATCATATTTGCAGGTGGTCCTTACATTGAGTGTGCCATCACCCTTATACCTTTTAATATCTATGAGCCTGCCGCTGTCGTTATAGGTGAAGAGTGACTTTGAGAGGAGCGCGTTGTCTTTATCATAAGAGTACAGGTCGAGTTGATCGCCACGGCTATCATACTTACTTATGTTCTTTGTAATAACATCATTGCTTTTTGCATCCCGCTCATATTCTGTGATCGTACCAATACTGCCTTTCAGCCGTTGCCGTTCAAGATCGTTTTTGGCATGCTGCGCCCAACCACTGAATGGCAAACAGAACACAAGCAGGATAAAGGCAGATAACTTCATAGATAATAACAACAGATCAGGCAAATTTAATGTTGCTTATGTAAAGGTCAAAATTATATAGTTAACGAAAGGAGAAATCTGTGATAGCATAATGCGGCTCTTTTCGCCAGGGAAGCTTGTTGGCATCGTTTTTAGACCGGTAAGAATGAATTAAAAAACAAAAAATGAAACTTGTGTTATTAGTTGGCAGAATATTGTTCTCCATTATATTTTTATTGGCTGGAGTGAGTCATATTACAGGAGAAGGTGTGCAAGGAGCGGCTGCGAAGGGCCTGCCGCTGGCGGCTGTGCTGGTACCATTATCAGGTGTTGTAGCGGTGCTGGGGAGCCTGAGCATCATATTGGGGTACAAGGCAAAGATCGGTGCATGGTTGCTGGTGATTTTCCTTATTCCCGTGACATTGGTGATGCATAACTTCTGGGCCGCAGCAGACGCCATGACGCGGCAGATGCAGATGATGAACTTTATGAAGAACATAACTATGCTGGGTGGCGCAATGATGATCACTTTTCTGGGCGCCGGACCGTGGAGTATAGACGCCATGCTGAAAGCAAAAAAGATTGAAGAAGGCAGGCCAATATAAATTAACGGTCAATATAGAGATTGATGTAAATTCGTATCTCAATCACTGACCGTCTTATGAAAAGGATCATTATTCTGCTGCCTGTTTTAGCAATATTATTATGGAGTTTTGCTCCCACGCCTGAACACCTGTCCGTGGCCATAGCTGCCAACATGCAGTTTGTGATGGAGCAACTCAAACCGGCCTTTGAAAAAGAATCCGGTATTCCGCTTGACATAACTGTAGGTTCATCAGGCACGTTATCGGCACAGATAATGGAGAGTGCTCCGTTTGATGTGTTTGTCTCGGCAGATATGAAGTACCCGCAGGAACTTTATGACAAAGGATTTGCCACCGCTGCCCCGCAGATATATGCAAAAGGTATACTGGTATTATGGACGGCACGCACCGGCATACAGCCCACGGCTGACCTGAGTATACTACTGAAAAAAGAAGTGCAGAAGGTAGCCATCGCCAATCCTAAGACCGCTCCGTATGGGTTGGCTGCACTCGAGGCGTTGCGTTATTTCCGGATATATGATGGGGTGAAAGCTAAACTCGTTTATGGTGAGAACATTGGCCAGACCGAGCAATTTGTTGCTACGCAGGCTGCGGATATAGGATTCATTGCCAAATCGCTGGTGCTGTCCGATGAAATGAAGGGCAAGGGAACCTACGTAGAAGTGGACAATCAGGCGTACCGGCCCATAGAGCAAGGTGTGGTAGTGCTGAAACACGGGAAAGACACAAAAGATAAAGCGGCACAAAAGTTCTACAAATTCCTCTTTTCAGCAAAGGCAAAGGCCATTTTCAGAAAGTATGGGTATATTGTGAATGACAAATGAACCAGCTACCCGGCATAATTAGTGAGATACTATCTGAGGGGCAGTTATCGATAGTAAAGATAACGATAACCGGCGGCGTGTTCAGTGCTATAGTGATAGATACACCGTCTACAGCCAGCTATTTAGAGAAAGGCGCGCTGGTAAACATGCTCTTTAAAGAAAATGAAGTGGTGGTCGCCAAGGATTTTTCAGGACAGATAAGCCTGCAAAACCGTTTTGATTGTGCGATAGTGGGAATGGAGATGGGGAAACTATTGTGCAAGGTCATCATGAACTACCAGGGCTTTGAGATCAGGTCGCTGATCACCGCCAATGCCGCCCTGCAAATGGACCTGGCCATAGGAGATAAGGTAACCGCCATGGTAAAAACAAATGAGATAAGTTTATTGCCTCATGATTGACCTGGAGCCAATATGGATCACTTGTAAGCTGGCCCTGGCTACAACGGCCATACTATTCATTATAGCTATACCTATAGCCAGTTGGCTGGCCAACAACCGCAGCAGGCTGAAGACGGTGGTGGAAGCCATAGTGAGTATGCCACTGGTGCTGCCGCCATCTGTACTTGGTTTTTATTTTCTGCTGGCTTTCGGCCCGGCGCATGGGTTGGGTAGTATACTGGCGCAGTGGTTCAATGTGCGGCTCGTGTTTTCCTTTACCGGTTTAGTAGTAGCATCAGTGATCTACAGCCTGCCGTTCATGGTGCACCCCATACAGGCCGGATTGTCTGGTCTGTCTCCTTATCTGAAAGAAGCTTCGTATTCACTGGGCAAGAGCAGACTTGAAACACTTTTTAAGGTAACCCTGCCCAATATAAAACCATCATTGCTCACGGGCATCGTGCTTTCATTTGCGCATACGATAGGTGAATTTGGTGTGGTGCTGATGATTGGCGGCAATATACCCGGCGAGACGAGGGTGGCATCTATAGCCATTTACGACGAGGTGGAAGCTATGAACTATCACAGCGCGAATGTGTACGCGGGTATTCTCTTTGCCGCCACATTTGTAATATTGCTGACCGTATATACCGTTAATCACCGTTACCTAAACCGGCTGCATTTATGATCTCCTTCCGTATCCGTAAAATGCTCCAATCGGCGCAGGGGGAGTTGCCGCTGGATATCTCGTGCGAGATACCCGAGGGGCAGGTAGCCACCATTTACGGTGCATCGGGAGCAGGCAAGACTACAATATTAAGAATATTGGCCGGCCTGCTGCATCCCGACGAGGGTATGATAAATGCCGACGGGATAACGTGGTTGGATACGGACAGGAGCATAAACTTATCGCCGCAGAAACGCAATACCGGCATCGTGTTCCAGGATTACGCTTTATTTCCCAACATGACTGTGCGGCAAAACCTGGAATATGCGGGAGCGAAGGAAGACAAGAAAATTGTGGATGAACTGATAGGGGTAATGGAACTACAGCAGTTGCAGGCCCGGTACCCGGATACATTGTCTGGCGGACAGAAGCAGCGGGTGGCGCTGGCAAGAGCGCTGGTACGCAAACCCAAGTTGCTGCTGCTTGATGAACCACTATCAGCACTAGATAATGATATGCGCGCTAAGTTGCAGGATCACATTCTGCAGGTACACCAGTATTATAAGCTGACCACGATACTGGTGAGCCACGACATTGCTGAATTGTTCAAAATGTCTGACAAAGTTTTTGTGCTGGAGCGTGGTTGCGTAGTGAAGGAAGGAACGCCGGCTTCTGTTTTTTCGAGCAGGGAGATCAGCGGTAAATTCCAGTTCATAGGCGATGTAGTGCGGATAGACAGGGAAGATATCATCTACGTGCTTTCTGTACTGATCAATAACAACATTGTTAGGGTAACGGCCACCGACGAAGATATGCAGGACATAAAGCAGGGTGATAAAGTAGTGGTTTCTTCAAAGGCATTCAATCCCATCATTCGTAAAATAACGATCAGATAAAAGACAAACCCATTTGCAACTGCAAATGGGTTTGTAATACCTTATCGTACTATGGTCGTCAGTAACTATTTTCCATAAACATAAAAGAAGGTAAGGCGCCAAACGAGGTCTGTGCCTTTAACACCGGTAACACCAGGATTCAGCAGGTCATTTGCCGCAGTGGCGCTCAGCGACGATGTGTAGGTGTTCAGCCACATATTGGGCATAAAGTGTACATTCTTTACTGGCGTAAAGTCAAAACCGGCTACTACAAATTGCTGTTTGGTAGTAGGGTCGTACGGTAGGGTGGTAGCTGTATAGCTCTTTGTATTCTTTTCGTTGATCATAGAGCTCAGATCGCCTGTCGGATCGAAATTATCAAAACGTGCAAAGAAGCCTAAGAGCGGGTTGCCGGCAGGAGTGCTGAGGATGCGGCCACGCACAAACACCGCGGCTGCCATAGCCTGTGAAGTACGGTAATAGAAGTTACCATCTTTACCCAGCACCTTAATATCTCCCATAATGGTAGTTTGGAAAGCTTCAAACCCTGCGGTGAATTTTTTAGTGGTATATGCCGCAAACAGTTTTGTCATATTGCGGTCGTGATACAATGCTCCATTAGGGCTGGACACGCCAGGTCTTGCTGCCGGAACGTATGTGCCCCAGTTCAGGCGCTCATAGTCCTGGTACAGGTTTACTACGATCCTTTTGTTCAGGAACTTGGCATACACACAGCCATAAAACCATTTGTAGGGGTCTGTTTCGGGTTTTGCCATGGTGCCATTGCCCACCATCAGATCATACCCGAAATTGCCGCGGGCGTCAAACCAGCCTTGCAGCGAAGCGCCCATATCGTAGCAAGGCGTACCATAAATATCTGATATGGTACGTTCTACAGAGCGGTAGCCCCACACTTCTTCCGGTGTTTGTGAGTCCCTACCGTTCAACCCATATGCTGGCGTGTTCTGTGCGCCCACAACGAGGTCTGTACCACGCCACAGGTTTTTCCAGCGGATATTGGCATATTTCACAAAGGGGGCAAATTTGTTATTAGCAAGGAGGTCGCCGGATGCAGCGTTAAATGGCGCGCCATAATCATTTTCGGCAGACAGAACGAACTGCACGGAGAAATGCTTGCTTATATCATAATCATAACCGAGGTACAGACGGCGA
>Ga0206949_1178_pt1 | contig 22494 bp, 23 predicted proteins | sample Alteio_BWOrgHeat_40_FD_153240 | JGI IMG/M metagenome (GOLD analysis project Ga0206949, IMG submission 153240) | Enriched cells from forest soil in Barre Woods Harvard Forest LTER site, Petersham, Massachusetts, United States -... | ecosystem: Environmental > Terrestrial > Soil > Temperate forest >...
GTAAATTTGGCGGGGAAAGTAAAACTGCCGCTGGCTCGCGCTACCGTCACGACTCCATCTTCCAGGGGTTGTCGCAGTGCTTCTAAAACGTGGCGAGGGAATTCCGGGAACTCGTCTAAAAATAACACTCCCCGATGTGAGAGGGTTATTTCGCCCGGTCTGGGGGTTTGTCCCCCGCCAACCAAAGCAATATTAGAGGTGGTATGGTGAGGACTGCGAACTGGTCTTGTAGTGATAATGCCGTTGTTCAGTTTACCCGCAATACTATAAATCTTGGTGAGCTCCAACGCTTCTTCAAGGGAAAGGTTGGGTAATATTCCACACAGCGCTCGCGCAAGCAGGGTTTTTCCGCTTCCCGGTGGCCCACTCAGTAAAATATTATGCGAACCAGCTGCGGCGATTTCCAAAGCCCGTTTAGCCGATTCTTGTCCGGCAATATCTTTCATGTTTAATGATGCCGGAGTAGTGTTAAAAATTTCTAAAACATTAACCGATGGCTGAGAGGTCAGCGGTTTAACATTTAGCAAGTGTCCCAGTAGCTGACTTAAATTTTCTACCGGGTAAATAGTTAAATTTTTAACCAAAGCTGCTTCTTGAGCGTTACTTTTTGGTACATAAAGTTCTTTGAATTTGGATTGCCGCGCTTTTAGTGCCACAGCTAACACACCCGGTACCCCACGAAGCTCGCCATCTAAAGACAATTCACCCAAAAATATTTTTTCTTTAGAGTCAAAATTAATTTGCTCGGATGCTTTTAAAATAGCCAATGCTATAGGCAAATCAAAATGCGTCCCCAGCTTGGGCAGATCTGCTGGAGCTAAGTTGACGCTGACGCGGGTAGGCGGGTAGCTGGAGCCGGAATTTTTTATAGCTGCTTTGACCCGCTCCCGGCTTTCCTATACCGCAGTATCTGGCAAACCCACCACAACTGTGGCCGGTAAACCGTTGGTTACATCGGCCTCAACCTCTATCAATTCCGCGTTAAGACCTAGCACCGTAGCGCTAAAAATTTTAGAAATCATAACAATCCTCCTTTTTGTTGGGTACTAATTATAAATATTACAAAGATTACTAATCCCAGCAGCCAGGCTGGTTAGTATTAGTACGCTTGGTAAGATTTGTAATTAGTACAACAACTATTTTGTTTCTTTACTCGTGCAAACTAGTAATATTATTATAGCAAATATTATGTAAAAGTCAGCCAGGTTGTAAATACCAGTCCAAATGTAAAAGTGGATATAAATAAAATCTCGCACATAACCTAACACTAAGCGTTCACCAACGTTAGATAAAGCTCCGGCCAGAATAAGTATCCAGGCAATTTTGGAAAGGCGGCTGAGGGAGAAAAAGTTTTTGTAGAGATAAAAAAAGATGCCAATTAAAACTAAACCATATATTAAATAGATTAAGTTTTCGGGTATGGGAATACTAAAGGCGAAACGGTAATTACGAAAGGGCTGTCTGATTAAAGATTTAACCACCTGATCTATACTAACTAAAAGTACAAATAAAAAAACGCCCTTAAAAATTTTTTTTGTGGCGTTTTGTGTTTCAAATTCCATAATTCGCAATTCTATATCATTGAGTTGTCTACAGAGCTTTGTCAGCCCAAGGTAAAGCACGTAATCGGTCTTCAGAAATTTCTTTTCCTTCATCATCGGTACCGTAGGTGCCGTCCTTAATTTTAGCCAAGGCCTTGTCGATCTTTTGTAAATCAACGCGCATGGCGGCAATCATATCTTGATTGACTTCGTCGACATTAATTTCTTCGGCATTTTCATCGTAATCATCGCCCATTTCGGTGTGGGGTGATAGGCCTGCCAAATCTTGGCTGAGTTTTTGCTTCTCGGCCAGGAGTTTTTGCTTCATTTCATCTATAAAAGATTGTTGTAACATACCCTAGGGTTTAAATAATTCTGACAGATAAACCAGCAAGTTTACTGATTAAGTATAGCCGATAAAATTTTTTTTACCAAAAGTAAAGGCCCCATCGGGCCAACGTATTGAATAATAATAGGTTGCGGAGGGGCCTGTAACCAGTATTCCATCGGTCACGCTCCGCTGAAACTGCAGGGCCTAAACTGTTTAGACCCTAAAACTTCAGCAGAGGGCAACACACTGTAGAATTCCGGCCTTCCTTTGGCATAACAGCCGAAAGGAGAACCGTCTGAATTCCAATCTGATTTCAAACTGCACTTTAGACTTCTCTTATGGTCAAAGACCTTAACAATGATTATATTATTTTGATATAATCTGCTAATTTGCTCGGGGAGAACAAATTAACCTTCATTTTTATTTTTGTTTTTCAAATAGCCTGGATTGGTCAGGCTGTGACGAGAAGTTTAAAGGAAAATTGTGCTTTACGAGCCCGTACAGTACAAGTTTCCTTTGTTCAGTTTATGGTTTTATTTTTTAAAGAGCTTTTTGTTTCCTTGTTTGTTCACAACTTAACTATATATTCAGTATATCGGGACTAACGCCTTTTGTCAACTTATGGGGGTTTGTTAATCAAATTATCCTTTATTTAAAAGACTTTTTTAAATTTAGTTCGGCTTTTTGGCTATAAAATGACTTAAAATAGGTTTGGTATAAGTTGTGGATAAGTGGTTAATTAATCCACAATTTTGGATTTGGGAACGAATTTATAATAATCCCTAAAAATTTGGGCGTAATCTTTAGCTAATTTGCTATCAATCACATAAATATCCCGTAATTGGTCGGTGTAAAAGAACTGCAGTAAGCTATGGAAGTTAAACAGAGCTCTGGGAAGAGAATAGTCCATAAATGGACTATCGTAACTTTGTGCGACAGCCTCTTGGTAGGGGTGGCTGAATTGTTCAAAGGGTAGGCGGCAGAGAATTAAGGTTTTTACCCCAAGTGTCTCTATGGGCTCAACACTTTGATTGGCAGCTAGATGTTTTAAGATAAATTTATCAGTCGCCAACATTAAACTTTTAGGATTAATAGAAAAATTGCGGAAAATTTTGTTGCTGCCCCCGGAGTTAGCTTGCGCCAACACAGCCATGCGTTGCTTTAAGTTTTGATAATTTTGGTCGTAAAATTCCTTAACCGCAGTTACATTGGGTAACAGTAAAGCGGCCGGAAGGGAGTTGTCCTCATCGAGAAGTTTTAAAAGTGCAGCAGTTTCTGCGGCTTTGTCTATTAAGTGATAGGATATATTATTTGAATTGTTGGTGATTTTTTTGATGCTTGCAAATAGATCTCGCTGTTTGCCTTGGGTCGGTTTTGGGTTACTTATTATATTTGCGTTGACTGACTGAAGTTTGAATTCTTTTAAGCCTAAGCGCCTCATAAAAAAGTTTTGTAAAACCGGATTACCTAAACAGTCGGCGAAACTAATTTTTTTAAATGGTTTAAGAATTTTTTCCACTAAATCAGTAATCTCTATGGGCATACTAAAAAAACCACAACGGCTTTCCGACAACTCTATCCACTTGACTCGGTTATCCTGAGCTTGAAAAAAGTTTGCCAAATCGGTGCTAAAACTATTGACGTGCTCTGAAACTAAAACTCGATTCAACTCCGTAAGCTTGGCACAATAATTAGTTGCGGCCGCTTTTATTTTTAGATATTTTTGTTCGGCCAAAGTTTGCGAATCAATTTTGTAGTATAAGAATCCCGGTGGATCAGTTTGCAGCATAGCGCCAACTAATCCAAAAAATAAATCTGTGGCTGCCAGAGCTTCGCTGACAGGCTGTTTAAATTTAGGATCACCATAGTTAGTTTCTAAATTATAGTAGGATCTTAAAATATAACTAATATAACCCCAGGATGCTTTGCTGCCGATACCCGAATTGACGCAGTCTTCAAAGTCTTTTAACTCCCAAATGATTACTTGCCGGTTTTTATACAGCCCCGCTTCAGACAAACTAATTAAAGTCTTATGGTCACAGCAGACGATGGTGGCAGTTTTGTTTTCTTTAATCGTGCCCCCGTTGATTAAGTCTTTAAATTGACCACCAAAAAATGATAAGTTTAAATCTAAAATAGTTTTAGTTTGCCAATTAGTTTCTTGCCAGATTAAAATTTTTAGAGCAAATTTGATTTGCTCTTCGCTAAGGTTATTTTTTGTAAGTAAAGATGAAAATTTCTTTGCATCGAATTGAAATTCAGGGTCGAATATTGGTTCGTCAATAAGACCTCGTCGATACAGTTCTAGTACCTGTTGCGCTTTGGATACAACTAATAAGTAGCCTGGTTTTTCAGATTTTAGTCCAGAAGCAAGCGAAATAAAATCCTGCCCTAAAGCAAAAGTGTAAATTGTTTGAGGTTCAAATAATAGTTCCCAGTTTTTTTGAATTAGCGACGGTTTCTTAGTCTGGGCCGAAATTTTATCCCAGTGCACTGCGGGCATCTCCACTGTTAGCAAATCTTCCCAGGAAAAAACGTGGCCTTTGATTAAGTTCAAGATTTTTGTTTTTAAGCTTAGGGGAAGGCCGGAAAAAATTCCCAGCAATTTTTCTAGGAGTTTTAACGCAGCTTTGCTGTCGGCCAGCGCGCGGTGGGCTTCTTTATGGGCAATACTAAAAGTATGCATTAAATTTTCTAAGTTGTAGCTGTGGTGGGTTGGCAACAAAAATTGTACCAACTCTAAAGTATCTACCACCGGACCAGAAAATTTTAAACCAAAAGCTTCTAAAAACTTAGTATCAAAACTGACATGGTGTCCTACAATAATTGTATCTCCAATTTTGTTTTGGATTGCATCGCGGTACTCTAAAAATTGCGGCGCTGCGTCTAACTCCTGTTGGGTAATGCCGGTTAAGCCAAAAATTTGTGGCGGTACCGGTTTGGAAGGTTTAAAAACTTGAGTCCATTCTTCTAAAATTTTTAATTTATTGTTTTTTACCTCAAACAGCACAAATCCTACTTCTAGGATTTCGTTGGTTAGAGGGTCAAAGCCGGAGGTTTCAATATCCAGGCTGCAGTAAATTTTTTCCTGAGTTTCCATAGCTCTAATCTTACATGTTTTATTATAATTTTAAAACCCCGAACACTATGTCCAGGGTTTTAAAATGAAAGTTTTTATTTATAGTGTGACCCAGTCTTCTTTTCTAAGAAAGAAATTCGTTTTTCTAGTTTTTTAAATTCAAAGCGATAGGTAGGTTGTCCAGATGAAGTTTAACTGCTTCCTGACCGTCTTTTAATTCCCTAACATCAGAGTGGAGGCTGTTGAGCTGTTTTTGTAGCCCAATAAAACCCTGCCCCATAATACCAATTAGCTGATCATGATTTGTATTAACTTCCTTAAAGCCCTTAACAATTTGTAGAGAGAGATTCTGAATAGTTATAGGAGTTTTTATTTTCTTTTTTTCCATAGATTTATATTTTAATTTTATAATTCCTCCTTGTCAATTTGTCGACTACTCAGCTGTAGTTTCTTCCTCTTCCGGCTGTTTGCCTGGGATGGAAACTTCTCCGGCAGCTACTTTTTCTCTTACTGACTTGTCGACATCTTTAAAGACTTTAGAATTTTCTTTTAAAAAGGCTTTAGAGGTTTCTTTTCCCACTCCCAGTTTAACATCCCCAAAGCTATAGGTGTTTCCATTTTTTTCTATGGCCCCAATTAATACGCCGGTGTCTAATAAATCCCCGGCAGCGGAAATTCCCTCGTTGTACATGATATCAAATTCGGCAACTTTAAACGGTGGCGCCACTTTATTTTTTACTATTTTGGCTTTAGTTCGGTTACCAATAATTTTATCGCCGTTCTTAATTTGAGCACTACGCCGTACTTCAATTCTTATTGAGGCATAAAATTTTAAAGCATTGCCACCTGTAGTGGTTTCAGGGTTCCCAAACATAACCCCAATCTTCATGCGGATCTGGTTAATAAAAATAACCGTAGTATTTGTCTTACTTATAATAGCTGTAAGTTTGCGCAAAGCTTGCGACATGAGCCGAGCCTGTAAACCCATATGGCTATCGCCCATTTCCCCTTCTATTTCGTTGCGGGGAGTTAAGGCTGCCACAGAGTCTATGACTATCAAATCCAAACCATTTGAACGCACCAGGGTTTCACAAATATCTAGAGCCTGTTCCCCGTTATCCGGCTGGGAAATTAACAGATCTTCCAACTTAACTCCAATACGTTTAGCATATTCCGGGTCTAAAGCATGCTCGGCATCTATAAAAGCTGCCAAGCCGCCGCGTTTTTGCACTTCGGCTATCATATGCAAAGTTAAAGTGGTTTTACCGGAACTTTCTGGGCCGTAAATTTCTATAATTCTGCCTTTGGGTATACCGCCCACGCCTAAAGCTAAGTCCAGGCTAATACTGCCCGTGGGTATGGATTCTACATTTAATGATTTGGTGTCCGACAGCTTCATTATGCTGCCATCGCCGAATTTGTCTTTAATTTGATCTAAGGCTGACTCTACGGCTTTCCATTTGCCGTTGTCTGCCGGAGCTTTTGTGCTTGATTTTGGCATTGTTATATCCCCCCGCTGCCTAGTTTATAGACAGTTTATTAAAGTAATAAATGTTTGAGTATATTTATGATAAACGAACGTTCACCTTTTGTCAATTAAATTTTTGTGGATAACTAAGAGCTGCTCGCTGTAGTAGTGGGGCTAGCAGAGGGCGCAAAAAAAGGTATGTTTGTGAGAGCTTCTTTAGACCTACCCATAGCTCCAAAACTTTGACCGTTGAGGGTGATTTTAGTAGCACCGGCATCGGAAGTAGAAATAATAATTTTTTGTTGTGCGGAGAAAGTTTTGGAATCTCCGGCATTAAAGTTAAAATTTTGTGTCGGCTGGTCATCTACCGAGATGCTTATTGTAACGTTGGCATCAAAATCCAATTTCAGTTGTAGGGACTGCTGTTGGTTGGATAATTGTAAGGACTGGTCAATGACATTCAGGCTCTTAGAAAAAGTCTTGCCAAAGCGATTGGCCGCCGTGATATTAATTTGCTCCGGGCCAGGGTTTAAGCCAATCTGGGCTTGAAAGCCGCCCTGGCCATCTACAAAAATATTTTGTCCATTAATGGCCACAGTCATGCCGGGATCGGTTTTACCGCTAACTTGGACGAATGAAGCGGAGATTACGGAATTGTTTTGTGGTTGGTAAATTTGTAATGATGGAGTTTTGTTGATCGACCAGATCTGCCAAATAATATAGATGACGCTGATGGCAACAAAAGCTATGCCAATAGCAAAGCTTAACAGCTTTGGGGTGATTACTAACTTGCCTGTGCTGCGGCCCAAGTTCTGGGAATTTTTTGAGCTGCTTAGCTTTTGTTGGATGTTTTTTTCTTTTTTATACTGGGAGATCAAATCCGCTACATCAATAGAGTACAAAGATGCTAATTGTTTTAAAAAATCATAAACATAAATATCCGCTGGCAGGATTTGAAATTGCCCATTTTCCAGCGCGGCTAAAAATTTGGATTGGATAGTGGTTTTAGTCACCACCTGTTCGCGAGATAGTTGTAAATCAGATCGAACCTGAGTTAGATACTCGCTTAAAGTCTCGGTCTGGATTTTTTTCTGTTCAAAAATCATGGTAGTAAAATAAGATCCAAGATTCAAGTAGCCAAGAACCAATAAAATCCCAAGATTTAAATTTTAATATTGGTACTTTTTGGTTCTTGAATCTTGGTATCTTGGATCTTTACTCTATTGTTTCTTCTATGCCGTACTCTGCTTTTTCTTCGGCCGGGACTACACCATAAACTTCCCGCGGTTTGGCTCCCTCACCAGGGCCAATGATCCCTTTTTGTTCCAAAATATCTAGCAGGCGCGCGGCGCGGGCATAACCCACGCGTAAACGCCTTTGTAATAAAGAGGCAGAGGCCTTACCGGCGCGCTTAACTTCTTCCGTGGCTTGTTCTAACAGTGGGTCGTTGTCTCCGTCATCTCCATCGCCTTCCATACCCGGAATACCCAAGGCTCTTTTGGGTTTTTCTAAAATTTCTTCGTTATAAATTACCGCACCTACTTGCTGTTTAAAGAAATCTACAACTTTTTTAACTTCTTTTTCTCCAATATATGCACCTTGTACCCGCTTAGGCTTGTTGAATTCCGCGGAGGTGTAAAGCATGTCGCCATTGCCCAAAAGTTTTTCTGCGCCGCTGCTATCTAAAATAGTTCGGCTATCAATTTGTGAGGCTACGGCAAAAGCAATGCGGGAGGTGATGTTGGCTTTAATAAGACCTGTGATAATTTCTACACTCGGTCGTTGGGTGGCTAAAATTAAGTGAATGCCAATAGCACGCGCCATTTGGGATAATCGCACAATGGTAGATTCTACATCGGCTTGAGCTACGGCCATCAAATCGGCCAGCTCATCTACTAAAATAACAATATAAGGCATGGTTAGGGGTGCAGACTCGTTGTATTCAGCAATGTTGCGTTTACCCGCTTCAGCCAAAAGTTTGTAGCGGCGGTCCATTTCCGCCACGGCCCACTTTAAGGCATTAACTGCTTTTTCGTGGTCGGTTACTACAGGGGTTAATAAGTGTGGGATGCCATTGTAAGGAGTCATTTCTACCCGCTTGGGGTCGACCACTATAAATTTAACGTCTTGCGGCGTGTTGCGGTAGAGTAAGGAAATAAATAAGCTGTTTATAGATACGCTCTTGCCTGTCCCAGTGGCGCCGGCAATTAGAAGGTGGGGCATTTTAGCCAAATCAATAACCATTGGGTGGCCGGCTACATCGCGGCCGAGGGCCAAAGCCAATTTACTTTTGTGGTTGATAAAGTCATTGGTCTGCATAACCTCACGAAGCCGCACAATGGCCGTGGCTTTGTTGGGCACCTCTATTCCAACTAGAGCTTTGCCGGGTATAGGTAATTCCATGCGTAAAGATGAGGCGGCTAAAGTCAAGGCTAAGTCGTTTTGCAAGCCTGCGATTTGCGATAATTTTACTCCCGTGGCCGGACGCAAGGTGTATTGGGTTACAGTTGGACCCACGTTAACTTCGCCCATTTCTACATCTATGCCAAAATCAGCCAAAGTTTTTTTAATCACAGCTACGTTTACTTCTATGTTGCCACTGTCGACTTCGGTTTGGTTGTCATCTAGTAAATCAAAGTTCGGCAGTTTCCAATCTTTGCGATCTTGAACAGTCATGGCTTCCAGTTGTGGTCCGGCGGGTTTGCTTGGGGTAACAATTTTAGTTTGGCTGGCTTGCGGTTTAGCGGGCGCTGGCGCTTCTTCTTCATCGCCTTTTAGTTTTTTATTTTTATCAATTACTTTTTCCGCGGTAAAGCCCTCCTTGCTCATAGCATTAATTTTCAGCATGGCCGGTTTTTCCATTGCCGATTCTGCCGTTTCTTGGTTGTCTGGTTGTTCAGATTTTTCCGAAACCCACAATGCTCTTAGCGACAAATCGAATGTTACCAAAATTCCAATAATGATTATGGCCACTAATACTAAGCTGCCGGCCCAAAATCCTAATAAAGAAAATATTGGTTGAGCTAAAATAGCGCCCAAGTAGCCGCCGCCTTTACCTTGAGCTGCTAAATCAAAGGCGCTGAGCTGATTGTTTAAATAAAAAATATGGATCAGTCCACAGATGCTGGCGGTAAGCAGTATGGCTCCCAAATAAATACGCCAGTAAAAACTGTGCTCCCGGCTTTCTTTTCCCAGCTCTTGTTTATATAGGGAAATGGCCACGCTCAATAGTATTATCGGTACTATATAAGTCATGATGCCGAAAATCAAAGATAAACCTCGGAACATGTTTTGCCCTAAGCTGCCAGCTATACCGGCAATGCTTAATACTACGATTAAGGCTAAAACAATAAAAATTATTACAGCAATACCGCGCTTGGTTTCGTCGGATAGGTTAAGTTTTGGTGCTTCAAGTTTTTTTTCTTCTTTTTCTTGTTTTTTTCTTCTTGGCATTTGTATTTGTCTACTTTATTTATGTTGTCTGAACATTGGTTAACTCTGCTCCATTTTAGCATTTTTTTTCCCAAGTTAAAACCCCGCTTCCGCAAGTTCGCGGACGGACGGGGTTTAGTGTCTGTTTAAGCTTCAAGTTTTACCGATTGCCTTGGCTTTTATAACCCTTTTACTTTAACTTTCTTGGTTTTGGCCTTGGCGGCTTTAGGAATAATTACGGTTAGAATGCCATCTTTTAAATCGGCTTCGATTTGTTCGCTGTCTATGTCTACCGGGATGATAACGGACCTGGAAAAGTTTCCCCAATAGCATTCTTGATAAAAATAGTCATCGCCGGAAATGGTTTCTTCTTTTTTGCGGCTACCTTTTATGGTGACCATGTCGTTGGCAACGGTAATATCTATGTCTTCGGGCCTGACGCCGGCAATGGTGGATTTAATAATGACGTTGTCTTTGGTCTGGTACATGTCGATATTTAATTGACCTTCAAAGTCATTTAACCACTCTTCTTCGCTGTTATCTTTGGCCGGTTGGCTTGGTCTTGTTGGAGCTACTGGCATGTCTTCTTGTTCTTCTTCGACTACAACCATTTCTTGATCATCGTTGTCGTCTTCTGGCGCTAATTCTTCGGCTTCCATGTCGTCGTCTTGCATTTGCATTTGTGAAACAGTTATATTTTGTGATACGTCGTCAGTCACGCTGCCACCCATAATCTTTCCAAAAAATGAGTTTTTTTCTTTCTTCGCCATAATCGTTGATTTAATAGTGTAGCTCTATAGTAAACAATAAAAAACATTCCGTCAAATTGGGTTTGGGCCTTGTTTTATAGCTGATTTTTATGAAACAGCTCCTAGTATAAGTATGATTTTACTGCGGTAATTAAGGCTTGTGGTTGGCTTAGAATTTCCGGTAAATAGGGGTTGGCATCTAAAGATTTTCGGAACTCTCCACTCGTTAGTTCTTGGGAAACTTCGACTATTACATTTTTAGTCGGCGCCATAACCAGTTGGTGTTTTAATAAATAGTTAAAGTTGAATTGTTCTCCGCCGGGGAGGACGTAAAAAATGAACATGGGGAGATGCCAGCTTAAGGCCTCGGCTGTAGACAGCCCGCCGGGCTTTCCTACAAAGATATCGGCAATGGCATAGAGCTGTTCCATGGGTTGATAGAAACCAAAGGCTTTTACTTTCGGGCCAAAGCGTTGGTTATACTGCTCAGCTAAGAATTGGTTTTTGCCGCAGACGGCAATCACGGTGGCGTTTTCAATTGTTGTTAGCTGTTTTAAAATTTCCTCATTCAGCCCTATCCCCTGACTCCCGCTAGAGAATAAAATGATCTTGTGGTTGGAAGGGATGTTAAGTTTGCTTCTAATATCTACTTTTTCTACTTCTAATTTAGGTTTCAGCGTCATACCACAAACAAAAATTTTAGATGGACTTATTCCTAAGCTTTCCATTTCTTGTTTTTGCTCTTTAATATTGGCAAGATAAAAATCCGCATTGTTAAATAGCCAAAAACGGTGAAGATGGAAATCGGAAAAAGCAATACCAAATTTACCTTGGTAAAGCTGCTTAGATTTTAAATAAGAGATAACCGCAGATGAAGTGTTGTGGGTAGAAATTATTAGATCAGGTTTGATCTCGTTTATTTTTTTTAAGATATGGCTGTAGTTAAAGCTGGCCAAAATTGTGCGGAATGGTAAAGCTAAGGAAATAAACCATTGAGTGTTGTATAGCCAATCCCAAACAAAAGGGAATTTTTTTAAAAGCCAAGGATAAACTTTCCCTCCGCCGTTAACTAAGGCACTGTCCTGAATTTTGTGAGCATCGAACAAACTAACTCCATACCCTTCCCGCTCCAAATAAAAACCGATATTCTCGGCAATGCTTTTATGTCCCAAACCAATGGAGGTGTAGAGGATGAGGATTTTTTTATTATTTAAAGCCATGAGGTGGAGCTGGTTTTTTCAGAAAACTTACTTATCAGTAATGGGTTTAATAAAGATTTAGCTAGGGGGAGTTGTACGATATATTCCGAGTAGTGCAAATGCTTTAGTAAGATGCTTTACTGAGGCTTCTTTAGCATCAAAATCTTTTTTTCAAAGCCGCCGTTGTTGGTTCTTTTTTCTGTTTGGATTTTGGCGATGTCGGCCATGGTCCAGTTTTTAAGTTTTAAAATTGTTTCTATTATTTCTAAAACATCGGCTAATTCTTCTTCGGTATTCCCAACCTCAGTAGACTGCTCCAGCTCTTTGGCTTCTTCCACCAATTTTTTGAGGAGATATTTTAAAAACTCTTCATCGTTTTCTAAAATTTTGACTTCCGGTTCCGTGCCGGTTTTGTCTTTAATAATTTGTGGAATATTATCGCGGACAAGTTTGGGATATTGGTTTTCGAATGGTTGATTGGTCGGGATGAAGTCCATAAAATTTATATTATTTGATACTCCCAGCCCGGCTGCCAAGCTTTATTCTTCCGCCAATCTTCCGCAAGTGCCTGCTTCCAGGTTCTTCCTTTTAGTAAGACATCAAGAGAAAGCTGGGGTGCTTTGTGAGCTACGATAGCAATTTGTTTACCGTTGTATGTTTCTTTTAAAAAATCTAAGAAATTTTTAACTCGGGCTTTTACATCTTCGTAGCTTTCCCCTTCGGGAAAGGGTTTTGTAATGCATTCTTCTTCCTGCATGGGCTCAACAATGTCCGAGGAAGCGCCGTTTAATTTTCCATAATTACATTCGCGGAGTCTGGCGTCAGGAATTATTTTGTAAACTCCTTGCCAAGCCAGGTTGGCGGAATCATGGGCGCGTTTTAAATCGGAGCAGAAAACTAAATCAAATTTTTTATCTTTAGTTTTTTCTTTAAGATCGATTGCCTGTCTTACCCCCAACTCCGAAAGTTCTGCATCCTTCCAGCCGGAGGAGATGTGATTTTCGTTATCAATGGTAGTACCGTGAACAAAATAAGTTATCTGTATAGACATAAATAGTGATGGAAAATGACTACTATATTATAGCTGTTTTTGTTATAATAGGTAAGTTAAAAATATAAATTTTTGTGGAGAGGTCGCATAGTGGTCTAGTGCGCTGGTCTCGAAAACCGGTAGGGCCGCAAGGTTCTCGAGGGTTCGAATCCCTCCCTCTCCGCCAGTAGTAAGGCTTCTTGATATGGAAGAGTCTTTAGAAAAAAATATTTACTTAGTAAGACATGGACAAAGTGAAGCTAATATATTACCGGTGTTCCAAACGCCCGACTCCCCTTTAAACCAACTTGGCACTAAACAGGCAAAATTAATAGCAGAAAGGGTATCAAAAATTCCCTTTGAACTTTTATTAGTAAGTCCTTGGCCAAGAGCAAAAGATACTGCTAAAGAAATAACAACTCTGACAGGAAAGCGACCAGAATACTCTGATTTATTTGTCGAACGAATTAAACCAACTGATCTAAACGGAAAATCACACGATGATCCAGAAGCGGATAACCTTTGGCAACAATGGAAGGAAAGTTTGTTTGCTACAGGATTAAGAGTGAAAGACGGAGAAAATTTTGATGACTTAATGAAAAGAGCTGACAAAGCACTATCCTTTTTAAAAAATCGTCCCGAAAAAACTATAATGGTGGTAACTCACGGCTTTTTTCTTCGCACATTAATTGCCCGGGCAGTTTTGGGTAAAGCTTTATCACCGGAAGTATACGAAAATTTTCAAAATGGAACTATGACAGAAAATACTGGCATATCAGCCTTGCGGTATAGTGCCACTCACGAAAGAACTTCGTGGAGACTTTGGGTATACAATGACTCTAGTCATTTAGGTTAAAAAATGTCCGAGTAAGTCCGGGTGTTTTTATAAATATTGACCACAAAAAGTTAGACGATGAATCGGCGTGAGGCCGAATTTTTTTATGGCGGTTCTGTGTTGGGCAGTGGCATAACCTTTGTGCTGGGCAAAACTGTATTGGGGAAATTGTTTGTCGAGTTGTTTCATTAAGTTGTCGCGATAAACTTTGGCAACAATGGAAGCTGCGGCAATAGATAGAACTTTGGCATCACCATCTATAATTGCTTCTTGTGGAAGATCGAAGTTTGGAATGGGAAATTTCCCGTCGATAAGAATTATTGTATCGCCATTGCCAGAAGGCCAGCCTGCCTTGGGCAGCTGGCCAATGAAGCAATCTTTATTTAAATGATTGATTGCCGCGCTCGGCTGCACCCGCTGGCAATGACAGAGGTCTGCAACTGCCATCTTCATAGCTAGTAAACTGGCGTTATGAATATTTATTTCATCTATTATTGAGCGCTCAACAACCCCGATCCCCCATGCCAATGCGTTCTGCTTTATTATCGGCTCAATTTTTTCCCGCTTCTCCGGGCTAAGCAATTTACTATCATTTACCAATTTTAAATCCTGCCTATTAAACCCGTATGGCTTAACCCTAGAGGAGTCAGATTGTAAATTTAAAATTACAGCTGCGGCTACCACTGGCCCGGCCAAACACCCTCGACCTACTTCGTCGCAGCCTACAATATAACTAAAACCTTGCTGAAGTTTTAAATTTTCGTATTTTAGATCCATGTTTATTATAAAACAGTCTTGTACACTTTTGGTTTCATCATATTCCGGCTTAAACAGATCGAGGCGACAATGAAACACCAATCAAACGTGCCTTACCCGCTTCCGAATATTTTCCACTGCCCAATTCAGTAAGTACTTTACTCTATTAATAACCAAATCCTGAGCGTGTAAGTACTCTAAGTCTTTACCATCAAAACCACGTTTAAAAATAGACAGCTTGTAAAAACGGTGCGTTTTTTGATCTTCTCGGGTTACGCCCCAAAAGTTATAACGCTGCATGCCTCGTCGCTTGGCTTCTTTAATGGCTTCCCATTGAATGAGGTAAGCACCGGGGTGTTTTCGTCCTTCGTCTGTGCTGGCTCCGTAATGATAGGCAGCCTCGCTGCCGTAAAAAATAATGAAGCCTTGCGCTAACAATTTTCCATCCAAAGTTGCGCTATATAGCAACGCTTTGCCGGCTGCGGCAAAAACATTAAATTGCTCGAAAAAAAACTTGTAAGAAAACGGTACAAATTTTTGCCGCTCGGAAGTTAACAGTTGTAAATCGTAAAAAGCTTGTATGGCATTTGGGTCGGCAGTCGATGAAACTACTATTCCTTGGTTAATGCCTTTTTTAATTTCGTAGCGGGTGGCTTTGCGCATGTTAGCCAAAAGCTGATCTTCCGTTGGCGACAAGTTGAGCTGTGAAGTTAACTCCGCGTGCAAATGAATTGGCGCGCTTATAAAGCCTAAATCGCCAAATAATTTTTTGGAAAAATCTGTAGCTTCCAGTTGCGGCCTGACTCTTACAAAAGCGCAGTTAGCCTGCTGCGCCTGTCTCTTTAATTGTTCAACAAAATTGTTTACCAAGTCGTGATTGCGCCAGTCAATAATTGGTCCTGCTGGAACTGTTAAGTATCTTCCCCTTTTAGCGTCTTCGACAACAGAAAGCATTACGCCAACTAAACTACCATGGTTATAAAATCCGGTTCGATAAATTTTGCTCCCTAAATTTTTATGAAACTCACCCCAATACCACGACTGCAAAAAGTTGGCTTCCGGGTGAGAAGTTAAAAAATTTTCCCAAACTTCTTTACTATCAATATTTTTTATTTCGATTGAAGCCATAAATTTATTTGTTGGGTAATTTTTTCCGCCTGTTTTTGACTGACGTTTATATGAGTTGGCAAATTTAACATTGTCCCAGAAATTTTTTCTGCCTCTGGGCATTTACCTTTATAATTAGTGTGAGTTAAATATTTCTGCGGGGCAATTGGCGCGTCGTACCAAATGTCGGAAATATGGACTCCGACTTTAGCCAAAAAATTAATTAAACTTTTCCGGTCTTCAACCAAAATTGGAAAACGCAAATTAGAGTAATTGTTAATTTGAGATGTTGTTTGAGGTATTAAACATTTTGGGTTGAGTTTGTGGGTATAAATTGCGGCAATACTTTTTCTATGCTGAAGATTATTTTCCAAATTTTTAAAATTTTCCAAAACCAAAGCGCAGTACCAGCCGGGTAAATTGTGCAGCGCAATTTTTTCTAGCGCGCCCATTGGTTGGGAAAGCAGCCCCAAACTTTTTAAAATTTTATGGTCCAGTTTACCCAAGCCCCAAGAATAATTGGTTCTGATTTTCCAAGTGAAGGTGGGATAGAAGCGGTCTTTGATTATTTTACTTTTTTTGATTCGGGCCAAAGCGGGCAGTTCAAAATTTTGATATTTTTTATTACGGATAATTAGCGCTCCGCCGGAAACCGCGTCTATTATTTTATCTTGACTAAAAGATAGAACAACAAAATCCCCAAAACTGCCCGCTTCCCCGCCATTTTTGTAAACAGTTCCGACGCTATGGGCTAAGTCTTCTATTAATACAATATTTTTTTCGCGGCAAATTTCCGCAATGGCTGCAATATCGCAAGCATAACCTAAGGTGTTTTGGACAACGACCGCTTTAATTTGGCTTCCCGCCTCTAGTTTTTTTAGCAGCTCCGCAGCAGAAAAATTTAAATCATTTTTATTTATATCTAAGTATTCAATTTTATAACCGGCCTCGACAATGGGTTGATAAACCGCGTAGCAAGTGTAGCCATTTATGGCCACTGTGCTCTGGTGGGGTAAGTTTAAAATTTGCATGGCCAGAGCAATAGCCTCGCGGCCCTTGTACAACAAAACAGCGCGGCCTTGGTACTTATGTTCCAAAAATTTTTGCAGGCGATCTTGATCCTTTTTTCGGCTCGGCAAAAACAAGGCCTTGGTTGCAAAGCCAAAATTGTAGTTGGAACCTAAAGAGTTAAATACCATGATGCTTTGTGTTACGAGTCCGTCCCGTGGGAGCGGGGAAGGTTTTAGCTTTTAATAAATTGTAAAATTCTTTCTGTTACTTGCTTGGCATGGGTAAAGTGTGGTGAATGAGCTGCTCCATCTACTACCATGATTTCCGAATTCTTAATAGCACTGTTCATTATTTGTCCGTCTGCAAGCGGAGTGGCCCTATCTTTTTTACCCCAAATAATTAGTGTCGGACACTCTATTCTGGAAAGGTTAGCTGTTAAATCAACGGAAATTAAATTCGCCATAGTTTTTTTCATTAAAGGATCGGCGTTTTTGTAATCCCCTTCCCCCGCAGCTTTGTATAAAATTTTCCTGGCGGTTTCTGAAGAAGTAATTTTTTTGCCAAACTTAGCAGCAGTGCCAAACAAAAAACGTTTTAAACGTAAAGGAAGTTCATTATGATAAATTCCAGCACTGTCTACCAAAATTAATTTTCCTAATTTTTTTGGATAGCGCGCGGCAAACGCAATGGCAATTCTACCGCCATTGGAATGACCAACTACAATAGGATCTGTTTCGTTTTCCAATTGGCGGTAAAGCCAGCCAATGTAGTCGTCTAAAGTCCAAATTTTATTACTGGCTTCTGTTAATCCCGGTACAGCCAATTGGACTGGTTCAAAACCAGCAGCCGAGATTAAGCTTACAACTTCTTTCCACTTGTCTGTGGTGTATGTCCAGCCGTGAATAATAAATATTTTTTTCATAAAGTGATTTTTGTATCCAGCGTAGTTAACAGCCGATAGATCGGCTAACTACCAAATTGGATAGCTGATAAGCTAGGTTACAGGCCCCACTGTTTTCTTCTAATTTGCCAAATTTTTTCGCGGCGACAAAGTTTTGTAGCATCTGATTTATTTTGTAACAAATGTTCAACCACTCCCTCCAAAAATCTGGCACCTTTAAATAGAATGGTTTCCCCGCCGCGGATTTCTGCCACTATATAATCCAGCAGCGGCCTGGGCTGCTCAAATTTTATAATACCTGAGTTGGGTAATATAGATTTGAGTTTTGGATAGGTATATTTGCAAACGCGTGGGCCCATTAAGATAATTTTTTTTAGGTTTAAGACTTTAATAAGCTCTGCCAATTTTTCGTGCTGTTGTTGTTCTTGGCTGCCTTGTTCCAGCATGTCTCCCAAAACTGCCCACTTGTTGTTTCCGGGATAGAGCCGGTACATATCTAATATAGCTTGCATACTATCTAAGTTGGCGTTGTAAGAGCTGTCTATTAAAGTTGTGTTTTTGATGCCTGCAAAAACTGAACTTCGACCAGGGGGTAGTTTAAAATTTTTAAATGATGGGTCAAAGCTTGCTCCCAATTTATTGACTAATGTTTTGGTTGCCGCAATTGAGAAAAAAACTTCTCTAGGTAATAACGCGGAGATGGATACTAACTCCCCATCTATAATAAACTCAGTACTGCTTGGTAAGATTTGATAAAAATTAGCCGCGATTGGCTGTTTTATTTGCTCCACTTTTGCCCTGGCTCTTGAAAATTCCGATTTTGATAGATCGTCGTCACCATTTACGATTGCTAAGTCTTGGGCGTACTCTATAAAATAACCAAACTCATAGGCAATGGCTTTTTCTATTGTTGGAAATTTTCCATTAGCAACCAGTGGGTCAAAATTCATGCTGTGCGTAAGGCTAATACCAGTTAAAACTGTTATTGCTGGCTTAAGCCAAGATGCTAAAAATTTTCCTTCACCCGACCGGTCACAATCGGCCTCCACAACGTATAATTTTTGTAAATAAGGTTTTTTAAAAGCTTTAACAGGCGCGGCTAAAAGCAAGTAAAGCCACTCAGTTTTTTGTAGTGTGCTGCGTTTTAATCCCAAAACATCAAAAGGTATGCCGAAGCTGCTGTTGGCATGATGGGAATATCTGGCCTGCTCCCCTAGCTGCGATTCTATTAGATGTAGCAAAGTTGTTTTGCCACTGCTGCCGGTAATAACAATTATTTGCGGCGACCACTTGCGCAGTTGTATGGCCGCAAAAAAACGAAAGTAGGATGCTAGAAAAAAATATAACTTCGATTTTAAAGCTTTAGCCATAAGATTATAATAACACAAAACCCGGGATTCCCCGGGGAGTTACCCATTATTAACATCTGAATAAAAATTGCGGTCCGTGGTCGGGATGCAGGGAATCGAACCCTGTCTTCACGCACCCGAAGCGCGCGTACTACCGGTATACTACATCCCGGAAATTATTCTAACCCTTAGTTATTCTATTATAGTTGGGTCGGGTATTAGCACCTGAATCAATCACCTACTTACTCAGAACATTCGGCTAATTGTCTGGTTTTAGAATTGTAGGAATGCAGTGAGCGAACTTATTCGGCCGTGAACCACTCAACCACATTGTGGTCTCGGGTACAGTGCACTCACCATTCACTTATTCACGTTCTTGGCTGCGCCATGAACCTGAACGAAGTGAATGGTTCATGGTGGACCCTACCGGATTTGAACCGGTCGCCTCTTCCATGCCATGGAAGCGCTCTACCAAATGAGCTAAGGGCCCTCACTTCGCTAAAGCATCGTAGGAAAAGCCCTACAAACGCTTATCTATTTTACTCTTTATTTTCGATTTTTTCAAGCCCGGCTATTGGTTGGTGTTATAAGGCGGTAAATTGACCCTTACTTGCTGGCCGTTTGGTAATGTAATTAGGGTGCTGCCCTCTCCCCCGCTGCTTGCATTCTGAGTTGAGCTTGTTCCGGTTGTTGAGCCAGATGGTGTGCCATTGGGCGGCGAAATTAATTTTTCTGCGGCTTGCATTAGGTTGCCAAAGCTTTTTAGTTGATTCTGAATTGGTGTCCATAATCCCGTTTGTTGTAAAATCCAGCCTATGATGACTAAAACTATTACTAAACCTGCAACATAACCCAAAGCCCCAAACATCCCGTTAAAAAACGCGCGCCAAATACCAGGATTTTTTTTAGTTTGAATAGCAACAAGATTGGAATTAATTAAGTCTAATTGCTTTTGTAAATCTGGATCTAACATATTGAAATTATAGCAGATTTTTATTTTTATGGTCTCCTCGGTTGGAATCGAACCAACATCGATAGCTTAGGACGCTATTGCTCTTAATCCATTGAGCTACGAGGAGGTAATAAAGAAATTACTCGTTTATTTATAGCAAAGATTGTTTTTAAAAGCAATCCGCCTTTTTTTACTTTGATCCTACACATCCCATAAGGCAGTTTACCCGATTTTGATCCGGCGCGAACATCTATGTAGGTATTGCTGTCAAGCCGTATCCCCGTTACTTGTGACCAAAACCACAAGGCTTGATCTTTTGGAATGTCTTCAAATATCCTTAATGAGACGTTAATAGAGCTTAATGGGATTCCATAACCCTTGGTCAGTCCCTGTATAAAAAATTTGACCATTTCTGCGTCTGAATTTATAAAACTAAATTCTCGCTTGGCCCCTTCAGCCCAATACAAAGCGGCGGTAATCAGCTTAAGTTCCTTTGCGCTTACAACATCTACAAGATCTTCGGAAGCCTTATAAGCTTTTTCCCAAGCTTTTTCTGATATAATTTTACTAGCATTTCTACGATCCAGCCACCGCTGTTTAAACTCTGGTAATATTTCAATCCCTTCGACATATCTTAATACTGTTGATTTAGAAATATTTAAAGCTCTATGTATTTCAGGAACGCTAAAACCTAGTTGCCTCTTTTCAACTATTTGTGATTTTATTTCATTGCTAATTGGCTGTTTGCCCATATACTTATTATAACAGACAATTAAATAATTCCTAGTTTTAATTAGCTATATTCATTCATGTTATATAAATGAAAAAATCCATAAATAAGCTAAATATTGCCCAAATCTTCTTTTTGCTGTTTTTGGTAAGTTTGTTCTTCCCTATTCGCTACGTTTTTCCTAATCAACAAGCTTTTCAAACTGGAGCTTATTCTGATTTTACTTCAATATCCTTATATTTAAGCGATATTTTTTTAATGATCACTGTTTTATTTTTAATTTTCCCTATAAAAGCTATTAAGTTTAAGCTCAGTCATACTGCGTTACCCCTCAGTGTTCTAATAATTTGGCTAATTATAAGCTTATTTTGGCATATTAAGACAATTTCTCCTTTAAATATATGGTTTTTTGTAAAGTACCTGGAATTAATTGTTGCATATGAAACAGCTTTATACTTATTTGCTAAAACAGAAATAAAGCTCTTATTTATAAGGGTTTTTGTAATTTTGTCTTCAATCGAATCTATTTTAGCTGCTAGCGAGTTTGGTGCTCAAAGATCCATAGGAGGTTTGCTGCATAAACTAGGGGAGCCTCTTATAAACCCAAAAATATTGGGAATTGCTAAGATTGTTTCAGGTGGAACAACTTATATCCGTGGTTATGGGACATTTCCTCATCCTAACCTGCTATCCGCCTTCTTGGCATTTGGGGTTTTGCTAAGTATCTACGTTGTAATAAGCTCAAAATCCCTAAAAGCTCAAGTTTTTTGGAATGTGACAATTTTTATCAATATTTTAGGGGTTACTATGAGTTTTTCCAGGGCTGCTTTCTTAGCTTTGGCCATAGCTATAGTCATATTTTTCGGTTTGTTGGCCTTAAAAGGGTACTTTAGTTTAAACAGGGCCATAAAAACAGCTTTAATTATAGTCACATCATCGGCCTTAATATGCATAATAGTGTTTTTTCCTTTTTTATCAACGCGAGCCACAGTTAGCGACAGCGCCTCTTTAGAAAGAATTTTTTATGCCAAAATAGGACTAAGAATGATAGAACAGCATCCAGTTTTTGGTGTAGGGATAGGGGAGAGTGTGCTTCATATGCAGCAGTATTCGCCAATCAAGCTTTGGCCTTGGCAAATTCAACCCGTACACAATTATTTTTTGTTGGCTGCGGCTGAACTTGGGATCCCTGGCGCCTTAATTTTAATTTGGTTCTTTCTTGCCCACCTTTTTAAATTAATAAAAAAATTCCGACTCTCTTTAAATGTCGACATGACTACTTACTACTTACTACTTACTACCACGCTCATATCCTTCCTGCTTCTTATGCAATTCGATCATTATTTCTACACATTACAACAAACCCAAATGCTACTTTGGGTTGTTTTGGGGATTGTTGCCGCAGAAATAAAATTTGATCCAAAAAAGTTATAATTTCAAACCTAAAAAAACTGCGAAACTATTTTTATAATTTTTCGCAGTTCAGTTTATTTTTATACTTTCGCATTTAGCTACTTATGATATTCCTTGCCCGCTAAAATTGTACAGGCGCGATAAATTTGTTCTTCTAAAATCACGCGCGCCATGTTGTGCGGGAAGGTGAGAGGGGATAGGGAAATGGAATAGTTGGAATATTGTTTTAAAGATTCATGCAGGCCAATGCCGCTGCCAATTACAAACACTAATTCTTTACCGAGGCCGCCAATACGTTCTAAAAAGGCTGCAAAATCAACAGAATTTCTTAAAGTTGCTTTTTCTTCCAGTAAAATTACCACGCTGTCTTGGGGTAACTGCTTAACAATTTTTTCTGCTTCAGCTTGCTTAATCTTATTAAGATCATCATTTTTTCTGTAAGATTCTTCCGCTATTTCAATAATTTTAATTTTAGAAAAAGGGGAGAGCCGCTTTAAAAATTCCGCTTCCAATTCCTTGTAAGCTTTTTCTTTAAATTTTCCCAAGGCAATAATTTTGATTTTAAACATAGATGAGACTTGATACTAATATACTAATAGATGCGAATGATA
>Ga0206949_1179_pt1 | contig 22367 bp, 19 predicted proteins | sample Alteio_BWOrgHeat_40_FD_153240 | JGI IMG/M metagenome (GOLD analysis project Ga0206949, IMG submission 153240) | Enriched cells from forest soil in Barre Woods Harvard Forest LTER site, Petersham, Massachusetts, United States -... | ecosystem: Environmental > Terrestrial > Soil > Temperate forest >...
GCCTTATTTTTATTCGCTGACGACCTCAGGCGCCTAACCGTTTTTGTCCGCCGAAAATTTAAAAAACAAAACACCCCCCGGCAGGATAAAAAACCGGGCATCGACGCTATTCCCCGATCAGAATTTCTTTTAAAAGCCGGCTTGCTTGCAGGAGCCGTGCCCCTGGCAGCCTTGAAACTGGAAATGAAAAGCGGTTTATACGATTATCATATTATACGCCAGGACCTGCACCTTGCCAACCTGCCTAAAGCTTTTGACGGGCTTCGGATCGGGCAGATATCAGATATCCACTCCGGCAGTTTTTTCAATAAAAAAGCTGTGCAGGGTGGTGTTGAAATGCTGATGCGCGAAAGGGCCGACCTGATTTTCTTTACAGGCGACCTGGTAAACGTATTGAGCAGCGACATGCGCGATTACCAGGACATATTCAGTAAGGTAAAGGCCCCGCTTGGGGTATTTTCGTCATTGGGGAACCACGATTACGGCGATTATATTGACTGGCCGACGCCGGCAGCTAAAAAGAAAAACTTTGATGAAATAACCGGTGCCCATAAAAATATGGGTTGGGATTTGCTGCGAAATGAAAACCGCAGATTAAAGGTGGGCAACGAAGAAATCGGCATATTGGGAATTGAGAATTGGGGCGACCTGAGCCGTTTCCCGAAATACGGAAGAATGGACCTGGCCGTGAAAAATACCGACGACCTGCCCGTAAAGCTCTTGTTGTCGCACGATCCATCGCACTGGCGCGCGCAAGTGCTGCCGCAGTACCCACAAATTGACATGGTTTTTGCCGGACATACCCACGGCATGCAATGCGGCATACGGACGAAGGATTTTCAATGGAGCCCGGTGGAATACCTGTACCGTGAATGGGCGGGCCTTTATCGAGAAGGGAAGCAGCAGATATATGTAAATGTGGGTTATGGTTTTTATGGCCTCGCCGGACGCGTTGGAATATTGCCGGAGATTACGATATTTACATTAAAATCCGCCGCCGGTCCGTCACTTATTAATACCTAACAAAAGGCGCGGTTTACCATCCTGTTAAAAGATGAAAAAAATATTTCTGCAAGCATTTGATTTCCTGCTTTTCAGTAATGTTTTTATGGCGCTGTGTGCTGTTGCACAAGGGTTGGTCACGTTTTACCTGCTGGGTTCAAAACCCGTGGTGGCGGTTCTGGGCTTGCTTTTCACATCAACGCTCGGGATTTATAACTTCTCGATCCTTTTCCCAAAACCACAAAACCCCGAAAACTCCCAATACAAACGGGTACGCTGGTTTTTTTCGCATTACCGCTTAATGGCAACCTTTACCATCGTTTGCCTTTTGTCCCTGGTCCCGCTGTTTTTTTTGATTTCAATAGAATCCCGGATACTGCTCATCTTTTTAGGGGTAATTTCATTTGCTTATGGCGTCCCGTTGTTTACCATCGGCGAGCAGAAATTCAGCCTGCGCAATATCCCCGGGCTTAAACAATTCCTGATCACGCTGGTATGGACCATGAGCACGGTGCTGCTGCCCATTATGGAAGCGCAGCACGCGCACCTGGCAACCATTTCCATGCGTGATACGACCATCCTGATTGCCAAACGTTTCTTATTGATCGGCGCGCTAACCGTTCCTTTTGATATCCGCGACCTGTTCGAGGACCGCCAATCGGGCCTTAAAACGGTCCCGGTAATGTGGGGCGAAAAAAAAGCTTACCTGTTTTGCCAGGTGTTACTGGCCGGTTATATCGCCTTGCTATTCCTGTTCAGAAATGAGGGGTTCAATCCTGATTTTTTTGCACTTGCCCTTACCGCGGTACTAGCCGGGTGGCTTATTTTTAAATCGACCTGGGAAAAGAATGAGTATTACTACTTTTTTTATATAGATGGCGTGCTGATACTGCAGTATTTGTTTTTATTGCTGTTTAACTGGGCGTGGACTTTCTTTTAGCTATTTGTCATTTCGACCGCGGGGAGAAATCTTAGACGCGTGACATTACCGCCTGCATAGTTCCGATGCATGATATATAAGATTTCTCGCTATCGCTCGAAATGACAAGTGGGTAATTTTATACCCCCAGCAACAACCTCGCCGGGTCTTCCAGCAGTTGCTTCACCCTTACCAAAAAGCTTACCGATTCGCGGCCGTCGATGATGCGATGGTCATAAGACAAAGCCACATACATCATCGGGCGGATCACTACCTGGCCATTTACAGCAACCGGGCGCTCAATAATATTATGCATACCTAAAATGGCCGACTGTGGTGAGTTGATGATCGGGGTCGACATCATCGAACCAAAAACACCGCCGTTGGTGATGGTAAAGGTGCCGCCGGTCATTTCTTCAATGGTGAGTTTGTTGTCGCGGGCCTTACCAGCCAGGGCCGCTACTGCTTTTTCAATTTCGGCCAGGCTCATACTTTCGGCATTGCGGATCACTGGTACTACCAGGCCCTTCGGCGCAGAAACAGCAATCGAGATATCTGCAAAGTTGCTGTAAACAACTTCTTCGCCTTCGATACGGGCGCCCACCGCCGGCCATTCCTTCAGCGCCTCGCAAACAGCTTTGGTGAAAAACGACATGAAGCCAAGGCCAACGCCATACTTCTCCTTAAATTTATCCTTGTATTTTGCGCGAAGCTCCATAATTGGCGACATGTCCACCTCGTTAAAAGTGGTTAGCATGGCGGTTTCATTCTTAACGGCTACCAAACGTTTCGCCACTGTTTTGCGCAACGATGACATTTTTTCGCGGCGGTCCGTCCTTGAGCCGGGAGCTGCTGCAACCACTGGCTTTGGTGCTTCCATTTTCGGAGCAGGCACTGCCGGTTTCAAATTTTCCTTGCTGGCCTGGGGATTTTCGGATGTTTTTTCCGCCATCACGGCATCTTCTTTGGTAATGCGTCCGCCAACGCCAGTACCGCTCACAGCTTGCGGCGCTACTCCTTTTTCGGCTAATATTTTGGCTGCTGCAGGTGAGGGGGTGCCGGAAGCATAAGAAGAAGTGGTAGTTGCAGGTTGTGGAGCAGACCCAGTTTCCTTACTGCCACTTTCAACTGCTACTGACGAAGGCGCAGCCCCTGCTCCTTCGATGGTACAAATAACCGCGCCAATCGGCAGGGTATCGCCTTCTTTTGCTAATGTTTTTAATATGCCGGCTTTCTCGGCAGTAAGTTCAAAGGTAGCTTTGTCGGATTCCAACTCCGCAATGGCTTCATCCATCGCAACGGTATCGCCATCCTTTTTTATCCAGCGCGAAAGCGTTACTTCGGTTATCGATTCACCTACAGTTGGGACCTTAACTTGTAAAGAAGTGGCAGTAGCAGTAGCAGGTTGTGAGGAAGTAGCAGGTGCAGTTTCTTTACTACTACCGCTACTTGCAACTGCTACCGGCGCAGCTTCTTTACTGCTACTATTAACTGCTGCTGGCGAAGGCACAGCGGCATTAGCAGCAACAGCCGGCGCGGCCTCTTTCACCGGGGCCGAAGAAACGCCGTTTTCTTCAATCGTGGCAACAACAGCCCCGATTGGTAAGGTGTCTCCTTCCTTTGCAGCTGTTTTTAATATTCCTGCCTTTTCAGCCGTTAGCTCAAAAGTGGCTTTATCTGATTCTAACTCGGCAATTACTTCGTCCATTTCCACTTTGTCGCCGTCTTTCTTTTTCCAGCTTGAAAGGGTTACCTCGGTAATTGATTCGCCAACCGGCGGAACTTTGATCGTTAAACTCATATTGATATGTATCTTGTGTAGAGACGTCCCGTACGTACGGGACAGCTCGGGCATGCATTGGTTGGAGACGCAAAATATTGCGTCTCTACATTAAATTCGTATTAATCCGCACCTGCGTGGGCCATTTTCGCGGCTGTGTCTTTAACAGCTGCCTTTACCTGCTTACCAACAGGTGCCTCAAACGCTTTCGATACAATATGCAACTGTTGTGCAGCATGTTGTTTGGCGAAACCGGTTGCGGTACTGCTGCCTTCGGGGCGCGAGATCACAGTTAGGTTTATTAATTTATCATTATGGAATTTGCGGCAAATATATGGCCATGCGCCCATGTTTTCAGGTTCTTCCTGCACCCAGGTAAATTCGGTGGCCTTGTTATATTTTGCTTTAACTTTCAATATCTGCACCAATGGTGTAGGATACAATTGCTCTACGCGAACAATAGCTACATCCCTGCGCTTATCAGCCTGCTGTTTCTCCAGCAGGTCGTAATATATTTTACCGGTACAAAGCAGTACGCGCTTTACCTTTTTGGGGTCAACATACTCATCATCGATCAGCTCGTGGAACTTGCCTTTGGTAAATTCTTCCAGCTTCGAAACGCATTTCGGACTGCGCAGCAAACTTTTTGGCGTAAAGATAATAAGCGGCTTCCTGAAATCCCGTTTCATCTGCCGTCTCAGGATGTGGAACAGGTTAGCAGGAGTGGTACAATTAGCCACCTGTATATTGCTGTCGGCACAAAGCTCCAAAAAGCGCTCAACCCGTGCCGAAGAGTGTTCAGGCCCCTGGCCTTCATATCCATGCGGCAACAGCATCACCAACCCGTTGCCGCGCTGCCATTTGGTTTCGGCGCTGGCAATATATTGGTCTACGATGATTTGAGCGCCGTTAAAAAAGTCGCCAAACTGTGCTTCCCAAATCGTGAGGGCGTTGGGGTTTGCCATCGCGTAGCCATATTCAAAACCTAAAACGCCATATTCGGATAACAAAGAGTTGTAAATACTAAACTTGGCTTCCGTTCCAATGGTATCCAGCGGTGTGTATTCATCTTCCGAATCAACCAAAGTTAATACCGCGTGGCGGTGCGAGAATGTCCCGCGTTTAACGTCCTCACCGCTGATCCTAACCGGGTGGCTATCTTTTAACAGCGTACCATAAGCCAAAAGTTCACCCATTGCCCAGTCAAATACGTGAGTTTTGGTGACCATCTTATTGCGTTCTTCAAAAAGCTTTTCAATTTTCTTGAAAAACTCTTTTCCTTCGGGCAAAACAGTAATTTTCTTGCCAATCTCTAATAACTCTTCTTCCGGAACAGCCGTTTCTATTGGCGCGAAAAATTCACGCTGGCTGGCGATGTGCAATCCCTGCCATGCGCCTTCAAACATTTGATTGGTTTCGGTAAAGTGATCTTCCGATTTTGATTCGTCAAGATTCTGCTGCAGCAAAGCGCGGAAGTCTTTTTCGAGCTTCGAGGCATAATTTGCATCGACGCTGCCTTCCTGCGCCAGCTTTTGCTTATAAATTTCAAGCGGGTTGGGGTGGGCCTCTATTGCCTTGTACAATACCGGTTGTGTGAATTTCGGTTCATCAGCTTCGTTATGACCGTACCTGCGGTAGCATAAAATATCGATGAAAACATCCTCATGGAAAACCTGGCGGTATTCCATGGCAAGGTTCACCACGTAAGCCAGCGCCTCCACGTCATCGCCGTTTACATGGAAAACAGGCGACAATACTGTCTTGGCCACGTCGGTACAATAGGTACTCGAGCGCGCGTCCTTATAGTTGGTGGTGAAACCGATCTGGTTATTGATAACGATGTGGATGGTGCCGCCGGTACGGTAACCGTCCAGTTTTTCCATCTGCAAAACCTCGTAAACAATACCCTGGCCCGCAACGGAAGCATCGCCGTGAATCAATATCGGGGCAATTTTTGACTCGTCGGCTTTATATTTAAATTCGATCTTGGAGCGGGTCAACCCTTCAACTACCGGGTCAACTGCTTCCAGGTGCGATGGATTTGGGCAAAGGCTTAAATGCACCTTTTTGCCGCGTTGGGTAACAATATCAGTTGAGTAACCCAGGTGATATTTTACGTCCCCGCCAAAAGGGGTATCCTCATCAAAATTCTTTCCTTCAAATTCCGAAAAAACCTCCTTGTAGGGTTTCTCCATGATGTTGGTTAGCACATTCAGTCTTCCGCGGTGTGCCATACCGATGATAAACTCCTCTATGCCCAGTTCAGAGCCATTTTGTATAACCGAATCTAAAGCAGGTATCAGGGCCTCTGCACCCTCAAGTGAAAATCGTTTCTGACCTAAAAATTTGGTGCCTAAAAAATTCTCAAAAACAACCGCCTCATTCAGCTTATTCAGCATCAGCTTTTTTTCGTCGCTCGTAAAGGATGGCGTGTTGCGCTTGCTTTCCATCCGGTCCTCAAACCATTTGGTTTTTATGGGATTACGGATATAAATGTATTCAGCCCCTATGGACTCGCAATAAGTTTGCTCCAGCAGGTCGCGGATGTCTCTCAAGGTAGCGGGACCCAAACCTACCTGCCTGCCGGCATTAAAAACCGTATCCAGGTCGGCATCGCTCAAACCAAATGTTTCCAGTTCTTTACCGGGATAATACTTGCGGCGCTCGCGAACGGGGTTGGTCTTGGTAAAAAGATGGCCGCGACCGCGGTAACCATCTATCAAATTAAGCACATTTATTTCCTTAAAAATATGCTCTGGTGTCTCCCCTTCAAATGAAGCAGGGACCGCCGGCATATCCTTTCCAAAATCAAAGCCCTCGAAGAATTTCTGCCATCCAAAGTCAACCGATTCAGGTTCTTGTTTGTATACTTCGTATAATGAGTTTATGTAGGCAGCGTTGCCGCTGTTAATATAATTGAGACGATCCATGAGAAAACCAATCTTTAAAACGGTACAAAAGTAAGCATAACCCGTTATATACTTTGTAATTTATTTTTAAAAGTGGGGTAACCTATAAGGCATTGATCCTTTGCGGGCTCGCAGTTCATTTTTTGGGGTAAAAAGCCTTTCGTGCCAATTTGTTGCATTGAATAAATAAAAACCATCCACGTTATGCCTTCCGGTGGAAAAGCTTTTGCAGGAAATCGCGCACATACGAAAATGCCTCGAACAGGATAGCGAGGACGCCAATGATTACCGTAAATTGCTCAAATGAGTTCATACAGTTGTATGACGCTAAGATAGTGGAAAAGTTACCTTATAAAAGATTATTTTACAACAAAGTGATCAAAGTCTTCGTGATAATCAAGGTCTTTCAGCAACGGCAGCCAGGTATCGATAAATTCACTTTTCGTTTCCAGTTCTACAGCCGGCTTTGTGGCAACATGGTAGCGGCTTTCGCGGGCGTCGTTCACGCCGGCAATAAAAGCCCAATTGCCCCAATTGCTGGCCGGCGAGTAGTCGATCAGCCGCTCTTCGAAATATGCGGCGCCCTTTGTCCAATCCACTTTCAGCTCGTTCACCAGGAAGCCGGCTGTTATTTGGCGGCTTTGGTTCCCGATATACCCGGTTGCGTTTAATTCATGCATAATAGCATCAACCATCGGCACCCCGGTTTTGCCATTTTTCCAGCTTTCAAAAAGTGTATCCTGGTTTGATGCAGGTTCATGTTGCTCGCCGCTATTTTTCGCCGTGATGAATTTTTGACCGTGTTTTTTAAACATAAATCTAAAGTAATCGCGCCACAACAAATCAAGTAGCATGGCATTATACTGATTGTTATGGGTTGATTGCTGATGTTTTGCCACCTCGTGGTACACGTGCCGCATGGAAATGCAGCCAAGCGCAATCCAGGCCGATAGCCCTGACGAATAGGGAGCAGTCAGCGACCGGTGGCCTTTGCTGTGTTCACTACGGTCATTAATTGCGAAAAATTTTTCAAGGCGGCTTAACGCAGCAGTTTCTCCTCCCAAAAATTCTTCATCCGAACGCGGATCATGCAATGGCTCGTCCAACCCCAGCTCCTGCAGGGTAGGTAAATTACCGGGCTGGTTTATGACCGGGGTGACAACCCTTTCGGGCGTACCCAAACATGGCCGCACGGTGCTGTCGCGTTCAATTTTCTTTTTAAAGATTGCAAAGCTGTCGGGAATATCTTTTATTGGAAATGGAAGGTCCTCTTTGTGATACAAGGTATGGCCGATGAAATGCTTCAGGTTGAGCCGTATTTTCCATAACGCAGTTTCAACCTGTTCGGATATTTCGGTCTCTTCGTGGGCCACTTCGCGGTGGTGGTATACTTCGTTCACCTGGAATTCTTCCGCAAGTTTTGGTAAAACCTCGGCCGGGTTACCCACCCGGACAATGAGCTCACCGCCAATAGCACATAGGTTTTTGCGAAGATCGGCTACTGACTCAAGTAGAAACCTGGCACGTATGCTGCCTGTTTTGGGATTACCTGACGCGTTGGTTTGGAAATAATAAGGATCGAAACAATAAACGGGTAATATTTTATCGGCCTTGCGGAACGCCTCTAACAATATCTCGTTGTCATGAATGCGCAAGTCATTTCTAAACCAAACCAATATTGTTCTGTCGCTCATAGTCAACCAGGGTTTCGGGGATCGCAGCCTGCAAATTTGCAATTTATTTGGCTTTTAAAACAATTTGCGCCAATATTTGACATCATCCCAACATTTAGGCCTTAAATTTGCTGAAATAAACCGGGTTTACTAATGTAAAAACAATTTTGTGGAAAACCACAGGCATTTTTTAGCGTTGTCCGGTAATAAGCTGATTGAAACACAAAAAATACCTTATTCTATGGCAAACGAAGAAAAATTAAGCGGAGCTGACCTGGCGATGCTTATTGTGATCGTGCTGATCCTTTTATTCTTTCCCTATAAGATGATAAGCGAACATCAGCAGGATGCAACGGCGATGAGCTATTACCATAATGGTAAATAAGATTTTGCATTTGCGACATTATTACCTTACATTTGGTAAAATTGTCGCTTATGAAAATTGCTGAAAAGCATAGCAAAAAGTTTCACAATCCTGGACTTATTGGCTTGCTGGGAGGAAAAGACGTTGTCAGCATGCCGATTCATTCCGAGTTTGACCTTATTTTGTTGAGCAATGAAGGCATCACCAAACAATCATTGGAGTCGCTTATAAGCTATTTGGGTATTTCAAAAAAAACCTTCTCTGAAAATATACTGGACGCATCCGTCAAAACGCTTGAACGCAAAAAAAACACGGATAAATTAAGTAAGCACACTTCTTCCCTTGCCATCGAGATAGCAAAGGTAGTTAAACATGCATTGGATGTTTTTGAAGATGAAGAAAAAGTGAAAGGGTGGCTCAATTCACCTATCAGGGCACTTAATTATTCCAAACCGATCGATCTTTTTTATTTACCCACCGGCTTGAAGATGGTAGACAATGTTTTAGGAAGAATTGAGCACGGCGTTTACTCCTGATTTAAATGTTTGTTTACCGAATTACGCAAACAGAAGAACGAGCCCGTGATCTTTCGGGAACCGGCGCCTTTTTATATGGTGGCAGATGGAACAGCGCAGGCATTTACATGCTTTACACAAGCATGAACAGTTCACTGGCCTACCTGGAAACCCTGGTACATTTTAATGAGCTTAACATGCCGTCCCGTTTGCATATTACCCAACTTGAGCTTGGTGGCAGTTTAATTGACCAGGTACCTGATCGGGATTATCCCGAATTTTGGCGACAGCCGGACAATATTGAAACACAAGCCCTGGGCGATAGCTGGATGAGGGCAAATAAATACCTGGGATTCGAGGTTAAATCGGCAATAAATCCGTCAGAGTTCAATTTTTTATTAAATCCACTATTTCCGCGTTTTCATGACCTGGTAAAGATCACTTTGGTAATGCCTTTGGAAATTGATACACGCCTCTTCAGGTAGCAAAACCTTATCTCATGTACTATCCGCAACCACAAGGCGTTAATTTATAGATATGCATGACATTTACTTATGAGTAATGTTATAATTTTATAACGTTAATTTTAACACCTATGGCAACAGTTGAAAGTATTCAGAAAGCCTATATCGATTTTGTGTTGACGGAGGGTGAGCAGCCCAAATCCGTGTATGTTTTTTCGAAGAAAAATAAGATGCCCGAAGAGGAATTCTATAAATATTTTGCTTCGTTCGATGCTATTGAACAAAATATATGGACCGGCTTTGCGGTAAAAACCATTTCCGAAATAAAAACCCAGGAAGTTTGGCCGCAGTACACCTCGCGCGAAAAGGCCCTTTCATTTTTTTACAGCTTTTTTGAACTGGTAAAGGGTAGCCGCAGTTTCGTGGTTTACAGCGTAAAAAAACAACCCAAAACTTTTTCGACCCCCCAGATATTTGTGGGCATTAAAGAAGTTTTTGAGACTTTTTGCAATGACCTTATTGTTGAGGGCATCGAATCAAATGAGCTTTCCGAGCGTAAGTTTTTCAGCAACCGATACAAGGATGCGCTTTGGGTACAACTGGTTTTTGTGCTCCATTTCTGGATAAATGACAATTCAACCGGCTTCGAGAAAACAGACGAGGCTATCGAAAAAGGTATCAATGTTACTTTCGATCTTTTCCAGCGCTCGCCCATCGATAACCTGATTGAATACGGAAGGTTCCTGGCCAAACACGGCGGTATAAAACAAAGCATGGGTTTTGGGAACAACTAGCCTCACCCCACCCTCTCCAAAAGAGAGGGCTTTAGAAGCGCTTGCAGCTAAAGTCTCCCCGACCGGGGGAGATTTAGAGGGGGCTTTACCCGGAACTTTCGCCGCCATTTTTGATATGGATGGCACGCTTATCGACAACACACCTTACCACTTTAAGTCGTGGCAAATGCTGTATAAAAAGTACGGCAAGGGTGAACTAAGCAAAGAGACTTACTATCGGGATATTAGCGGGGTGCCTGTTTTGGAAACGATCAGGCGTGTATTTGGCGAGGGTAGAAGTGAGGATGAACTAAAAGCGCTTTTGAACGAAAAAGAATCTTTTTACCGCGAGTCATACGCGCCGTACATCCGCCCGATCAGTGGCTTGCTGAATTTTTTAGCTGAACTGAAAGGCGCAGGTGTAAAAATCGCCATGGGCACATCTGCAACGCAGGAGGATATCAATTTCGTTTTCGATCACATGGCCATCCGGGATTATTTCGACGTGATTATCAACTCAACGATGGTTACCAAACCCAAGCCCAACCCCCAGGTTTACCTGAAGGCCGCCGAAAAGATAAAAACGCCTCCCGCCCGTTGTGTAGTGTTCGAGGATTCATTGGCGGGGATTAAATCAGCCAACGGTGCTGGCATGAAAGTAGTGGGAATAACCACGGGCCACACCGCCGCAGAGTTGCAGCCGGTTAATTTGGTGATCGATGATTATTCGGAATTAACGGTGGAAAAAATTGCTGCCTTATTTGAAGATTAGGACAAAAAAGCGATTGAATTTTAACCGCAGAGATCACTAAGAAGGCGCGGAGAACACAGAGAAAAAACGACAGACTATAAAGGTTTTGCGCACTTTGCGTTTTTCCCTTTGTGATCTTTGCGGTAAAATCCTTGCGTAGTTTATTAGTTATACAAATTATCATGAGTGATCAGAAAGAACAAAACAGCATACCCACCACCAAAACGCAGCGGTCGGCTAAATTTGTAAAGACTGGCTTTAAGATTGGCGGTAACTATATCAAACATTATTCGAAAAAGCTGTTTAACCCCGACCTGGATAAAACCGAGCTGAACGAAGATAATGCTTCCGATATCTACGAATCGCTGAGCGAACTGAAAGGCAGTGCGCTAAAGGTGGCCCAAATGCTGAGCATGGATAAAAACCTGCTGCCGCAGGCTTATACCGACAAATTTTCTCAGTCGCAGTATAATGCGCCGCCGCTCTCGGGGCCGCTGATCGTTCAGACTTTCCGGAAATATTTCGGCAAAACACCTGATAAAATTTACGACAAATTCAATGTTCGCTCCAGCAATGCGGCGTCCATTGGCCAGGTTCACCAGGCTGAATTGAACGGTAAAAAGCTGGCGGTGAAAGTGCAATACCCCGGTGTAGGTGATTCCATATCGTCCGACCTGAAAATGGTTAAACCGATTGCATTCCGGATGTTGGGCATGAGCGAAAAAGAATTGGATGTTTACATGAAGGAGGTTGAGGAGCGCTTAGTGGAGGAAACGGATTACGAACTTGAGGTGCGCCGCTCGATTGAATTTTCCACCGCATGCGCCGGGCTTGAGAACGTAGTTTTCCCGAAATATTATCCCGAATTATCCAGCCGCCGAATCATTACCATGGACTGGCTGGAGGGCCTGCATCTTCGGGAGTTTTTAAACACTAACCCCAGCCAGCAAATGCGCAACAAGATAGGCCAGGCGCTTTGGGATTTTTACAACTTTCAGCAGCATGAGCTGCGGGCGGTTCACGCGGACCCGCATCCCGGCAATTTTATGATTACCGGCGATGATAAACTGGGCATTATTGATTTTGGCTGCATAAAGGAAATGCCGGATGATTTTTATTATCCTTTCTTTAGCCTGACCTCAACCAATTTAATGGAGAACAAACCTGAAACCATTAAGGCATTCCGTCAGCTGGATATGGTTCACCCGTCTGACACTCCGGCGCAGGTAGAGTTTTATTACCAAATGTACCGGCAAATGATCGGCTTGTTTGCCAAACCTTATACCACTGATCATTTCGACTTTAGCCAAACTGCCTTTTTTGATGAATTATACGGTTTTGGCGAAAAGGTATCTAAAATGCCCGAATTTAAACAAGCCCGCGGGGTGAAGCATTTTATCTATATCAACCGAACTAACTTTGGGCTTTACAATATTCTGCATGAACTTAAGGCGTGTGTCAAAACAGATACCTTTAAGCCGCACGTGGTGCAGCAGTTTGCGTAATATCCATGTGTGCATCAACCTAATCAAAGCGTAAACCAGATGGACATGCAATGAAGGCCCGGACGATTTTCAATCGGTTTTTATCGCGGTGATAACAATCCAGCCATATTGACCCATTGCTGTTGGGTCAAGGTGCCAGTCGAGGCTGACATTCCTTGGAAAGGTCAGATTTTGAGGTAATCCAAGCGCCCCGAAATCGGAGTTGGTGCGATAAAAGGCTGGTGGGTTTTTCGAGGGATCATTCTTGATCTGCACCTTTTGTCCTCCACAAGTTTGGCACGTGGCCAAATCCGGGCCAAGCAATACCCCCTGGCTTTGATAAACCTGGGTTTTCTCTTTTTTACAGGCTGCCAGTAACGACAGGCACAATAAACACACAACCAGTCTTTTCATATTCCAAATTACGGGTGTAAAGGGCAAAATGCTACACTGAACCGATATTTTTTATCGCTCAAACCTTTTTCTTCATCGGCCCGAATGGCCCGTATTTATGCTGTTTTTCGCTGAAGCCGTCGGCGTAAGGACCAAAGGGGAAATCGATGGGTTTATTTTTCAGATCATTCCAGTCCTTATGCTGGTCATAATGCGGCCGCGGCTGCGAGTTGATAAATGCCGCCACATTCCAGGCTTCCTCATTGCTTAGCTGCGGGCTTTTATAAGTGGCGCCAAAGGGCATATTGTTTTTTACAAAACCAGCCAGGTTGCCGATGCGGTACATGCCTGCGCCATCGTTATAGCTGTTCGGTCCCCACAATGGCGGGTAGGTGTAGGCCCTTTTATCAACTGCCGGCAAGCCCTCGCCGTTAACCCCGTGGCAAACTTTGCATTTCGCCATATAAATTACCTGCCCCTTAACCGGGTCGGCTGCGACTGTCAAAAACGGCAGCTTTTCACTGGCGGTCCCTTTTATTTTCTCACCTTTTTTAACTCCCTGCCCTATCCATTTGATATAGGCGATCATGGCCTGCACCTCCCTCCCATTCGTATCCGGCGCCTTACCCGCCAGGCTGCGGTTAAAGCAATCCGTTATGCGCTGGCTTATGGGTTGCATTTTGCCGCTGCGAAAACTCAATTTGGGATAACTGGCTGCCACAACCGAGTAATTATTGGCGAAAAGACGGCTGCCGCCCTCCAAATGACAATTCTGGCAATTCATCCCGTTAGACAAGTGAGCGATGGTGCCGTTCGGTCCAAAATATTCGGCGGTATGGGCCAAAAGTTCTTTGCCGTAGCGGATCATATCGCCGGATTTATCATTATGGATGGCGTTGGAATCAGGTGCTGACCAGGTTTGCGCGGAAACTTTAGCTGGTTTTGAGACGTATTGGGTTTTGTCTGTCGCCGGTTTGCCGTTATTGCATGCTATAGCCAGTAGCGTAAATATGCCCGTTATTAATAAAAGTGTTGTATATCGCGAAAGCATGAGGATGGGTTTGAAATTGCAAAGATGTTTCTGACGATAAATATAACTTTATTTAAAAATAAAGGATGGGGAAATCGCTTTAAAGTCTTGTCGGATAAATATAACGGCGTTAATGGGAAATTGGGCGGATTGGTTTTTGAGCTTCAAACATAAACCCTTTTTGCTAAAGAATTTTTTTTTGATCGTACATGGTCTGAATGCATTTGCTGATAGTACGCAATAGTTTTGGCGGCTTTTTGGAAGTGGTGCGGCATTGTTTTATCAGTTCTCCGCTGTAAGTGTTCACGAAAATCTTGAAAAATGGCACAATTTGGGTTATCACTGATTTTTAAGTGTCTAAAAATGAGTGTTTTCGTATGCGGTTTGCAGGGTGTATGTGTGCAAAACGTGAACACTTTGAAAGGGGTTTTGGAGGCCATTCGTAATGGAAAAAGACGCAATGAATTTAGATGCCCTGCCCGGGACTTTAGGGTTTTCTGTCGCGTCCCTCCCACATTTATCTTAACTTTACCGCCGTTTTATCCATGCAAACCAACGTCAGCACAAATACTACCCAGCGCAATAACAAAATCATACTTTGGTTTCTGCTGGCCTGGACCGCATTAAACATCGTCCAAGCGTGTACCCTCGAACTCCAAGGCGATGAAGCTTATTACTGGATGTATTCCCGCTACCTCGACTGGGGCTATTTCGACCATCCGCCCATGGTGGCGATTTTTATCCGCATTGGCGACTGGCTTATGCATAACGAATTTGGCCTTAGGCTGCTTACCGTTTTCTCAAGCACGTTTTCCATCTGGCTGCTTTGGCTCACTGTTAAAAAATATGCCGTCGATGCCCTGGGCTTTGCGCTTGTGGTATCGAGCATATTTATTTTTCACATTTACGGCTTTACCACCACGCCTGATGCGCCGCTCTTCCTGTTTACAGCCCTGTTCTACTACTTTTACCAGCGCTATATCGAAGAAGATAAGCTCAGCCTGGCCTTAATCCTTGCGGTCATCGTCGCGGCTCTTTTCTATAGCAAATACAATGCGGTTTTGGTTGTCGGCTTTACCGTTTTGGCAAACTTCAAACTGTTAACGCGCTGGAGCTTCTGGCTCATCGTCGTACTGGCCGCAGCGCTTTATCTACCCCATATTTTATGGCAGATCAGCCATGGCTATCCATCCATCAGCTATCATCTTTTCGAGCGCTCTGGCGAAACGTACAGCTTCATCAATAGCCTGTCCTACATCCCCGACCAACTCCTGATGGCAGGTCCGCTTGTAGGTTGGTTCTTCTTTTACAAAGCTTTCAGCGTAAAAGTTAAAGATCCGTTTATCCGCTGCCTGCTGGTTAACTGCGTGGGCACGCTGATATTCTTTTTTATCAGCAGCATAAAAAACGAGGTGCAGCCGCAGTGGACTTTCGTGCTTTTCGCACCCCTGGTAATGCTGGTAGCTATTGCGTTTAAACAGGCCGGCCGCCGCCCAAAATGGCTTGCGCCGCTGGCATCGGTAAACATCGGTATCATCGTCGCCGTCAGGATCATCATCATACTGGGCCTCGGCTTTGCCAAAACGTATGGTCACCTAAAAAGCTATTACGGTTTTAAGGATTGGACCAACGCGGTTAAGCAAAAGGCGGGCAACAGTTACGTGGTAATGATAGAAGGCTTTCAAAACCCATCGAAATACAATTATTACACCAACAGCCTCAAATGTTTTGCTTATGATACCCGCTATTACCGCCGTACGCAATTCGACATCTGGCCCATGGAAGACAGCCTGCAGCATAAACGAGTTTATTATTTAACCTATTACAATGTTAAAGGACTGTCAACCGATTCTATAAAACTTCCGGCAGGCAACTGGTATGGCGCCTGGGTTAACGATGTGCGCACCTATCAAAAGGTAGACATTGAAACCCCCATTTTAAAAATGACCGCAAAGAGCGGGCAAGCGCTCAGTTTCGATCTTTCTATATCCAACCCGTACCCTTATCCTATTAGTTTCAGCGATACCGGGTACACGCATAAGGCGTTCCTGGAAGCCTGCTTTTTTAAAGGGTTTGATGTGGTAAACAGCCAGCAGATGGACAAAAGTTTTAACGACATCAGGCTTAAACCGGGCGAAAGCAAACGTTTTACCTTTCATTTAACAGCGCCGGCCGCACCGGGTAAATACGACCTCCTTTTTTCTTTGCGCACAGACCCCTTTCCGGGCAGTAAAAACAGCAGAATTATTACCTTTACCGTCGAATAACCCCTGTTAAAATCAGCATATGAAAAAATTCTACTTAACACTTCTTTTCTCCATCGTAACGGCCACGGCAGCGTTGGCGCAGACAGTAGATATCGACGCAGGCGGCCTTGGCTTCCTGGATAACCGGGAATATAAAGATTTCGTGGCCCGCTCGCGTACCTACTCGGGTACACGTATTTGGCTCGACCTCGGTCTTAATATTGACTCGCTTAACAGTTTTGTAGTGGGCGCCAATGGTATACACGAGTTTGGTGCAATACCATTTTTTTTAAATGTTGACCCGATAGCTTATTACCGGTATTATAATCATAGTTATAGACGCAACTGGTTGTTTTTTGCGGGAGAATTTCCGCGGGCAGGTTTGATAGATAACTATCCCCGGGCGATACTTAATGATACGCTGATGTATTACAGGCCCAACATCCAGGGCCTTTTGCTGCGGTACCGAACACCCCACTTTACGGAAATGGGCTGGATAGACTGGCTGAGCCGCCAGACAGACACAGAACGGGAAGAATTTATGTGGGGTTTCCAGGGAAAATACCAGCCATGGCTTTCGGGGCCTTTTTACATCAGGAATTATTATATGCTTGAGCATGATGCCGGACCTGCAATCCTGACGCCAACCAGTCAAATATTTGACGATGGCGCCGGCGAATTGTTAGCCGGCCTGGACTTCACCAAAAAGCAAAAGACGCTGGATTCCATATCATTCGAGGCGGGCACCTTGTTTTCGATGCAGCGCGAACGGGGCGTAAATAACTGGAAAGTACCGGTAGGGGCAGTCGCGAACTTCTATTTAAGTTACGCCCGCTTTGCCATATTTAATGAATTTTATATCGGCGAAGGTTCAGCTGTTTCCTTTGGCGATGCCTTCTATGAAAAGCATTTTTACAACCGCACCGATTTTATCTTAACCCCGTTTAAAGCTGAAGGATTGCTGGGGCAATTCGTATTCACGGTACATAAAACACCCGGCTTCACCAGCAACCAGGAGGCATTTAGGTTTACCTATGAACTGGGGAGGAAAAAGATAGCTAAGATTAGGAATTATTAAGGAAGGCGAAAGGTGAAAGGTGAAAGGTAAAAGGTAAAAGGTGAAAGAAAGAGGGGAGGATGAATACCCTGTCAACCCTTCGCGTTTTACCTTTCACCTCAAAATCAACCTTTTGCCTTTCATCTCAAAAAAAATATTTTTAACCCAAAAAATGCGGGATTACAAAAAGCTGGACATCTGGAAAAAATCTCATTTGTTGACTAAACGGATATACGATGAGGTCTTGCCCATTATGCCCATTGAGGAGCGTTTCGCCTTAACGAACCAGTTAAGGAGGTCAACCTATTCTATTCCGCTTAACATTGTCGAAGGTTGCGGCAAAAATTCAGATAGGGATTTTGTTCACTATCTGGATAACGCCTTAGGTTCCGCGCATGAGGTTGAATATACGTGTTACCTAATTTACGACCTCGGGTTTATAAAACAGGAACTTTATAACACCATTAATATTGAGGTAAACGAAATTAAGGCGATGCTGATTGCTTTTATCAAATTTTTGAGAGGTGAGTAACGTAAATAACTTTTACCTTAAATGCCAGCGATGTATTAACCTGGACAAATGATAGGGTTCTTACCTCCATTTCTTACCTTTTACCTCTTACCTTTCACCTTTCACCTCCTGTCAGCTCCCGCTTATATCCCCGCTGCCGCTTTTGTTTTTATGCACGCTTTTTGGGTGGCCGCTATAACTTACATCTCCCGATCCTGCAACCGAAGCATCCACCTTGTCGCTGGCGTAGATCTCGGCATCGCCCGAGCCGGAAACATGCACGGTAGTGCTCATCGTAGTTAAGCTGCGCGCAGTAAAATCACCCGAACCAACAACGCTTATGGTTGAATTATCGGCATGGCCCGATAACTTCATATCGCCCGATCCTGAAATATCGCTTTCCAGCGTTTTGGCATCGATGCGCCCGGTCATATCACCTGAACCGCTCACACTTAGCTTCATGGAGGCGGCCCTTATACCATCCCTGAAACTGGCATCGCCCGAACCACTAACATTAATCGCATTCAGGTCCTTCGCCACCACATATACCCTTATCTTCGGGTGATGGCCCCAAATGTCGCCCCAGTGGAAGTGGTCGTTTTTGTTATAAATTCGTAAAACGCCATTGTCTACCTCCGTTTTAATGTGCTCCATCATATCCGAAGGCGCCTCCACCTTTACCGACTCTGTCGTGCCCTGGGTGATGTAAACATCGTATGAACCAGCCACATCAATGGCATGAAAACCCGAAAGGTGCCGGTCGACAACTTCAGAGGCACTTACTCTGTTGGTAGCATGAGGTGCAGCAACGGTATAGCCGGAAACTGCCACCATCATGGCCACCGGTAAAATGAATTTAAATATCGATTTCATAGCTGATCAGTTTTTTCAATAAGACGCTGTTTTTACGGTTAGGTTGCAGCAAATTTAAAATAAAACGCCCTAGCCCCCTAAAGGGGGGACAGGACTATTTTGTGTTCTCCTTTAGCAAATCTGTCTACGGCAGGTGAGCAACGCCATTCATCCAAACAACCCTTCAACCTTCTGTTCCCCTTTAGGGGGCTAGGGGGTTAATAACTCTTTATTTCCCCGCTTCCGCTGGTTGACCTGCTCACCGACTTTGGCTGACCGGTATAACTCACCACACCCGAACCGTGTACGGTTGCATCTACTTTATCGCTGGCGTAAACATCAGCCTGACCTGAACCGGACACATGTGCTGAAGACACCCCGGTAACCAGTTGCTTTCCGCTAAAATGCCCGGAACCCGATACCTTAACCGCCGATTTGTCCGCACTGCCCGATACAGCAATTTGGCCCGAGCCCGAAACACGGCCTTCTAAAAATTTCACGGCAATTTTACCCTGAATACTGGCCGATCCGCGGGTGCGCAATGTGAGTGAATTTGCCGACACCGATGTTTCAAAAACGGCGTTGGTTGAGCCGGATGCGGTAAATGCCTTTAATTGCTGCGCGGTAATATAAACTACTACCCTATCCTCATTATGCCAAAGGTTGTTTTCACTCCATAATTTGTGGATGTTCCAACCCCATACGTTAATTTTACGCTGCACCTTTAATACGCCGTGGTCAACCTCCACAGTAATTTGCTTCACCAGGTAGGCCGGCGCTGTATATTTTAGTGATTCTGCCGTGCCCTGGATAATGTGCACTTCAAAGGGGCCGCCTATTTTAATACTGGTAAAGCCCTGTACCTGCACGTTGACTGTCGTATCCGACGCTGAACTTTTTGCTGAAGCGTGGCCCGCGTAAATGACGAAAGCCAGCAGCGCTGTCCCCATTATCATTTTGTTGAGTGATCTCATAGTATTATGGTTTTTTCAACAAGACGACAATAAAAATGAATTGGTTACACGGAATTTTAAAATAATCACACCCGGTCCCCTAAAGGGGAGGAAGACAAGTGCTTCTGTCCCCCCTTTAGGGGGCTAGGGGGTTAATCCACCAGCACCCCAATATAATAATTAAAGGTATCCACCTCGACGTTATCCTTCGTCAGCCCCTCAATATTTGCCGCGCTGAACCGGGTTGATGGCGTAATAAATTTGTATTCGCCGCCTTTTGCCCTCACCCTAACCGGCATGTTAAAGCCTTTTGCATCAGCCTGCCAGCGGCAATTTAACTTGCCTTTTATAACCATAAATTCGAGGATTGGGATATTTTTATAGTGCAGGTATTGGTCAAACACCGGCTGTAATTTTTTGCCCGATTTATCGCAGATGTAATTTACAATGTCATCATAGGTAACCGTCTGGTGATAAAAAGTTTTGTTGAGGCCACGTAAAATGCCGCGCCAGGTTTCATCATCGTTAATAATCGTCCTGACCATGTTCAGCAGGTTGCCGCCTTTATAATACATATCTCCCGAACCTTCTTTATTTACGCCATAAACGCCTACTATCGGGCGGTCGTTGGCGATTGCCATGCGCGTGCCGTGCACATATTCCTGCCCTGCTTGTTTGCTATAACGCTGCTCCACAAAAAGCGATTCGGAATAATTGGCAAAACTTTCGTGTATCCACATATCCGCCAAATCTTTCGAAGTAATGTTATTGCCGAACCACTCATGCCCGCTTTCGTGTACAATAATAAAATCCCATTTCAGCCCCCAACCGGTGCCCGAAAGATCGCGGCCGAGGTAACCATTCTCAAAATGGTTGCCATATGCCGTGCCGCTTTGGTGCTCCATACCCAGGTGCGGCGTTTCTATCAGTTTGTAGCCGTCCTCGTAAAATGGATACGGACCAAACCAGTATTCAAATGCCTTAAGCATGTCCTTTACATTTTCTCCGAATTGTTTTTTTGCTTTCGCGAGGTCGTAAGTCAGCACCCAGTAATCCAGCGTCAGTTTTCCCTTTTCGCCATCATACACATCGCTAAAGTGGCTGTACTTGCCAATGTTGGCTTCAATGTCGTAGTTATTGATAGGGTTGGCCACAAACCAGTCAAACCGTGTGTAACCATTGCCCAGGTCGGTAACTTTTCTCAGCCTGCCATTTGAACAATCCTGCAAACCGGTGGGGCAACTGATGCTGATCAGGGCGCTATCCACTTCGTCGGCCTGCTGGTCCTTATTGGGCCACCAAACGCTGGCCCCCATGCCCTGGCAGGCCGTGGCTACCCAGGGATTACCCAATGAATCTGTTTTATACACAATGCCGCCATCCCAGGGCGCATTTTTAGCAATGGTAGGATGCCCGGAATAGTAAACAGTAAACTCATCCTTGCTGCCGCCTTTAATGGTTTGCGGGAAACTGAGGAAAACCGCATTAAACTCGCGGATGTATTTCAATTCCTGACCTTTGTAAACCACTTTTTCGATGTCCAGGTTGGAAAAAAGATCGAACTGCAGCTTTGTAAAATCGGTTGTGGCATTAAACTTAAAAAGCACATTGCCGCTGATGGATTTATCCGGAATATCAAACTTGATATCCAGGTGGTAATAATTGATATCGTAACAAGTACGAAATGGCGAAGTGTTACTGCCGCGCAGGGTATCCGCGCGGGTAAATGTTTCTTTTGGTGTGCCAAGCTGAGCATTAGCACTAAAAGCTGCTAATAAAAATGCCAATAGCGATAATTGATATTTTTTCATTTATTCTTATGTAATCTCTTTTTTAATAATCAGCGTAACCTGTGATCACAGATTATTAAATGATTTATTTGATTTCACAGATTGCTGATCAGTAATACGTAAACAATAAGCATATACCAATATAAGAATCAGCGTAATCTGTGACCAAAATCAATTTAATCTGTGATCAAAAATCGGTGCAATCATCAAAAAATCGGTGCAATCCCAAACAATAATTATGGCTCCAAAACAGTAACCTTCACGCTCGATTTATCCGCCGCGTCATGATATATCCTTATCGTTGCCTTTTGAAAATCCGCATCCTTCGCCTGGTTAATATCCTCAAACTTTTGCGGGTTACGGTCAACCAGGGGGAACCAGGAGTTTTGCACTTGTACCATAATGCGGTGTCCTTTCCTGAAGGTATGGCCCACATCCGGCAGGTTATATTTTATCTCGGCGACTTTGCCCGGCACGAAGGGCTCCGGTTTTTCAAATGAATTGCGGAATTTTCCCCTGAATACTTCTCCCCTTACCAGCATTTCATACCCGGCCATGGTTACATTTTTTGGGTTGGGTTTTGGATCGGGATAATTGTCCGGAAAAACATCGATCAGCTTAACTACATAATCCGCATCAGTACCGGATATTGACGAAAAGAGGTCGGCAACCACCGGTCCGGTAAGCGTTATGTCTTCTTTAAGCGTATCGGTTTTATAGGTTTTTACGTCCGGACGGCGTTCGGCGAAGCGCTGGTCGTCCAGCATGTACTCGCGGGTACGGCGTGCTTGTATGCCATCCTGGTAAGGCACCGGTGCATTGGGGTCGCTGACATACTCGTCATAACTTGCTCCACCCGTCGGTGCTTCAAAAGACAATTTGCCATTGGCATGAAAAAACA
>Ga0206949_1175_pt2 | contig 22200 bp, 20 predicted proteins | sample Alteio_BWOrgHeat_40_FD_153240 | JGI IMG/M metagenome (GOLD analysis project Ga0206949, IMG submission 153240) | Enriched cells from forest soil in Barre Woods Harvard Forest LTER site, Petersham, Massachusetts, United States -... | ecosystem: Environmental > Terrestrial > Soil > Temperate forest >...
GTGATGTTATATGATTATCTTACCGGCAATGAATTCAGCGAGAACTGGAAAGCCATCCGCGAAGGGTTTATGAGTATGAAACTGAGCATACAACGCGAACGTGATGCGATGGAGAAATTATGGAAGTCGCGCGAGAAACAATTAGAGAAAGTTTTGCTGAATGCCGCACACATCAAGGGTTCTGTAGAAGGAATTGCAGGAGCCGATGCGGTTAATTTAAATCTGCTCGAAGACAACGACCCGGTTTTACTTGATTAATACTTTTGAAAATATCGATCCGGCAGACCATGCCGATAAACCTTCTCAGAAGAAACCCATCTTCCCTGTAAATGACGAACTGCGGCAATACCTGATCAAATACGGAAGGGAAGTAAGGCTTCCTGTAAGTTACCAGGATCTGCAACGCTATACATACACGGTTCCGCTAAAAGATAAATTCGGCAAGGAAACTGCGTGGGAGAAAGCTTCTTATGATATGCATGAATGGAAATTCCTGCGCGAAAACCTCGTGCGTATTTATGCGATCTTAAAAACAGAAGGTGATATGAGTTTTATCAATCACCTCGATGTGGCAAGGATCGATTTCTGTTATTTTGGAAACAGCCAGCCTTTCCGCGTACGCATTGTAAATAAATTCAACGATAACTACGATCACTACTATATTAAACAGGCCGATGCGAGCCGTGTATATGGATTGGAGCTGGAACATTTGCTTTCGCCAAACCGCATGGTATATTTTACGGATAAAAAAACGTTGATCGAAGAACATATACCAGGCATCCCGGGCGATATTTTTATCAATGATTATTTAAAAGATTCCAATACCAATCTTATCCGCCTGGCAAAGGAATTTGTAAAATTCAATGAGCGTTGTTTTGTGCATTTGCTGGGCGATATGCGTTCGTATAATTTTGTTGTGAACATTACTCCGGATATTGAAGACTTCCAGTACCGCATCCGCGCCATCGATTTTGACCAGCAATCGTATGAGGGCAGAAAAAATTTATACCTGCCGCAGTTCTTTAAAGAAAATAAGGCCTTGGTTGATATTGTGATCAAACACCTCGATAAAGAGTCCATCGCACAATACCAGGCTGAGGAAAGAACCATGATGACGTTTCGTTTGGTTTCATCGCGGTACCGCGTAAAAGAGATACTGGATATCATGGCCAGCGATATGATCTCAAAAGACGAAAAGATAGAACAGCTGAAAACCGCTCTGGCTAACCATTTTAATGCACCTGCGGCTTTTCAGAAAGCGAAGACCATGGGACAATTATTTCCAGACCGTTTCCAACGGTGTGTAGCCAAATACCTTGAATTTATTCTTATGCAACATCAAATTTTCAAGGCCACCTCTCTTTGTATAAATGGCAATCGCTCCCTTTTGCCCGCCGGAAGAAAGAAATGCCGGTGGCGGATAGGCTTTAACCATGGCAACTTCAGATGGGCTCACAATACCTCTGGTTAAGCGATCAACCTTGAACTCATCTAAAAATACGTCAACATTGGAGCCGCCCCGGAAACTGCTTGGCCCTTGCCATTGCAAAATATAATTCCCGTTGTTTCCCATCGAGATCTGCAACCCCGCAACCCTTCCAATTAAAAACTGAAAAATATCTTCGCTTTGTGAGATCATGTTGTTTTCCAATCCATCGAATATCCGGGCATTATCATTTCTAAATAATCCGGTGCTGTATTCCTCATTAAATAGGTCGACCTTTCTTTTCTGTTCAGCAGTAACCGTTACACCCGGCAAGGTGGTATTTGATTGAAAGTATGTTTCCAGGTCTTTTTGAGATGCTATTGCGGCTGTCTTTGAAGCGGTATCAACATGCCCTACATATACAAATTGAATCACACTGGTATCACTACTGAATGTTGAATCGAGCGGCGTTTCAATGCTTATGTTCAGATTAATTGGGTGTGAGGCCTTCGGTGGAGAAAAAACAAAAGAGCATGTATCCTCGAAAAGAACACCCCTGACAGAAAACGCGCCATCTGCATCGGTTGTTGTTTGGCCGAAAAAAGGGTCGTTCTTTTTTGTCAACATAGAATAGCTCAAGGTAGATCCTGGCAGATTATTCGCGGTACCCTGAATACTAAAAAAACGTTTACGTGTAAGAAAATTGAACGCATATCTGCCTTCAGGTAATATACTGTCAACAACAAGAGAAGAAGCGCTTATGCCATCAACTACCGGGTAACGATAGGCCCACCAGCGTTTGGTATCTACGTTTTCAATAAATACATAGAGTGAAGCGAAATGAATATTATTGGCTTTATAGGCAGGAAAGTTTCCGGTTATTGTTATGGTATCGCCATGCTGATAAGTTGACCTGTCGGTTTTAATAACCTGGCCATAGGCAGCTGGGGTAACCATTGCACAGAGAAAGATCGTCCGGATCCTATTCATAGGTGTATGCATTATAAATGCAAACATGCAGTATTTGTTTTAGTATGATGAATATTGATGCGGTATTTTATTTATCATTTAATACATTATTAATCTATAATGAAATCTTGTTGTAAAGAGATGGCAGAAAAAAAACTACTGCATCTGTCAACTAACATCTTCGCCTATCCGGGCATACAGTTTGCAAGAGCTAATAACAAACCATACAATTTTATTTTATGCAAAAGATCAGCCCTTTTATTTGGTTCGATAACAATGCCGAAGAAGCGATGAACTTCTATCTTTCTGTTTTTAAAGATTCAAAGCTGGTCAGGGTTGCCCACAACCCGCCGGGTGCACCCGGTCCGGAAGGCGCATTTCTGGTGGCAACTATTCTGTTGGAGGGCCAGGAGATCAGTTTGATGAATGGCGGCCCCGGCCATCCGCTTACTGATGCGATCTCACTTACGATCAACTGCAGTTCACAGGAAGAGGTCGATTACTACTGGAGCAAGCTGCTGGAAGATGGTGGAAACGAAATTGCGTGCGGTTGGCTGAAAGACAGGTTTGGCCTTTACTGGCAGGTAACGCCTATCATTCTGCCGCAACTTCTTAGCGACCCAGACAGGGCAAAGGCAGGTCGCGTTATGCAGGCCATGATGAAGATGATCAAACTGGACATACCTGTGCTTAAGGCTGTAGCAGATGAAAAATAAAGGCTATTCTGATTGATTGCCGAAGGCTTAAAAAACAAAGGAGCTATTTCTTTAAGAAATAACTCCTTCCGAAAATAGTGCGGAAGAGGAGATTCGAACTCCCACGGCTGTTACCCCGCTACCACCTCAAAGTAGTGCGTCTACCAATTTCGCCACCTCCGCATCTTTGGGAAGGCAAATGTAAAGGAAAACGGTTATAGATTTTATAGTATGGCCATTCAATCCGGAAAAATTTGCCACGGAATACACAGATTGACACTGTTTTTTTCTGTGTATTCCTTGGCAATATTTTTTACATCCTTTCAGGAACATTAATTCCCAGAACATTCATTCCTGTTTTAATAACCTGCGCGGTTAATTGCGATAATTGTAAACGCAGAATTTTCTTTTCTTCCGTTTCTGCATTGCCAATGGAGTGCTCGGTATAAAATGAATTAAAGATTTTCGCGAGATTAAATATATATATGGCAACTTTTGATGGATCGTGTTCTGTTGCGGCATCATTTAATATAACAGGAAACATTTCCAGATGGATGGCGAGTTCTTTTTCTAAGGGAAGTAAAGCTGTTCCCAGTTGCTCGTTTCCGGTTTCCTGTTTTTGAATGGTTCCTGATTTTCTTAAAATACTTTTTATCCTTGCATGTGTGTACTGAATGAATGGCCCGGTGAATCCATGGAAGTCGATACTTTCTTCGGGGTTGAATACCATTTTCTTTTTCGGATCAACACGTAACAAAAAAAACTTCAATGCACCAAGGCCGATCGTGTTATATAGTTCTTCCAGTTCCTGCGATGTAAAATCTTTTACTTTCCCCAGCTCTTCGGTTTTTTGCTTTGCGATATTGATCATTTCATCTACAAGATCATCGGCATCTACCACTGTTCCTTCGCGGCTTTTCATTTTGCCGGTTGGCAATTCAACCATTCCATAACTTAAATGATACATGCCATCTGCAGAAGGCAAACCTAATTTCTGGCAGATCAGTTTCAATACTTTGAAATGATAATTCTGTTCATCGCCCACTACATAAATACTCTGGCCTGCATTGAACTCTTTTTGTTTTTGCTCTGCCAGCCCGATATCCTGTGTGATATAAACTGATGTGCCATCTTTTCGCCTCACCAGTTTTTCATCAAGCCCATCGGCAGTAAGATCGATCCAGACACTGCCATCCGTTTTTTGAAAGAATACACCTTTTGCCAGGCCTGTTTCTACCAGGTCTTTGCCCAGTAAATACGTATTGCTTTCATAATAGGTCTTGTCAAAATCACTGCCGATCCTTTTATACGTTGCATCAAATCCTTCATATACCCAACTGTTCATTCTGCTCCAAAGCTCCATCACTGAAGGCTTTCCGGCTTCCCAGTCGAGCAGCATCTGTTGCGTTGCTTTCATCACCGGCGCTTCTTTCTCTGCTTCTTCCTGTGTTTTTCCCTGCGTTTTTAAAACGTCGATCTCTTTTTTGTATTCGTCATTGAACTTTACATAATAATCACCCACAAAATGATCGCCCTTGGTATGGGTTGATGCAGGTGTTGCACCATTTGCAAACATTTCCCATGCGATCATGCTTTTACAAATGTGAATACCGCGGTCATTTACGATACATGTTTTTATTACTTCATTGCCATTGGCTTTCAGAATTTCTGCAATGCTTCTCCCCAGAAAATTATTCCGCAGATGGCCGAGATGCAAAGGTTTATTTGTGTTGGGAGAAGAATATTCAACCATTACTTTCTGGCCATTGGCCGGTGCGCATCCGAAAGAAATATTTTTGTATTGATCCCCGATAAAATGCAGCCAGTAATTATCAGCAACTGTGAGATTTAAAAACCCCTTGATCACATTAAAGGATGTAAACAGGTGCTGGTTTTCAGTGGTGATATGATCGCCGAGTTCCTGTCCCAATGCATCGGGAGATTTTTTTAATTGCTTGATAAAAGCAAACAGCACTACCGTATAATCTCCTTCAAACTCTGGCTTGGTGGCATTTACCAATATATCAACCGGCAGCAGATCGATCCCATATAACTGGTTGATGGCTACTGCTGTCACTTCTTTTATTTTTAAAACCACGCTCATTTCTTAACATTTTCGGCTCGCAAAAGTAACCAATTAACCCCTACCTTCGATGCCGTTTATGCGAAAGCTACATGATTATATCCGTGGCGCCGTACTGAGTATGGTGGATATGTTTTACCCGCTGTTCCGTAAGGTCATGCCGCTGCAAACCTTTCGCTATGCGGCCTGCGGCGGTTTTAATACTTTACTTGATATTACACTTTTCTTTGTGTCGTATAATTTTATCCTGAAAAAACAGCCGATACATCTGTCTTTTTTAACCATCGGCCCGCATATCGCTGCTTTTTTGATTGGGTTCTGTGTTACATTTCCCATTGGTTTTTATCTGAGCCGTTATGTGGTGTTCCAGGAAACTTCGGTTGCCAAACGCGAGCAGTTGAGGAAATATTTTATGGTGGTATTGGGTTGCCTGTTCCTTAATTACGGGTTCCTGAAATTATTTGTTGATGTATTTGGCTGGTACCCCACACCATCAAAATTATTGACCACTGTGTTCGTGGTTGCGTTCAGTTACCTCACGCAAAAGAATTATACTTTCAAGGCCGGAGCAGTTGCTGAGGGTGGGAAGGTGAGTGGTGAGTGGTGAGTGGTGAGTGGTTAATAGTTAATAGTTAATAGTTAATAGTTAATAGTTAATGAGGCGGGGATTCAAGGTATTCAAAAAAACGGTTGGTTTCCTTGTCTTGTAATTTGCCGAAAATATTTATAAAAGAAGAGCCTGTAAATTTCAGCCGGATACTTCTTTCTCCTGTATTATTTATTTTTTTTGCTAAAATGGAAGACGGAAAACTTCCGTCACCTTTATTTGCGATCTCGAAACCATTGATCTTATCAAGTTCCCAATTTCCTTTCGTGCCAAGTATTTCAAAATGATATAAACCGTTGCTGTCAATATCTTTCAGCCAAATTAATGGGTAACGAAAATCATACGGGCCCCATTCGGTTATGCGTATATTTTTTTTGCCCTGTGGAACAATTGCTGCAGGCATCGAACTATCCGGGATGCTTTTTAATCTTTCATCTTTCTGGTATTCCATATCGAGGAACTCATCGTCGCGTGTTGTATCGATGTTGTCTATATTGTCACCAAATTCATAATTCTGATCAACCATCAATTTTGTATTTCCGCTGAATACAACGGTATCTGTTCCCATCACATCAAAAGCAATATGGTCTGATGTAAAACGGTTAGCTGCCATCCAGTAATTGCGGCTCGCGGTATTTCTTTTTTTTGAATAACCCCAGTCATCAGGTTGCTTTTCCCTCGACCATATTTTTATTCCCGTTTGGTTGCCGGTAAATCCATTCAATGCAATATTGATATCCTGCCCATGTTCAATACCAATGCCGATGCGGTTACTGTCGATCACATTATCTGTGATATCTGTATCAAAACTATACCCGCCCCAGATCCCGTAATCGCAATCTTTCATAATATTTTTCATGATAAGGTTGCGGCTGAAAGTTACTTCCACTCCGTTTGTTGGTGCATATGAAAAATCATTGCCATAAATAAAATTGTCATTGCAGCCGCCTTCGCCTGTATCCATCGTGGTTTGGCCGGCCCACAAGAAAAACCCATCGCCGCTGTGTGTGGCAGTATTGAAAGCAAAAATATTATTACTGCTTTGTTCGTAAACCAGCATACCGGCACTGTCCTGTCCGCGTTTGTATTTTCCATCACTGTAACCACGCACATTATAATCGAGCCGGTTGTGGTAAACTTTATTGTTACTGCTTCTGTACAAACCAATGCCAATGCCTGAATTGAAAGAAAAATTATTATCCGCCACCTCCGTTTTTTCGCATTGTGTCATCATCAATGCGCATTGTCCGCCGGTTACCATGTTGTTTGTGATAAAGGCCTTGCTGCAATTCTTCAGATAAATGGCCGCGCCATAACGTAACCATTCATCGTTTTCATTGTGATGATAACTCATCCAGTCGCTCTCATCCTCGTGTTCGCGGTTACTTAACAGATGCTGGCGGTAATTATAACTGAGATCGCAGTTATCTATGGTAAGGCCGGATACACTATCGGCCAGTATCGCTACTTTGTATCCATGCACCACGGCATTTTTGATAACGATATTATGTGAACCTTTTTTAATAAGAACAGAAAGCCCATAAAATTCATCCGGCCTTACTTTATCATTCGAACCCTGCAATATGGAATGATTGAAATCAACGGTAATATCATTTCCATCAATTACCAATAAAGGCTCTTTGATATTTGCAGATGCATTAAGTTGATAAATATTTGCATTAACAATTACAGATGTTTTGATAACCATGCCTGCTTTCAGGTCAACAGAGTTTGCATAGAGAAATGAAGCGGAGAAAAGAATACAAATAAAAATGAGAATGCTTTTCATTTAGTAAAGATAAGCATCCTTGTAACCTACTTCTTTCGGCACCTAAAGGGGAATATATTTTTCTACCCCCGCCCCTGAAGGGGAGAATGATTTTCTTGTTCGAACAGTGTGAAAGAAAATTTAATACCCCTTTAGGGGCAGGGGCAGAGAAAAGAGAAATCGTATCAATGCTCCTTCGTCTGTGTCATACTAAACCAGTTGCCGCAGCCATCTGTGATCACTGCTTCAACTCCATAGAACTGTTCTTTGGGTTCTGATTTGAATACTACACCTTTTGATTTCAGTTCTTCATATGTTGCCCTGCAATCCGGTGTGTATAATACGCCGGCGCCCATCGCTCCTTTATCGAGTAATACTTTGAATGCGGCTTTCGATTCATCATCGTAACTCATACCTGATGAAAACGGATTGAGTAACGAGATCTCAATATCCGGTTGATCAGGAGGTGAAACCGTTAACCATCTTAAACCATTAGGCATGGTAGCATCGGTGTTTACGGTAAACCCGAGTTTGGTTACGTAAAAATCATGGGCTTTTTCCTGGTCATTAACAAACAGGCTTGCATGCGAAATTTTTGTTATCATATCTTTTTGTTTATACAATGAAGCTATGTTACAACCAATAAAAAAATTTCTCGAAACTTGCTATTTTTCTTCCGGGGAATGTGGTGCAATAAAACAATGCGGTATCACACAGGCAGGTTGGTACGCCGCTTTTTCCTTTTGCTCCTGTACTTTGTTGCGATAAGACCTTGGTGCGAGGCCGTGATGTTTTTTAAACAAAGAACTGAATGAACCATGGCTCTCAAAACCAATATCAGTACAGATACCGGCAATACTAAGTTCATTCGTTTTTAATAATTCCTTTGCTTTCTGCAGCCTTTTTTTTGTGAGGTATTGGTGCGGCGTAATATGGTAAACTTTTGTAAACAACCTGTGAAAATGAAAAGAGGAAAGATGCGCATTGGAAGCAACTGTTTCCAGGTCTACGGCCTCATCAAAATGCCTATCGATAAATAGTTTGGCGGAAACCAGTTTTGTATATATATCGGCAGACAGGGTTTGCATATTTAAAATTGTAAATGTACGCTTCCAAATACACCAAAATCATTGGTGTTCGATTTAAATAAATTAGGATTGAGCCCGGCAGGAATATTCCGCAAAGGTGCACTGCGCCACACAAAATCGATCCGTAATAATTTAAAAATATTTTCAAACCCTGTACCCACTTCTGTATAGAATCCGCCACGCAATGAACGCAAACGGTATTCATTATAATATTCGATCCGGTTAACTGCACGGCTTTGATCCGTAAGATCGCCCCAAACGGATTTAAAGTTCCAGAACTGGCGCATGTTCGATTTACGCATGAAGGGCAACAGGTTCAATAATTTCTTTTCAAAATTATGCTCGAGGTTGATACCTGCAAACCTGTCGCTCACATATTCAAACCGGTTCATCAGGTTAAAGGATTGTTTGTTGTAATAATATATTTCATTGCCCGGATGCATCTCGAGTAACATAAATGGCAATGCCTCATCTGTAATGATCTTTCCTCCATAAACCATATAGCTAACCTTGCCCCAACGGGGTATGCGTGTAGTGTGTGTAATGTTTGCGTTCAAACGCAGGTATTGATAATCGGATTGGAAGAGATCATGAACGGCCCATGCGGCGCGCACTTCAAATACCGGAAGGTTGCTTTTTAATTTTACATCTTTCCTGTGACGTGAGAAAGTTTTTTCACCCGGCGCATACCTTAACCGCAACCCTAATTCAGAACTTACAATATTTGATTGGGTGGAAAAACTAAACAATGAACTGGTAGATGGCAACGGCGTATAGGTTCTGTATTCAGAGCGTGTGATAAAAGGCTGAACGGAGAATTTAGTTTTCCATTCTTTGGTAACAGCCAGTTTGATCTCATCAACGCCCAAAAATTTTTGCGGGATACCTGGCCTGCGTATCAGCTGGCTGAAAATATTATCCGTGGTTATGTCTTCATCATTGTATCGCGTGCGGCCGTTATCGAGATCATGTGTGTATGAGGCAAATAAAGTAACGCCTTTATCATTCGGTAATTTATAGGTAATATCTGCTCTTCCTTTAAATGCATTATCCATGAAGCCATAAGCGATATAACCATGCAGGCGCAAATATTTGCTGAAATCTTCAGTGGTGCCAAGATCAAAACGCATGCGTAAACGCTCGAGCTGGTTGCCGCTGATCCATTTATACCATGGGCCGATCTCGATCTTGCCCAATTTTTTATGGCCATCAAAAATAAAAGTAAGCGCCTTTGTATATTTTATAAAAGCAGGAATGGTTTTGATCGTGTCCATCATTTTGTACACTTTCTTTTCATTCGCACTGAGTTCTTCGTGCCGTTGATCTTCCCAGAATTGTTTGTCTTTATCGCGCGCCGTTTCCGAAACAACCACTTCTTCTTTTTGTGCGTTGGCCGCCAGTTTCTGATCGATGGAGGGATCATTTACGCGCACATCTTTATACGTGCTTGTCCTTCTCGCAATAAAAGATAATTTTTCTTTTCCGAAAGGTGCAAAATCGATCACGGTTTTATCTTTCGCAAACATCCATGAACTGTCCGTTTGCAAAGCAAATTCCTGCACAATACTCAGGCGGTTCACATAATTGATATTGGCTGTTGCCGATATATTCAGGTTGATCTTATAAATACCCCAGTTGCCGCCATGTATCCAGCAATCGCCGCTGAACGTATTTTCTCCTTCTCTTTTTGGCGTGAATAATAAATGGAGATAACGCTGGCCGGAAATATATTGCGTATCGGCGCCTTTATAATTATAATATTTATCACCCACATCACTCAACGGGCTGATGAATTCTTTACCCATCGCATTGGTAAAATTTTCATACACATTTATTTTCTGGTTCATTCCACCAATGAATTGCAGCACGCTTTCATTCTTCATGCCATCCGTTTTCGCGGCTTTGATCTCTTCACGTACTTTATGCGGGTCGGTAGAATAATAATAATCGGAGAGAGCTTCCGTCATATAGATCGGAAGAAAAGGTTTGTGGTCAGATACACTATCGATATTATCCAGCAGGAATGCGAAAGGCTTTAATAATTTCTTATCCGTAAAATATTTACGGCTCACATTATTAATATCGAGTTCCATTTTATTATACAACTCGTAGGCGTAATTTTTATACTTGTAAGGATTGTTCTTTGCCTTATTGGCAACAATAAATTTCCACCACCGTAATCCTTTATTGAATTTTGATCTTACTTCAACAGTATGTGCCAGTTTAAGATCGCGTAGTATCAGTTCAACAGCTGATGTATCTTTTCTGTCGTTCCGGATGGCTTTATATGCATCAGCAAATCCTACGTAAGCAACAACGAGCGTATCTTCTAAATGCTGGCTCAGTTTGATGATAAAATTACCCGCACTATCGCTGGTCGTTCCCACGCCCGCCCTTTTCCAGTAAATGCTTGCAAAAGCAACCGGCTCTTTGGTAAAATCATTGATCACTTTTCCATGTATGTTCTGGCGTTGTGCCCAGGAAAAGGAACACAGCAATAACATACACAAAAGCAGGAATGCTTTAAAAACAGGAAGTTTTGTAATAATCACTCACACAAAGTTTACCGGGGGTTAGACAAATGAGCCAGGTTCAACAGAGAAAGGATTTTAAAATGTCCGCAAATGCTCATAGGTCATAAACAGGCAGGGCTATTGGGGATGGCTAAAGCTACAATTTATAATCTTTCCGTTGTGGCCCATCTGTCATAAAATCCTCCTATTTAAACCAATTTTAAGTGATAGGCATAACAATGTCCGGCAAGGGGTTCAAAAGCTGACATTTTTGCATTTTATACCCGGTGGCATAATGATTGACAAGTAAAAGCTGATTATAAATCTGAAATTCAAAAATTATGGGCAAAATAATAGGAATTGACCTCGGTACAACCAACAGTTGTGTGGCCGTTATGGAAGGTAACGAGCCGGTAGTAATTGCCAATGATGAAGGGCGTAGAACAACGCCTTCGGTAGTGGCATTTTTAAAGAATGGTGAGCGTAAAGTGGGTGATCCTGCCAAAAGACAGGCCATTACCAACCCGCAGAATACCATCAGCAGTGTAAAACGTTTTATGGGCCGCCGTTACGACGAAGTGACCGAAGAGATCAGCCATTGGAGCTATAAAGTGGCCAAAGGTGACAATAATACGGTTCGCGTTGCGATTGATGACCGTTTGTATACGCCACAGGAGATCTCGGCAATGATCCTTCAGAAAATGAAGAAAACAGCCGAGGATTATCTCGGGCATGAAGTAACCGAAGCGGTTATTACCGTACCGGCATATTTTAATGATGCACAGCGCCAGGCAACCAAAGAAGCCGGCGAAATTGCCGGGCTGAATGTTCGCCGTATTGTGAACGAACCAACAGCTGCTGCATTGGCTTATGGTCTGGATAAAAAACATGCCGACCAGAAGATCGCCGTATTCGATTTAGGTGGTGGAACATTTGATATTTCTATCCTTGAACTCGGTGATGGTGTTTTCGAAGTAAAATCAACCAATGGCGATACGCATCTGGGTGGTGATGATTTTGATAAAGTGATCATGGACTGGCTGGCTGATGAATTTAAATCGCAGGAAGCGATCGATCTTCGTAAAGATCCGATGGCATTACAGCGTTTGAAAGAAGCTTCTGAAAAAGCAAAAGTAGAATTGAGCTCTTCTTCAGAAACAGAGATCAATCTTCCATATATCACCGCAGTAGATGGTGTGCCTAAACACCTGGTGTTGAAATTAACACGCGCAAAATTTGAGCAACTTGCAGATAAATTATTCGCACGTTGTTTAAAACCATGCGAAGATGCATTGAAAGATGCAGGTTACAGCATCAACGATATCAATGAAGTGATTTTGGTAGGTGGGTCAACACGTATCCCTAAAGTACAGGAGATCGTTGAAAAATTCTTTGGCAAAAAACCAAACAAAGGAGTAAACCCCGATGAAGTGGTTGCATTAGGTGCAGCCATACAAGGCGCGGTATTGACCGGCGAAGTAAAAGATGTGTTATTGCTTGATGTAACGCCGTTAGGATTAGGTATTGAAACAATGGGTGGTGTGATGACAACAATGATCTCATCGAACACAACCATTCCTACCAAAAAAACAGAAGTATATTCTACTGCCAGCGATAACCAACCCGGCGTACAGATACACGTATTACAGGGAGAAAGGCCGATGGCGAACCAGAATAAAAGCCTCGGTATGTTTAACCTCGATGGTATTCCACCGGCACCACGCGGCGTACCGCAGATCGAAGTAACGTTTGATATTGATGCCAACGGAATGTTGCATGTAAGTGCAAAAGACAAGGGTACCGGCAAAGAACAAAAGATCCGTATTGAAGCAGGCAGCGGCTTAAGCAAAGAAGAAGTGGAGAAAATGAAAGCAGAAGCAAAAGCCAATGAAGCAACGGATAAAGAAGCAAGGGAAAGAGTGGAAAAGCTGAATAGTGCAGACAGTATGATCTTCCAGACTGAAAAACAGTTCAAAGAGTTTGGAGATAAAATATCTGCGGATAAGAAAGTGCCAATTGAATCTGCCCTGAATAAACTGAAAGAAGCACATAAGAACCAGGATATCGCAGGCATCGATGCAGCCATGGCAGAAATGAATACCGCATGGACCGCCGCCAGTGAAGAAATTTACAAAGCACAGGCAGACGGCGCCGCACAAAGTGCGCAACCAACAGGCGAGCCACATGAACATGCTGCAGGCGAACAAGGCAAGAGTAATGATACCATGGAAGATGCGCAGTTTGAAGAAGTGAAATAAGGATCGCGGTTACGCGGATTTTTAAATATGATTTGATAAAGCCCTCACAAAAACTGTGAGGGCTTTTTTTATTTTAATCTGCGGCCTGCTTTTTTATGTACAGGCCAATTACCGCGAGCATAATAATTCTATGGGCGAAGATTTTGCGGCAGCTTTATCATTTTCTTACATACAATCCAATAATGGCCAACATCATTGTTATAAAAAACGCGAGTAGCCAGCGCGCAATATCCGTCCTGGTATCTGATATTTTAAGTTTCAATTCTGCTATATCCTGTTTGAGTTCCAGCTTAAGGTCTTTCAAATCTTCTTTTGCAGCAAGCGTTTTCAAATTATATTCATCTGCTTCTTTTAATCTGGCATCTACAAAACCCACCAATGCTTCCGCTTCCTTGCCGCCAAGTTTTTGTTTTAATATTTCGTAGAGTTGTATGCGTGTTGTTGTGATCACCATAAGTAAAATGCTGCTTCAAAAATAAACAATCCCGTTTTATAAATCTTGTCTCCAGTTAAAAAAACTACCATTTGCGTATAAATACCTAATGAGAAGAGAAGTCATTCCAAAAAAACTGCGCCGCCGCGCCTTTGCGTGCAAATACATTCACGCAAAGGCGCGGCGGCGCAGTTGTAAGTTTCTTTGATATTTTACAATGAAACGCCGCCGGATGCTTCGATACGTTGCCCTGTGATCCAGCCGCCATCTTCGGAACATAAGAACGCCACCACGCCACCGATATCTTCGGCCTGCCCAACTCTTCCCAGCGCAATAGTGGAAGCAAGCATGGCTTTTCTTTCTGGATTATTGCGGATGGCTGCGTTGTTGAAATCTGTTTCAATCGGCCCGGGTGCAATAACATTAACAGTAATTCCACGCGTTCCTAAATCTTTTGCAAGATATTTTGTCAATGTTTCGATTGCTCCTTTCATGGAAGCATACACAGAATAACCAGGTACGCAAAAACGCGTTGTGCCTGTTGAGATATTTATGATGCGGCCTTTATCATTCAACATCGGCAATGACTTTTGCGTAAGAAAATAAACGCTTTTAAAATGGATATTCATAAACCGGTCGAAATCTTCTTCTGTTACCTCTGCAAAAGGAATGGTGGCGCCTATTCCGGCGTTGTTTACGAGGAAATCGAAATGTGTAGTATTCCATTTCGTTTGAAGTGTTTGTTTTACTTCTTCCAAAAATGGATCAAGCGAATTGAAATCTGATACATCAAGATGCAGGGCAACCGCTTTTTTTCCAAAATTTTCTATTTCTTTTACCACAGCATCCGCTGCTTCTTTTTGTGATTGATAAGTAATGATCACATCCGCTCCTTTTTCTGCGAGACGCAATGCCATGTTTTTTCCAAGCCCGCGGCTTCCGCCGGTTACCAGTGCGATCTTATTTTTTACTGACATATATTTTGTTTGAGTATGAAAATGAATATCAAAATTAACACACGCAAAATTCGTGCACGATTATTTCCGCCGACATCATTATTGAATTGAGGAATATTTATTTTTCGGTCATCCTTATATAAAGATCCTCTACTTTTTTTCTTGCCCAGGGAGTTTTGCGTAAAAAAGTGAGGCTTGATCTGATACTCGGATCGCTGTTAAAACAATTGATCGGTATATGCTGCCCGAGATCTTCCCACCCGAAATGGCTCACGAGTTCCGTTAGTATCTTTTCTAAGGTCTTGCCATGCAGCGGATCATTGGAGTGCTGTTCCATTTTTTATTTTTGAGGATGTAATGATAATTGTTTTTTACTTCAGGCGGATGAAAGTTGTTAGATGACAGTTGACAGAAGAAGGGCAAGGAAAGATGTTAGTTGCCGGATGGCAGATGCAGCGTTCTTATTCTCATCTTTCTGTCAACTGTCATCTATCATCTATTCTTCATATCCATCGTAAGTGCGACAGCTCTATAAAAAAGATTCCCACTTTTGGTGGGAACCTTTATATGTGTGCCTAAAAATTGTACGCTGTATTAATTTATCCTGAAACTGATCGGCAGGTTGTAATAACTTTTTACATTTTTTCCTTTGATCTGTCCCGGGTTCCATTTTGGCATTTTGCTTACTACATTTATAGCTGCCTGGTCAAGGCCATATCCCGCTTTATCACCTTTTACATATGGCGTGTACACTTTACCATTTTCATCAACAGCAAAAGTAACTTCTACATCTGCTTCCACACCATCATTCAAAGCTGCATCAGGGTATTCGATATTGTCCTGGATAAATTTGGCCAAAGCATCCTGCCCGCCGGGATAAGAAGGGCGGATCTCGGTTCTGTTATAAAAACCCTTTGCATCCATTTCAATTTTCATGTTGGCATATTCTGCATCTCTTTTCTGATCGGCAACTGTTGACATCAATATTATTTTGCCTTTACCATGTTTTTTTGCGGGATTGGGTTTAGCGAAACCTGCATAAGCGCTTGTACTTGGTTTTACAGAATCCTGCATTACGGCTGATGTATCGGCCGTTGCTTTTGCGGCCGAATCGGCTGATGCAACTGCCTGCGTTGAATCAACTGTTGCGTCTTTGTAATCTTTTCCCGAATTGCAGGAAGCCATTACCAATACGGTGGCAGCGCCCAGAAGGGATGCTGCGATCTTAATTGTTTTCATGTTGTTTGTTTTATATGATTTTGTGATCATGTTCAAGGAGCTTTTGCAATTATCGTTCCACCAGGTAGTTTAGGATAGTTGTGGAATTTAGCGGGCAGTATGATTTGCTGCTTAATATTCCAAAGCCGAAGTGTGCGACGCAACAGGTGTTGCACAGGGTTATGCCGACAGGCACAAAAAATCCCACTGCTCTTGTGTGGGATTCTTTATTTTATAACGCGGTGTTGTTTTACTTTCGTTTATCCGGCTACCTGTTTGCGGATGATATTCAATGCGGCGCCTGCTTTGAACCATTCTATCTGTTGCTGGTTGTAAGTATGATGTACTTCGATGGTGTCTTTACTTCCGTCCTTATGCGTGAACACCAATGACAGCGGCTGGCCCGGTGCGAAAGAAGTCAATCCGTTAATATCGATCGTATCGTCTTCCTGGATCTTATCGTAGTCTGATTTTTCTGCAAACGTTAATGCGAGCATGCCTTGTTTTTTCAGGTTGGTCTCGTGGATGCGTGCGAATGATTTTACCAGTATTGCACGAACGCCCAAGAAACGCGGTTCCATCGCTGCGTGTTCGCGTGAACTTCCTTCGCCATAATTTTCGTCGCCTACAACAATGCTTCCCACGCCTGCGGCTTTGTATGCACGTTGCGTTGCGGGTACAGGGCCATATTCGCCGGTGAGTTGATTTTTTACATTATCGGTTTTGTCATTGAAAAAATTTACAGCACCGATAAGCATGTTGTTACTGATGTTATCAAGATGGCCGCGGAACTTTAACCATGGCCCTGCCATGCTGATATGGTCTGTGGTACATTTTCCTTTTGCTTTAATGAGCAGTTTTAAACCTTTGAGATCGGTTCCTTCCCATGCAGCAAAAGGGGCAAGTATTTGTAAGCGTTTGCTGTCGGGTGCAACCACTACGGTTACGCCACTTCCATCGGCAGCGGGCGCCTGGTAGCCGGGATCATCCACTGCAAAACCTTTTGTAGGTAATTCAAAACCGGTTGGCGCATCCAGTTTTACCTGCTCGCCTTTATTGTTAGTGAGTGTATCTGTAAGCGGGTTAAAATTAAGGTCGCCTGCAATGGCCAATGCAGTTACCAGTTCAGGCGAACCAACAAAAGCAAATGTATTCGGGTTGCCGTCTGCGCGTTTTGCAAAGTTGCGGTTAAAGCTGTGTACGATGGTATTCTTTTCTTTTTTCTCTGCGCCAACGCGATCCCACATACCGATGCATGGGCCGCATGCATTGGCGAATACTTTTGCGCCGATCTTGTTGAACTCGTCTAAAAATCCATCTCTTTCCACTGTAAACCTTACCTGTTCAGAACCCGGGGTAATGGTAAATTCGCTTTTCAGTTCAAGCCCTTTTGCGTGAACCTGTTTGGCAAGGCTTACTGCGCGGCTGATATCTTCATAAGAACTGTTGGTGCAGCTGCCGATCAGGCCCACTTCAATTTTTGTTGGCCATCCATTTGCGGCTGCGGCTTCTTTCATTTTGGATATCGGTGTGGCAAGATCCGGTGTGAATGGCCCGTTGAGGTGCGGCTCCAGTTCATCCAGGTTTATTTCGATTACTTCATCAAAATATTTTTCAGGGTCTGCATATATTTCATCATCTGCTTTTAAATAAGCAGCGATACCATTTGCGAGCGCAGCAACTTCTTCGCGGCCGGTTGCTTTGAGATAACGGCTCATACTTTCATCATATCCAAATGTTGAAGTGGTGGCGCCGATCTCAGCGCCCATATTGCAGATAGTTCCTTTTCCTGTGCAACTCATATTGGTAGCGCCGTCGCCAAAATATTCAACAATCGCGCCGGTTCCGCCTTTTACGGTAAGTATACCCGCCACTTTTAAGATCACATCTTTGGGAGCTGTCCAGCCATTTAATTTGCCGGTCAGTTTTACACCGATCAGTTTAGGCCATTTTAACTCCCAGGGAAGGCCTGCCATCACATCGCATGCATCCGCACCGCCTACTCCAATGGCGATCATACCGAGCCCGCCCGCATTAACTGTATGTGAATCGGTCCCGATCATCATTCCACCCGGGAAAGCATAATTCTCTAAAACAACCTGGTGAATGATTCCGGCGCCGGGTTTCCAGAAACCAATACCGTATTTATCAGATACCGATGCGAGAAAATCATATACCTCTTTACTTTCTGTATTGGCTACCTGCAGATCCAGCTTGGCTTCTACTTTGGCAGTGATGAGGTGATCGCAATGGACGGTTGAAGGAACGGCTACTTTGGGCCTGCCTGCCTGCATGAATTGCAGCAGCGCCATTTGTGCGGTTGCATCCTGCATTGCAACGCGGTCGGGTGCAAAATCCACATAACTTTTTCCTCTTTCAAAACCGGTCAGTTTCATATCGGCGTGGAGGTGGGCAAACAATATTTTTTCGCTTAGCGTCAACGGGCGGCCCAATGTTTTGCGGGCGGCATCTACTTTCGCCGGCATCTCGTTGTACACTTTTTTGATCATGTCTAGGTCGAAGGCCATATTTCTTATTTTAGGAGGTGTTACGCTGAACGCTTAAGGCTAAACGCTTAACGCTAAAGTACAGCTGCATTACGCGTTAAGCGTTTAGCCTTAAGCGTTCAGCGTAGAAACGCGAATTTACGAAAAACGGGCGGGCTAAAAAACTGTTTTGAACTTTTATGGTTGATTTCTATAAATTGCATTGTGAACAGTGTATCCCCCGCACGTAAACCAATGTTATGCAGAAGATCAGGGAATTTCTCGAACTGAGCGCGTTTGGTGTTTGTACCAAAATAGGCGAGAAGCTGGGGATAGCTTCGTCACGCATCCGTTTGTGGTTCATTTATATTTCTTTTCTTACACTCGGCTCGCCGGTACTGATCTATATGATCCTGGCTTTCTGGATCAATATCAAGAACTATATTTTAGCAGGGAAACGTAACCCGATAAAGAACTGGTAGTGCGCTTTGCGAATTAGTAATTAATAATTAGTAGTTAGTAATTGAATTACCAATTATGGCATTATCCTATTTAATTACTAATTATTAACTACTAATTACTAATTAAATTACCGCTTTCCTCAACTTCACTAGCTTCTCCAATAAGGGTTCTAACAGATCAAGCTTCAGCATGTTTGCCCCATCACTTTTAGCTATCGACGGATCCGGATGTGTTTCAATAAACAATCCATCTGCACCGGTTGCAATAGCTGCTTTGGCGATCGTGCCGATCAACTGCGGGTTACCTCCTGTTACGCCGGATGTTTGATTGGGCTGCTGTAAGGAATGCGTGCAATCCATGATCACGGGCACCTGGTGTTCCTGCATCCATGGAATGTTGCGGTAGTCTACCACCAGATCCTGGTAACCGAATGTATTGCCTCTTTCCGTAAGCATTATCTTTTCGTTGCCTGCTTTTTTTATTTTATCAACCGCAAATTTCATCGATGGGCCGCTGAGGAACTGCCCTTTTTTTACGTTCACTATTTTTCCTGTTTCCGCAGCTGCAAACAACAGGTCTGTTTGCCTGCATAAGAATGCGGGGATCTGTAAAATATCGATGTAAGGCGCTGCCATCGCTGCTTCTTCATGCGCATGAATATCTGACGTTGTTGGCAGATGATACGTATCCCCAACTTTTTTTATGAGCGATAAACCGTTATCATCACCGATACCTGTAAAAGAGCCAGCGCTTGTACGGTTTGCTTTGCGATAGCTGGCTTTGAAAACATAAGGGATCTCAAGACGTTTACAGATCACAGAAACCTTATCGGCTATTTCCATTACCAGTTCTTCGCTTTCCACTACGCATGGGCCCGCGATGAGGAAAAAATTATCCGGGTTGTAGGATTGGTTTTTGAAAAGATCAGCGAGATAAGAATGAAGCATATTTATTTGATTGTAGGAATGCAAATGTACGAATAGTTCATATTATGTATTTGCGCTGAAATGGTTACTGCGCCTCCGCGCCTTCGCGTGCATTTTTTTACGCAAAGGCGCGGAGGCGCAGTTTTGATTGGAACCAGCGAACTGATGCACTACCTGATGATGAGAACTTCTGATCCATATATTCATCATTAATTTAGTTTCTTTGCAATCTTAAATGATTGCCCATGTCTGTTATAAAAGATAAGATACTTGTTATTGGCGCTTCGGGCCAGATCGGCGTGGAGCTTACGATGGCGTTGCGGAAAAAATATGGCAACAATAATGTGGTTGCTTCCGACCTGCGTGAAGAGAATCCTTTACTCAAAGGTTCCGGCCCTTATGTGAGTCTCGATGTGATGAATAAAGAAATGCTCCATGTACAGGTGATACGCCAGAATATCACGCAGATCTATTTGCTTGCCGCCATCTTATCCGCCACCGGCGAAAAAAATCCCGGCCTTGCCTGGCACCTGAATATGCAGGGCTTATTGAATGTGCTTGATATTGCGCGTGAAGAGCAACTGCAAAAAGTTTACTGGCCAAGCAGCATTGCGGTATTCGGGCCCACTTCTCCCAAACAGAATTGTCCGCAGCAAACTATTATTGAGCCTTCTACTGTATATGGGATCAGTAAATATGCAGGCGAGTTCTGGTGCAATTATTATCATAACCGGTATGGTGTTGATGTGCGCAGTATCCGTTATCCGGGACTGATCAGTTATAAATCTGAACCAGGTGGCGGAACAACAGATTATGCGGTTGATATTTATCACCAGGCGCTGGAAGAAAAAAGATACCAGTGTTTTTTGAGAGAGGATACTTACCTGCCGATGATGTATATGCCCGATGCCATCCGTGCAACATTGGAACTGATGGATGCCCCTGCAGAAAAAATATCCATACGCACTGCTTATAATATTTCAGGTATGAGTTTTTCGCCGAAGGAGATCGCGAAAGAAATAAAAAAACATATCCCGGAATTTACCATCACTTATCAACCCGATTACAGGCAGGCAATTGCAGATAGCTGGCCGCAGAGTATCGATGCCGGTGTTGCTGCGCACGATTGGGGATGGAAACCGCAGTATGATCTGGGGAAGATGACGGTGGATATGCTGGAGAACCTGAAAGGCAATTAGTAATTAATAATTGTGGATTTGAAAAAAAAGCGTCAACTCAATTTGTGAGTTGACGCTTTTTTGTATTGGGTGATGTATAAAATTATCTGAAGCTGAATGCTATTCCCGCGCCGGCGCCATTATAATTTGCAAAAGTATAATCAGCAAATATTTTGAGGAAGAAAACATTCATGCGGAGGCCCCATGTATTGGATATGCCGCTGTTGGTATAGCTCAATGCGATCGGGTCGGTTACGGTGTTGCTGTAAGTGGCACCGCCATTTGAATTGTCTTTGTAATTGATGGTATAGGTTCCTTTTAACGCTGCATCTGCATTGCCTGTTGTATATCCCAGCGACGTATATAATTCAAAGAAGGCAACTTTTAATGAAGCAATTCCCTGCAAAGTAAATGCAGACAATTTGAGTTCTGCGTGCTGGTTGGTACCGCTGATATTACTGTTGGAGAGTGCGTATTGCAGGTTAACGGTATTATATCCTGCAAGCGCCGATAAATGAAGGAACGGAACCTTTTTGAAACCGGGAATATAATTACTGAACTCATGCTGCACTGCAAGGCCGAATACGCCGGCACTCACATCACCGATATTTGTTTGCGGCAGGTACCTGATCTTGAGCTCTGTGTTTTTGATCAGCCCGATACCTACCTGCGCTACCGGTAAAGGAACGGCAACAAAACCAACTGCATTTTTCATATCAGATCCAATGCCCGTAGGTGTATTGAAAGTGTAAGACACGTTCTTTCCGTTCACAGTTGTATTCACAGCAATGCTTTGTGTGGTCTTATCGCCAAGAAAAGTAGCCACCGGCGCTGAAGTTGCGCTACTGTTGAGTTTGAAAGTAGAATAATCTGCATTGTTGAATATAAAACCCTGTTTTACATCGGGAATAATGGCTACCTGTGCATTTACCGTTACATCAAACCCGAGTGTTTTGTGCACTTTGCCTGAACTGAACCAGCCGCGTCCCATGTTCAGTATCTCGCCTTTGCCAAAGGGCTCGAGATAGGCCTTCGCATATTTATTGGCGTCGGCTGTAGAACCGGAAATGATCTGTCCGATATCCTGCGCTTTCAGGCCCGCTGAAAATACAAGGAACAGGCTCAACAATAAGA
>Ga0206949_1181_pt1 | contig 21946 bp, 17 predicted proteins | sample Alteio_BWOrgHeat_40_FD_153240 | JGI IMG/M metagenome (GOLD analysis project Ga0206949, IMG submission 153240) | Enriched cells from forest soil in Barre Woods Harvard Forest LTER site, Petersham, Massachusetts, United States -... | ecosystem: Environmental > Terrestrial > Soil > Temperate forest >...
TTGTACAAACCCCGGGCTTATGCAACATTATTTTGGCCAGGGGAAAAGTATTTTGGCGGCGGCAGGGCATTATGGCAACTGGGAAATGGCTTGCCTGAGTTTTGGATTTTTGACCGATCATAAACGGATGATCGTTTATAAACCACAGTCAAACGAGGTTTTTACCGATTTTTTTAATCGTACCCGCTCCCGTTTTGGGGCAACGATGATATCGATGCGGCAAACGCTGCGCAAAATCGTAGAAACAAAAAATGAGCTGACTTTTACCGTACTTGCGTCCGATCAGACCCCAACCCGCGAAGATTCAAAATATTTTATAGAATTTTTGAACCAGCCGACCGCCGTTTTCCTGGGAGTGGAGAAAATATCGAAGATGATCAACTGCGTGGTGATATTTTATCGCATCGACCTGGTAAAAAGGGGCCATTATACTTATACATTTGTACCGCTGGTTGAAGAACCGAAACAAACGCAACCTTACGAAATCACCGAAATACACGTGAGATACCTGGAATCATTAATCAGAGAAAAACCCGAATACTGGCTGTGGTCGCACAGGAGATGGAAAATTAAGCCCCAGGATGTTCATTAGTTCACTTGTTCATTAGTTCATTGGTTCATTAGTAAGTATGTTGGAGGCCTGTCAGTTTATGTTTTCAAGGTTTAATAAGGTGGTACTTGCTTTATGCGATCAGGCGACGGACGAACTTTAAATTAATAAACTTTTTACCAATGAACTATTGAACAAGTGAACTAATGAACAAAGGAACGAATGAACGAATGAACCAACGTCCTAAAGTTGCAATAGTGATCCTGAGTTGGAACGGCGCCAACTACCTGCGGCAATTTCTTCCGTCGGTGCTCAGTTCTACCTGGCCCAACCTGGAGGTCATCATCGCGGACAATGGCTCAACAGATGGGTCCGTGGAATTTTTAAGGCAAAATTTCCCCTCGGTTAAAATCATCCAAAACGATGAAAATTACGGCTTTACCGGCGGCTATAATAAAGCTTTGGAGTATGTTGACGCCGATTACTTCATACTGTTAAACTCCGATGTGGAGGTCGCTGATGGCTGGATAGAGCCGGTGATCGCCTTGATGGAAAGTGATCCGCTGATAGCGGCGGCAGCGCCAAAGATCAAAGCTTTCAGGCAAAAAGATCACTTTGAGCACGCAGGGGCAGCCGGCGGTTTTATCGATAAATTTGGTTACCCGTTTTGCCAGGGGCGGATATTTTATGAGATAGAGGCCGACAGGGGGCAATACAACCAATCAAAAGAGGTTTTTTGGGCGACAGGCGCAGCGCTATTCATTAAGAAAAATCGCTGGGTTGAAGCCGGTGGTTTTGACGACCGTTTTTTTGCGCATATGGAAGAAATTGACCTTTGCTGGCGATTAAAAAACATGGGTTATAAAGTGATGTACTGCGCCGATTCGGAAGTGCTTCATGTAGGAGGGGGGACGCTGACCGTGGAGAACCCTTTTAAAACCTTCCTCAATTTCAGGAACAATCTGTTGCTGATAAAAAACAATCTTCCGTTTTGGCGGGGGCTTTGGGTAATATTTATACGGATTTGGATGGATCTGATAGCGCTGTTCCGTTTCCTGTCGGAGGGAAAGCGTAAAGACGCATGGGCGGTAAGCCGCGCTCATCAAAATTTTATATTCAGGACGAAAAAGTCCGCGATACCCAAAATTAAGAAGCGAAAAACCAGTCATTTGACCGGCGCGTACAAACGCAGCATCGTTTGGGACTTTTTTGTTAATAAGAAGCGCAAATTCACCGACCTGAATGAATCAGGGTTTATTTAGCTTCTTTTTCGTCTTTTTTCCCGCTTTTCGCCGGCCTCGCATCTGTAATCGGTACACCTTCCGGAAAATGCAGGTAAAGGTTTGTCTGGCCGCCACCCGGTAATTGCACGCCTTCCTTACCCAGCATTGCGTAGATCTCGGTTAATATCTTGCTTCGCAACTCCCCGGTGGTGCTGATATCGGCCTCCCAAAACAGCAACTTAAATTCTACGATACTTTCGGTTATGTTATTTATAAAAACAGCCGGCCCCGGCTTGCTCATTACATCGTCGCGATCAGCCAGCAAGCCTTTCAGTAACTCCTTAACCTTATTGATGTCAATGCCATAAGCGGTGATAACTTTCAGCTCTATCTGCCGGTTGCTATTGCTTAACGTCCAGTTTACTACCTGGTGCGATATAAAGTCGCCGTTTGGAATGATTACTTCAGAGCCATCGCCGGTGACTACTTTACTGGAACGGATACCAATTTCCTTCATCGTGCCGGTATGGCCGTCAACCTCGATCACATCACCGATATTGATGGGTTTTTCAAAGGCCAGTATCAAACCGGAGACCAGGTTATTCACAATATTTTGCAGGCCAAAACCGATACCCACGCCAAATGCGCTGATAATGATAGTAAGCTTATCCATCGGGAAACCGGAAGCGGCAACCGCCAGTAAAAACCCGGCTGAAAAAACCCCGATGCGAATGATTAATGCGGATGTACGGTTTTTCCTTTTCAATACCGACAGATCGGTAACCCGCTGCGCGGAAATATCATAAAAATAACTAATGATCCTTGATACAATGGAAGAAAGCCAAATGACCAGGACGAAGATAACAAAGCCCCCAATTGTAAAGGAAGCGCCGCCAACCGACTGGGACTGATTGAGCACATCGTGGATATTGTCTTTTACCCAGTCGTCAATGTCAAGGTTTTGAAACAGGCTGAACACCCAAAGCAACGAAGTTAAAATGAGCAGCGTTTGTTTAAATTTCTTTTGGACGAGGCTATAGTCCATCCAGTTAACAATGCTGTTACCGCCTTTTCTTGCTTCAAAATGAATGAAGATCGCCTGCATGAGAATATTGAGCACCATGAAAAGCACGATCAAAAACCAGAGATTGAATACTGCTGTAACCCCGAATATTTTCGCCAGGGCGAATCGCCCGGTAACATTTAAGATGAATGAAATAACCTGCAGCGACATAAAAACCTTTAGCGCCAGCGCTGCATAGGGTAGATGATCGTTGGGCGACTTTTTTACTTCCAGATGGAAGGAAAATGCAAAGGCAAATGAAACAACTGATAACAGCAGTATGATGTAACGGTCGATGCTCGAAATATCGATCAGTAAATTGCTTACCGCATATATGAACCCGAGAATAAACAGTCGTTTCAAAAACTGGTACGCGGGCTTACCGATCTCATTTTTTATCAAAACCATTGTTAGCGCAATGGAAATCAAAAACAGTATCTCCATTAAAGCAGTCGGCGGATGGTTGTAGAAGTAGGGAATAATGGCCGTAACCACCAGCAGCGGAGCCATAACCGGGTGTTTTAAAATATAAGCAGCCTGCTGCGAAGCTGCGTCCAGGCTGCCTGCTTTCTTCAGGACTTTTCCGCGGTGGTATAATATCCAGATGAAAATGATTGCCAGGAACAAAAGCGCCACTAAATGAACGCCTAAATCAGTTTTAAAAAAATTACTTAGCAGCAAACTGTCTAATCTCGCAGTATGGCTGACAGCCTCACTTAAATCCCGGTATTGCGGCGTTACATGCCATATATAATCCGACTCGCCTGCAATAGCTTTTGAGGCAAACCCTTTTATTTTGCTGTCTACCTCGTCGCTTTCGTCCAGCACTTTGGTATAACAAATTGCCATTTTGTCCTGCAGCAGGTTTACTTTGAGCAAAATGCCCCGGTTTAACGAGTCTGTCTGTCGCCACAGCGCCCTCACCTGCCGCAACTCGGCAAAGTACGTTTTACGCAAATTGCTATCCGACGGCGCTTTTTTGATAAGGGTATCTTTGGTAAACTTGATGAGGTCATTCTGATTTTGAACCAGTTTGGTATTGACATCCAATATATCGCTTTGCCAGCCTTCCAACTGATCCTGCATATGGTCAAGGTTATCCCGCAATACAAATAAAAACCGCAATGTCCCGGCCTTATGAGTGTGCGCAGCTGAATTTATCTTATCTGCGCGCTTGATAACCGCAGGTAGTTGTTCGCCAATATCAACTGTGTCGACGCCCTCTGATAAAGAATTGCTGATCTGGTTAAAATTAGCCGTGTACTGCTCCATGCGCTGCAAAAGGCTGTTAATGGACGTATCCGACCTGGTGATGGCCCGCATCAACGAATCACGCAGGTGCATGGCGGCCCGCTGGGCCTCACGTTTTTTTGATACTTCTTTTTTGGCCTTTGTTTGCGCGTATGTGTTTATCGTGCACAACGATAAAAGCGAAAAGGCAGCTGCGAAAATAATTTTTGTTAACCTGGTCATCATAAAAATAGGATATGGACAAAATTACGGGGTGCTGTTAATCTGTATAACTAAATTGAGCGGAATTTTAACACAGAGGACGCAAAGGGGAGGAAACAGCGGGCCGCAAAGTTTTAATAGTTCTTTATTTTTTTCTCTTCGGTTCTCTGTGCCTGCTCAGTGATCTCTGTGGTTAAAAATTCAACTTTTTTTATTCGGATAAAAGACTTTCAACTGCTAACCGATACGAATTCATCCCAAAGCCGGCTATTACCCCCATACAATTTGCGGCCAGCATGGAATTATGCCTGAATTCTTCGCGCTTGTAAACGTTGGAGATGTGTACCTCAATAACAGGGGCCTTTATGGCAGCTATAGCGTCGGCGATGGCGATAGAAGTATGCGTATACGCCCCTGCATTCAAAATAATCCCATCAAAGCTGAAGCCAACTTCATGTATTTTATTGATGATCTCGCCCTCCACGTTACTTTGATAATATTCAATTTCGACGGCGGGATAACGCCCGCGCAGCTTTTCCAGGTACGCTTCAAAACTGCTGTCGCCGTAGATGGATTTCTCGCGAACGCCTAACAGGTTTAAATTTGGGCCGTTTATAATTTGTATCTTCATCAGGTCAAACTTAGCTAAAAACATTAAAAAAAATTCAATTGGAGTGGCAATCGGCAATAAAGGGGTTCAGGGCATATTTGAAGCTGGAGCGCTCGCTTTCTGAAAATTCTATCGAGGCTTACAGCCGGGATATAGAAAAACTTTATCAATTTTCTGACATACAGGCAATTAAGCTAAAACCGGAAACCATATCTTTAAATAATTTACGGGATTTTATTAGCTGGGTGGTGGAACTGGGGATGATTCCGTCATCGCAGGCCAGGATTTTATCGGGCGTAAAATCATTTTACAAATACCTGCTGATGGAGGACATGATCAAAAGCGACCCGTCCGAATTATTGGAATCGCCCAAGATCACGCGCAAGCTGCCTGACACGTTAAGCTATCACGATATTAATAAAATGATCGATGCAATCGACGTTTCCAAACCGGAAGGCGGCCGCAATAAAGCGATTTTAGAGGTTTTGTATGGCTGCGGGTTACGTGTTTCGGAGCTCACGGAATTAAAACTCTCAAACCTGTATCTCGATATCGAATTTATCAAAGTAACCGGCAAAGGTAGTAAGGAACGGCTGGTGCCGATTGGAGGTTCTGCGGTAAAAGCCCTTAAAATATGGATTGAGACCATCAGGGTACATATTGCCATCAAAAAAGGGGAGGAGGATATGGTATTTTTAAACAGACGGGGCTCCAGGTTAAGCCGGGTTTATATATTTATGATCATCAAAGATTTGGCTGTACTTACCAGTATAAATAAAACAATCAGCCCGCATACGTTTAGGCATTCATTTGCTACACACCTGGTTGAGGGTGGCGCCGACCTGCGTGCCGTACAAGAAATGCTTGGGCATGAAAGCATTACGACGACGGAAATTTATACGCATTTGGACAGGGAGTATTTGAAGGGGACGATTATTCAGTTTCACCCAAGGTCTTAGTAGTAGTGGCAGTAGCAGTGGCAGTTTTGCCGGGTTTAATTACTGCTACTGCTACTTTAAACTGCAACTTGCGAAGCACCGATCATCCTGTCACGTCCGCTCATGTCCTTTCTTAACTCAATGCTTTTAAAGCCTTTAGCTGCTAAAAGTTCAACGATTTCCTTACCATAACTTTCATTGATTTCAAAAAATAGCATGCCATTTGGGGTCAGATTTTTAACTGCAAAGTCAGCTATCGCCTTATAAAATACCAGCGGATCATCTTCAGGTACAAAAAGGGCCGTGTGCGGCTCAAAATCAGTCACGTTTTTGTGCATTTGGGTTTTGTCGTGCAAGGTGACGTAGGGGGGATTGGAGATAATAGAGGTGAAAGGCGAAAGGTGAAAGGCGAAAGGTTTTTCCGGACTTAAAATGTCCATTTTGATGAACTCAATGTTAACATCATTTAACCTGGCATTTTCCCCGGCTATTTTTAGTGCATCGTCCGAAATATCGATCGCAGTTACATTGAAAGCCGGCAAATTCTTTTTCAGGCTGATAGCAATACAGCCGCTGCCGGTTCCGATATCCAAGATACTGCCAACTGCAAACTGCCCACCGCCAACTGAAGTTATTGCCCATTCAACCAACTCTTCCGTTTCCGGGCGGGGGATCAATACGGATGGGTTAACTTTAAAAGGCAGCCCGTAAAATTCAGTATGACCAATTGTGTATTGTATTGGTTCTCCCTTTTTAAGGCGGGTTAAAATAGCCGCCAATTGTTTGGTTTGATCGGAGCCGATCTCTTGTTCCGGAAAGGCTTTAATTTTTGCTTTCGAAAAACCGGTTATTTCATTTAAGGCCAGCAAAGTAATAGATTCCGCTTCATTTAAATTGTAAAGCCCCGTAAGGCCTTCACGCCACGCGAAAAAAACATTCTTTACGGTTTCCATGCGGCAAAGTAACAAAGTCTGAATCAGAATTTTCAGAATTTAAGAATTAACAGAATAAGAAATTGTTAAATTCCGAATAGATAAAAAGGTTCAGGAACTAAATCCTGAAAATTCTAGAATTCTGTAAATTCTGCTTCAGACAATCTGTTCTATATTTGCAGCATGCAGGAGCATGAAAAATATATGCAGCGCTGCCTGGAGCTTGCGGCTTTGGGTATCGGCAACGTGAGCACAAACCCAATGGTGGGCGCTGTGATTGTGCATGATGAGAAAATAATAGGGGAGGGCTACCACCACAAATACGGTGAAGCGCATGCCGAAGTAAATGCTATTAACCAGGTGATCAGTAATTTCAGTGATTCAGCTGAACTGTTGAATCAATCAACGCTTTATGTATCCCTGGAGCCTTGCGCCCATTACGGAAAAACGCCGCCCTGTGCCGATCTGATCATCAAACACAAAATACCCAGGGTTGTTATTGGCTGCCGGGACCCGTTTGACGCGGTTAACGGCAAAGGGATTGAAAAATTGACAGAAGCAGGGAGCAACGTTACTGTTGGCGTATTAGAAAAAGAATGCCAGTGGCTGAACCGCCGCTTTTTTACCCGGGTACAAAAACACCGGCCGTACGTGATATTGAAATGGGCCCAAACACGGGATGGATTTTTTGCGCCGTCAGATCATACACAGGTTTGGATAACCGGCCCGGAATCGCGCAGGCTGGTCCATCAATGGCGCGGCGAAGAGGACGCCGTGCTGGTTGGCAAAACCACGGCGGCGATGGATGACCCGCAGCTAAGCGTGAGATATGCAAAGGGCAGGCATCCCAAACGGGTAGTTATCGACCGCAAACTTGAGTTAAATAAAAACTTGAATATATTCGATCAATCCATTGAAACACTGGTATTTAATGAAATTTTGACTGAGATTGACGGCAAAATTAAGTATATTGCGCTGGAAGATTTTGACCGGTATGTGCCGCAATATATCCTATATCAATTATACCTGCAGGATATTCAATCGCTAATTATTGAGGGTGGCGCGCATACATTAAATTCATTTATCGAAGCGGGTTTATGGGACGAAGCGCGTATATTTACCGGGCCGGATGACCTTGAAAATGGTATAAGATCACCTGAAATAAATGGAATGACTGAGGGCGAATTTTTCATCGGCACTGATAAATTATTAATTTTATTAAGTCGCTGATACCCCTCGACGCTTAAATTTTTATAAACCTGGAACTCGTAAAACCCATAGTATCTGACACGCCACTGGGGCTGGTGTGGATATTCCTGAGCATTTGCTGCAGCCTGGCCGTCTCCGTTATGTTAAAACTGGCTAAACGCTACCAGATAGATGTTTTCCAGGCGGTGGTATGGAATTACTCGGCCGCTATTTTGCTGTCATGGGCCCTTTTGAGGCCGGAGTTTGGGCATTTAAAGGCTGCCCCGGTTGTCAGCTACATTGCATTGGGCCTGCTGCTGCCGGCTATCTTTATCGTTCTTGGCATTTCAATCAAACTTTCAGGCATTGTACGTACCGAAATGGCACAGCGGCTATCATTGGCCATTTCCCTTGTTGCTGCGTTTTTCATTTTTTCAGAGGAGGCGACAACACTGAAATTAATCGGCATAGCACTTGGATTTGTTGCGATCGTTTTAACCATCCCCCGGCAAAACGACAATAAAAACAAGCGGTTCAATGCAAATGCATGGTCGTATCTGCTAATTGTTTTCGGGGGCTTCGGTGTTATTGATATCTTGTTTAAGCAAATTTCAGCTTCGAAAGCGATCAGTTATAATACCTCGCTGTTTTTTGTATTTGTTTTTGCATTCGGCTTTTCATTTATCGCTTTGGTTTACCAGGTGGCCAAAAAAAGGATGCGCTTTTCGTGGCCGCATATTTTTATAGGCTGGGGCCTGGGCATAGCCAATTTTGGTAATATCTTGTTTTACCTGAAGGCCCACCGTGCGCTGGCAAATTCACCTTCAACGGTATTTTCTGCAATAAATATCGGCCTGATCGTAGCGGCTGCCCTCACCGGGTTCCTGATCTTTAAAGAAAAGCTGAGCCTGCTTAATAAGGTCGGCATTGCTTTGGCCATTATCGCCGTTATAGTTATCGCGAGATCATAAATTCATAATGCTGTTTGACGATACTTACCGTACCCTGGAAAAACCGGCCGAAGGCTTGTTCCGTGATCGCGGCAGCAAATTCCTGGCCTTTGCTTTCCCCTTAAATGCCGAAAGCGAGCTGAAAAACATCCTTGCCCAGCTTAAGTCGGTTCATCCAAAGGCAAACCATCACTGCTGGGCGTTCCGACTGGGGATTGACCGGTCGGTCTTCCGGGTAAATGATGACGGTGAGCCTTCGGGCACCGCGGGCCGGCCAATTTTAAACACGTTGCTTTCCAAAGATCTGACCAATATTGTTGTCGTTGTTGTTCGTTATTTTGGCGGAACGTTATTGGGCGTACCCGGTTTAATAAACGCATACAAATCAGCAACCGAAGATGCCCTTAACCACGGAAAAATTATTCAAAAAACGGTTAACGACATTTACCGCATTCAATTTGATTATTTGCAAATGAATGATATCATGAAGATCATTAAAGAAGATGATTTGACGATTATCAGCCAGGATTTTGATGAGGATTGCAACATGCGGGTTTCCATCCGGAAAACAATGGTAAACCAGGTGCTTGGCAGGTTTGAGCAGATAAGCGGGGTGAAAGCAAGATTTGATAAAATGGTTTGATTGACCATCCATCGACGTGTAACAAAAAATGCCCATAGGGGCTACCTATAAATACTCCAACGGTTACGTGGACATATCGGCCGGAGATAGGTAGCCCCTGACGGGGCAAAAATTCAACTTTTTTGTTAGCTACAAATAGATAGCCCCTATGGGGCAGCAAAACCGTTATCGCCGTCCGCCATTGTGCAAATGTTCTTACAGCCACTGGTGAAACTTCCTGATAAACCAACCCTTTATAACCTGGGTAAGCATACAATAACCGAGTAATATCCCTATTAACCAGGGGAAAAACGAAAACGGCATCGGCACAAGTTTAAATGCATGGGCCAGCGGCGAAAACGGCAAATAAATACCTATTGCCATAATAACAGCTGTTAAAGCGATTACAGGCACCGTTGCGCGGCTTTGTATAAACGGTATTCTGCGGGTGCGGATCATGTGAATGATTAGTGTTTGCGACAGCAAGCTTTCAATAAACCAGCCGGTTTGAAAAAATTCGGGGTGCTGGGGCGAAGTAGCTTTGAACACAAACCACAATACCGCAAAGGTGGCGTAATCAAAAACGGAGCTGATTGGACCCACATAAAGCATAAACTTACCAATACCGCTCGCATCCCATTTTCGCGGCGTAACAATATAATCATCGTCCATCGTGTCCCAGGGGATGGATATTTGCGAAATATCGTACAGCAGGTTGTTGATCAATATCTGTATCGGCAGCATCGGCAAAAATGGGAGCAAGGCGCTGGCGCCCAGCATGCTGAACATGTTGCCAAAATTACTGCTGGCGGTCATTTTAATGTATTTGATGATGTTTCCGAAAGTCCGCCGGCCGTAAATAACGCCTTTGCGCAACACCATCAAATCCTTTTCGAGCAGGATGATGTCCGCACTTTCTTTAGCAATATCCACTGCGGTATCCACCGAGATACCCACATCGGCATCGCGAAGGGCTGCTGCGTCATTGATGCCGTCGCCCATAAATCCTACGGTATGCCCTTTTGCCTGCAACACCTTAACGACCCTTGATTTTTGGATAGGGCTAAGTTTTGCCAGTATGCTAACATCGTCTATCTGGTTGGCCAGTTCCTCGTCGGTCATGGTTTCCAGGTCGCGGCCCAATAGCACATGCGAAAAGGGGATGCCTACATCTTTACATATTTTCTTGGCAACAATTTCGTTATCGCCGGTGAGTACTTTAATGCTCACGCCCAATTTATGCAGCGCCTTAATGGCCAGCCCGGCCGAAGGCTTTGCAGGATCTAAAAATCCGATGAAGCCGGTCAGGATCATGTTGCACTCATCCGCCTTGCTGTAATTCAAAGGTCTTTCTTCATATTCCTTTACCGCAACCAATAACACCCTTAATCCTTCCGAATTTAGCTGACGCGATTTTTTCAGCACGATTTCGCGCATGTTATCGTCCATAGGGATAACGTCATCCTTTTCAATCTGCAGGCTGTTATCTTCGCCCGGGTCGAAGGCATGGGTGCACAGATCGAGGACTTCTTCAACAGCCCCCTTACAGATGAGCAGATGTTTATGGTTAGGTCCCTCCAATATAACCGACATCCGCCGCCGCTGAAAATCGAAAGGGATCTCATCAACTTTCTCATAGGCTTCGCCTTCTTTTAAACAGGAATGAATATCCACGTGCTCCAGCACGGCCACATCTAACAGGTTTTTTAGCCCGGTTTGATGAAAACTGTTCAGGTAGGCCCATTTCATCACCTCGTTATCTTCATAACCAAAAACGTTCAGGTGCCTTTCCAAAACAATCTTATCCATGGTGAGCGTCCCGGTTTTGTCGGTGCACAGGATATCCATCGCGCCAATATTCTGGATGGCGTTCAGGCGTTTTACAACCACCTTACGTTTCGACATGTTGACGGCGCCCTTTGCCAGGTTTGCGGTTACGATCATAGGGAGCATGGCCGGCGTAAGGCCTACTGCTATGGATATTCCAAATAAAAAGGCCTGCAGCCAATCGTGTTTGGTAATACCGTTTATCACAAAAACCAGCGGCACCATTACCAGCATAAAGCGAATCAGCAAATAGCTTACGCTATTCACCCCCTTATCAAAACTCGTTTCGGCGCGTTTACCAACCAGCGATTTCGAGAGCGATCCAAAGTAAGTGTCGGCCCCGGTATTTACTACAGCGGCCATGGCCGTTCCGCTCACCACATTGGTGCCCATAAAACACACATTATTCAGTTCCAAAGGCGATTGTCGCGCTGCGGTGGCTGCCGCAGTGCCTATTTTTTCCACCGGGATCGCTTCGCCGGTCAGCATCGACTGGCTTACAAATAAGTCTTTGGATTGCAGTATGCGCACATCAGCAGGTATCATGTCCCCGGCCGAAAGCTGGATAATATCCCCGGGCACTAATTGCTTGATGTCAATTTCTTCTTTCCCTTCTGCCCTCACAACGGTTGCCGTTGTTTTAACCATTGATTTCAGTTTCTCGGCAGCCTGGTTGCTTCTGAATTCCTGCACAAAGCGCAGCATAACGCTGATGAGCACCATTGTGCTGATAACTGCAACCGTAGTATAGTCTCTTTCGCCGGGCTTTTGTATAATAACATCGGTTATGAGCGAAACCACCGCCAAAATAAACAGGACACCGATAAAAGGATCAATAAACGCCTGTAAAAATTGAATATACCATGCAGGCGCCTTTTCATTTACCACCTCATTCAACCCAAATAAGTGAAACCTGTTTTCCACCTCTTCGCTGGCCAGGCCGTTCATCTCGGTTTCCAAAAGCGCCAGGGACTTAGCGCTGCTGCACGCAGCTATCGTTTTTAACTTTGCGACAGAAGCTGAATCAAACTCCTGCAGGCTCTGGCCGTTACTGCGCTGTATAAAATTGTATTTTTTGATCTTTTCTTTAAAAGTAGTCGGCATAATATGTCCTCCTGCTGAAATTTAGTTTAGCCGTTGTTATCGGCTGAATTGAGAAATAGGTTTTTTTGATGATCAGCCCTTGCCAGCATCCAACTTTAATCGCCAAGTATAAGTGAATTAGCGATTGGCAACGTTAAGCTAATATTAAGTTTTATTGGGTGCCGCGCTTTAGACATTCAGTCAGCCGGGCCCCGTGATGGCGCAATGACGGTAGCGAGCGAAAGAGGGAAAGCGCCGGAAGCTTAAAAGGAGCAATAAAATGAAAGTTTGGACAAAGAGAAACCCGTAAGCCTTTTGAAGCTTAGTGAGCAGCGGTAAGGAAACGCTGGCCGCGCGTTGCGCAACTACCGTGCCGCTTACCTTTGTTATAAAGGCTGGCTGATTGATCATGCTGGTAACTATGACTCGGGCCTGCGTCCATTTTAAATTTGCTTAATTTAAGGGTAAATACCCCGTTCTTTGATTCGGCGCAAAAGTAGAATTTTAATTTGAAAATATGACGATTTGTTAATTTGAAAATGAAAAACAAATAATCTTCAAATCTTCAAATTGCCAAATCTTCAAATTAATAAGAAAAGCGTATTTTAGTCGCAAATGCAATCCTTCGATATAGATAAAACCGACCTCCTGCGCATTGAAACCGCGCTTGAAGGAAATGACGCTGAATTAGCGGGCGTTTTAAAGGAATATCATGCCTCCGAGATTGCTTTGCTGTTTGAAAAGCTGCCCCAGGAGGCAAAGGAAAGGATCATCAATATCCTGCCAACTGACGTAGCATCCGAGGTGATCTCGGAAATGCACGAAGAACAGGACCCCGGCGAGTTGCTGATCGGCCTTAAACCGGAAAAACGGTCGGAGATCATCGAAGAACTCGACTACGACGATGCTACCGACATTATTTCGCAGCTGGATGAGGACGAACAGCAAGAGATTTTAGAAGACCTTGACCAGGAAGATGCCGACAGCATCCGGGCGCTGATGAAGTACCCGGAAGACACAGCCGGCGGTATCATGAACTCGGACCTGATCAAGGTGAACGTGAACCTTGATAAGAAAGATGCGCTGGATGAGATCATTCATCAATCCGAAGAGATGGAAGACTTCTATACCATCTACGTAGTTGATGATCAGGACGTTTTACTCGGGATACTTTCTATAAAGTCTATCCTTAAGGCCAAAGGAAATGCCCGTGTGCGCGACCTGGTAAATACCGATTTTGTATTTGTTAAAGCCGACCTTGACCAGGAGGATGTTGCCGACCTGATCTCGCAGTACAACCTCACCACTATACCGGTGGTTGACGATAACATGAAGCTGCTTGGCCGGATAACGGTGGATGATATTATCGACGTTATCGAGGAGGAGAGCACCGAGGATATTTTGAAAATATCGGGTGTATCGGAGGATGAAGAACTGAGCGGTAACTGGAAGGAAGCGGTGAAAAGCCGTCTGCCCTGGCTGATAATCAACCTGGGTACGGCTTACCTGGCGGCATCGGTAGTAAGGCATTTTGACAGTACGGTCGCCATCATCGCACCAATAGCAGCGTATATGACTATAATTGCCGGGATGGGCGGAAATGCCGCTACCCAGGCGCTCGCCGTAACGGTGAGGCGTATTTCATTAAACGATTTGACCGATAAACAATCCTATAATGCGGTGATAAAAGAGTTTTTGGTGGGGCTGATCAACGGCGCGGCAAATGGTGTTGTGGTTTTTATTATTGCCTTATTTTATGACGCTGACCCGATGCTTGGCCTGGTATTGTTTTTGGCCATGACCGGGAACCTGGTAGTTGCCGGGCTAACGGGCGCGTCGATACCGCTGATCCTGAAAAGAGTAGGGATAGACCCAGCGGTGGCGTCCTCGATCATCATTACTACGTTTACAGATTGTGCAGGATTTTTTCTGCCCCTGTGGTTTGCTTCAAAATTACTTTTAGATTCGCACCATCATTTACTGCATTACCATTTGTGGTAAAATAACACAATTTATTACTGTTACGACATTGCTGTATGGCCGAAATAAGATATAACTGGACAAAGGAAGAGATAGCCGAAATTTACCACAAACCTTTATTGGACCTTGTTTACGAGGCGGCGACCATTCACCGCGAAAACAAGGATTATGCTGAGGTGCAGATCAGTTCGCTGATATCGATAAAAACGGGCGGCTGCCCCGAAGACTGTGCTTACTGCCCGCAGGCCGCGCGTTATAACACGGGTGTGGATGTACACGCCATTATGCCTAAGGACGAGGTAATAGCCGCCGCGCAAAAAGCCAAAGCAGGAGGCGCTTCACGCCTGTGCATGGGCGCGGCCTGGCGCGAAGTGCGCGATAACCGAGATTTCGACAAGGTTATTGACATGGTAAAGGCAGTTAACGAGCTGGATATGGAGGTTTGCTGCACACTGGGCATGCTGACCGAAACCCAGGCGCAGCGGCTGGCAGACGCAGGCTTATATGCCTACAACCACAACCTGGATACTTCCGAAGAAGATTATAAACGTATTATTACCACCCGTACCTATGACGAACGCCTGAAAACGCTTGAACATGTGCGCAAAGCAAAAATCACGGTTTGCAGCGGCGGCATTATAGGTTTGGGCGAAACCGTTGACGATCGTATTTCCATGCTTAAAACCTTATCGAACCTGCCGAAACACCCCGAGTCGGTGCCTATTAATGCTTTAGTGCCCATAAAAGGTACGCCACTGGCCGGTCAGCCGAGAGTGTCTGTTTGGGATATGGTCAGGATGATTGCCACCACACGCATCATTATGCCAAAAACGGTTGTGCGCCTGTCGGCCGGCCGCACAGAAATGAGCACCGTTGAACAGGCATTTTGCTTTATGGCAGGCGCAAATTCGATATTTGCGGGAGATAAGCTTTTAACCACGCCCAACCCATCATTCGATACCGATATGGCGATGTTTGAATTGCTTGGATTGAAGCCGAGAAAGGCGTTTAAGAATGGGAGGGTGGCTAAGGAAGTTGAAGAGGTTTGAAAAGTTATAACGAAGTTGTAAAGGCTAATGCGCACTATGAAAATCCTTTGGTGTTGGAGGTGCGGAATGGATGTACCAATGCTGGATGAAGACGAGTTTAAAAAGGCGTTGGAACTTTACAAATTAGGTTTTAAGCATGCAAGCCAAGACAGACAAGTAAGATTTAAACCCTTACTTGACTATTATTATAATTTAACGGGGTTTGCAGTAACGGAACCAAATGCGATAATGCATCACGAAATTGCGCTTTATGGACCACCCTGCGAAAAGTGCGGCAAGCCGTACCGAACTCCTTTGGCAACATTTTGTGCAGCTTGCGGAAATAGAAGAAAATGAAGCCTATCGATGAAAATGCTGTCCTTGATCCAGACAACGAGGAACACCAACAATACTTTGCCAGTCTTTCCTACGGTGAGGCCTACGGCATTTCTTCAAACTTCGGTACGCGACATATATCGAAGGAAAAACTTATCCCAAGGGCAGGATATTTAAAGTATATCGTTCGCATGATGAGTTGCGGTAATTGTTTGTGTTGACATGCTTAGGTAAATGATTAAAAATGAACGTTTTCATTATGATTTGAGCATGCATCAGCTGGCGGCCGGGAAATATCGGAATCAGATGGCCGAATGCGCTTGGCGCGGCAGCATCAAGGCCGTATCCCGGCAGGTATCCACTTCTGCTCCTGACCAAATCGTCTGAATCAGAATTTACAGAATTAACGAATTTTTAGAATTTCGTTCGCGCAAGATTTATAGTTTTACTTACATGGGTTATACTTACGGTTCGGTAATATTATTTCTTTTAGTCCCAACAATCGGCACTTTCATATTAGGGTTTTTATTTTGGAAAAAACTTAAAGCAGTAAGTTATTCCCTTTGGTTTGTTGGTTGTGCATTTCTCATCCTTACCATTTGGACAATGATTGGCCATTCCATCCACGATGATGAGTCAAAAGTAATGTTAGGGATTTACAAGCTGGACATAAGTAAATCTAAATATCACAGCGACAATTTAAAATTATTCAGTGATATGACGTTGACCGTCAATGAAAATCACACTTTTTTATTTAATAGAACCACACCGTTTTTCCCATCACTCTCCGGAAAATGGACATTCAATGACGACGGGGATTTGGCAATCGCCACATGCACGTATGATAATACTACCATTGATTTTCAACTAATTGACGGATTTGAAACATGGACATTTCAAGGCAACAATCTGAAAAATGGTAAAGAGGGCGATTTAATTGTATTTACGAAAAAGTAAAGCGTCCCATAACCGGCCATTCCCCCCAACGTGGCGCGAGTGTCTGTGCGGACCAGACGCGCGGCCGCACTGGTGCCCCGCTATTAAGGTAACAAACTGTGCAAGTCCGTTTGCAGGTTTATACAAAATTTAGCACCTTAAAAAGTTGGAAGGCCTGATTGTCAATCAATTGCATCGATGTTTTAAAAAAAAACAACTTTTGAAACAATTGATTATCAGTAACTTACGGCAAATAGGCCAAGTGGTTTAGAGTGAAATATGCTGATAATCAGCATGTTTCACAATGTTCCACGTGTTCCGTGAGTAAAAGTGGAACACATGGAACATAACTCAAAAATCATTGATAATCAGCATGTTTCACAACATAATGGGTGTTCCGCGTGTAAAAATGGAACATCCGGAACATAACCGGCGGAGCGTTCAATTTTTAGGCGTTGATTTTCGAACACCTTGATTTTCTCAAGCTTTTACACCAAGTATCCACCGCCATGCCCAGCGGGTTGCACGGTTAAAACCACCCCAACTGTCAACAAATTCAACAATATCGGTAAGGCATTTTTCCCTGAATTTTTGTTTGAAATTTTTGGCGGCAAGCTTGAATACCTTGTCCGGGTTTTCAAGTCCGATGCGCTGATAAATTTCCTTTTTTACATACATCGTCCGCACAAACAAAATATTCCCCAGGATGACATAGCTATATAATGTGCGTTTGATGTACCCTGCCTTTGCTGCATAAGTTTTGAGCAGGCTCTTGGTGAATATGATATGCCGCGCCTCCTCAATGGTATGCAGGTCGAACATCTTTTTCAAAACAGGGTATATGTGCTCGGCCTTCCGGGCATGGGTGCCGTAAACATCGGTTACCAGTTCTACGGAAACGCTGCCCATAAACAAATAATCTGCCGGCAGGTATTTATTGCTGAACATACCCAAAAACTTATGCAAACCTGATTGCGGCACCGGCTGGCCGCCCAATTTGGCAATAGCTTGTCCAAACATCTCCTGGTGTTTGAACTCCTCGATCAGCTCTCTCAGTAAAAAGCGGTGTTCGATATTATCTAATGGTAATGTTAGGATATGCCTTGTCATAAACAGGCAAAACAAGCACTCTCCCCAGGCATAAGAAGCTATTACCTGCACCAGTTCATGTCGCGCCAGTTCGGATTTTTGGGCAGGGGTGAGGGTATTGTAAATTTCGAGGCCATGAAGGGAGGTCAGAAACTCGGGCAGGAAAATATCGCCAGCCGCCGGCTCCAGTTGCCATGGGATAAAAGTAGTGGGGTCCAGCGGGCGTTCCCTGCTGATCTTTATTAGCCGTTCAACCTCAATTTCGTCCATAGATAAAGTTTATCTATTTGTGTTACCCCGAAAAGCGCCGCCCGGTTGCCTACACCGCAAAAAGCTGTCCAAAATCTTTAAACGATTTAAACTCCAGTGCATTGCCGGACGGGTCAAGAAAAAACATGGTCGCCTGCTCACCGGGTAAGCCTTTAAAACGAATATACGGCTCAATGACAAATTTTACGCTATGCTTTTTTAATCTTTGCCCGAGGCTATGCCATTCCTCCCATTCCAAAACAACGCCGTAATGCGGCACCGGCACATCATGGCCATCTACAGGGTTAAAATGGGTTTTAGCTTCTTCAGCCGGCTGCGGCTTTAAATGGATCACAAACTGGTGGCCATAAAGGTTAAAATCGGTCCAGGTATCTGAGCTGCGGCCTTCACTGCATCCGAGCACTTCACGGTAAAATTTTCGGGCTTCCTCCAGGTCGTAAACCGGTACGGCAACGTGGAACGGGGTGAGCTTGTTCATTTTTTTGTAATGTTGGAAAGTTGAAAGGTTGAAAAGTTGTAAGGATAAGAAACCGGAAGTTTAAAACATTCCAACTTTTCAACCTTTCAACATTCCAACAAAAAATCCTATTTAACAGTATACCGGTAAACCTGTCGCCCCAGGTTGCCATCTTTGTCAATGCCCTCAACCGTTACGCGGTAAGTTCCCTGCCCGTCGGCGTTATAAAACTCAAGGGTTGCGTTCCCGGTTTTGTCAGTTGTTACATTCGGGTTCCAGTATATGGTGCTCCGCAGGTCGGTACGGGCCGGTTGATTGGCCCTGGGGCCGATATAACGCGGCAAATAAAACGTTTTTACAGGCTGGTATCCTTTTGGGGATAGGGTAACTTCGTAATGGTTGCCCATAATTTGTTTAAGGTCCTGGAGGCTTATTTTGGTAGTTTCCAGCTTTCTCATATTGATTACTATGGCGCCATCTGTATTGTATGCACTGTTAACCAATCCAAGTTCGTCTTTCAAAAATACCTCAACCGATTCTACCTCAGCCACGTTAAGACTATAAACATAATTAACATCAACCGGGATTCCTCTGACAAATATCTGAACGGGGATTCTCTTGCCCTGGGTATAATCGGTTAATACATAAAAGTTGTCCTGGTCAAATATCATTCCCATCGTGAGCGCTTTCAGGCAATCAAGAATATTGTTACAACCGCTAAGTGCGCTTGCTTTAATTAAATGGTCGGGTATTTCACTCAGGCTTGCCAGGTTACCATAATCTTTATGGCTTACGGTTTTTACAATCCTGGTGTCCTTAACAGTAACCTCTTTCAGCATATGAAGGTCACTATATTGTATCTTACTGTTCTTTAAATAAGCGCTTAGCACACTATCAATGTTGTCAACCTGGTCCGGCTCGTCATAATTGACCGGGATGTTTTGTCTTTGCTCCCCATCAATGGTCAATGAAAGTTCGCTCGACCGCGGATTGTCCCGTCCGCTCACTATAACTTTAGCCGAATCCGGGAATACCAGGTTCGAAAACCTGAAACGGCCGTCGGCATCGGTTACTGTATTTGCAAAAAAGTTTTTATCAGGAATGGAGATATGCACATTGCCGCGATTCAAAGGTATGCCGTTGCTGCCGCGCAGCGTACCGCTTATATCTATCCCGCGCTCGGGATAAAACTTAAGCACAGGCATTTTATTGTTCAATATATCATCGTATGAAAAGCGGCGGTATCCTTGGGTGAGTAACAGTATGTCGAGGTCGGCCAGTGCTTTTTGGTCCGGATGATTGAAATAATAGTTAGGCTGCTCGATGTAACCCTTAATATCGGACGTTAACAGCAAGTAAGTAAAAATTGTCGATTCGGCATTTTCATTAAATGGTACTTTTGACTCGTCAATAACCGACACCGAAAAATTTCCTTCATCGGGCTGATCGACATTTTTTGCCGCAATATTCAGGTTAACCTTTTGCCTTGTGATATAGTCCGGATGATCGCTGCTTACCGATAGGTTGATCTGGTCGTTATGTTGCACAAAAGCAACCCGCTCGCTCACCGGCTCACCGTCGTCAGTAAATAAAGTAACCTGGGCAACCCCGGTCGGAAATTTACTTTTGGGGATCGGTGCGCTGTAAACAAGATCCTTCAGAACCATTTTAGCGGCAAAACAAACTGCGCCCCCTGATTTTCCCAGTACAAAAAATGTTTTGTCCTTAAAATCTTTTAAAAATGCATCGTCGCATTGCACCTTAAGATTCAAAACATTTTGATCATAATTATCCAGGCTCAGGTTTATGCCGTCGCTGCCTATTTTCGGAAAATCAGGCACCGCGGTTGTCCCATCTGCATAAGTCACGTGTACAGTGTAGGTTTTACCGTCTTCAGGTGTTAATATGAACTGGCCCATACCGAGATGTGAGGATGCAAATTCCATCACTACGTTATTGTTGTTATCGGTAATTGTTCCTTTAACATCAATGCCAAGCCCGTCGGGCTTAATAGCCTTAAAACCAATCTTCGTACGAACTCCGATAATCAATTGACCGCCTTCAGGAAAAAATTGGATATCATCAGGCATCGTGACTGACTTTAACGAATAGGTATTGTCCACCGCCTGATGGTCGCCGCTCTCCACCGCCGTAACTAAGTCGGCGCCGTCAAGTTTCAAATTCTTATTATTGATAAAACTGATGTTAACAAACCCATTTTTGTCAGTGATACTTTTACCGTTAGCTATCGATTCGTCGTCCTTTTGAATCGACCAGCTTACTTTTTTATCATGATAGGGCTTGCCGTCATCATCTTTGTAATATATCGCCGCCGATATTTTTGTGAATTTATTCACGATGGAGCTCTTCATGGCGATTTGGGCAGAAATCGTGTTGTTTACTTTGTCGCCAATGGTAATGGTTTTGTTGAAGAAATAAGCGAACCCGTTGTTGTTCATATAGTTGGTATAGGCAACCACGCGGTAATTTCCTGTTTTGTAGGAGTTTTGAGAAAGAATGAAACTTCCCCAGGCCACACCGTTTTTTACCTGAAGCTCAGCTGCCTGCACCAACGAATCGTGCGGCGCTATCATATCAACATACACTATTTTGCTGATGGGCGATAGTTCGTGCAAATTGTATGTAACATACGCTTTAAACCAGATTGTGTCGCCAACCGCATAATAAGGCTTGTCAAAATGCAGGTATACTTTTTCAACCGGGACATCGGAGTAAGCCTTGGCCGATTTCGCCACTATTTGGTTTAAAACTTCGTCGACATTTTGGGCAGAAACGGAAGTGTAAAAAGTGATAGTAAATGCCGTGAGGATAAAAAGAAATCTAAAAAACTTCATAAGAAATAATCGGTTCTGCTATGCCGGGTAAATATAGCCTAATGGCGCCCAAAAACAAGAATTCCGGGGTCAGTTTAACACATTTTTAACAGCTTTGTTACCGGTAATTTCCAACCCGGAAAGTCACATTTAGCCATTTAGGGCTTTTTTTAAACAAACTGCGCTTTTTAATAAGGCCTTTAAACGCAGTTCATGCCCTTTCCGTATGCAAGGCGTTTTGTGCGCTTCAATCTTACCTGCGCTTTTTATGTTGTAATTTACCCGCGGTTAACTTTGCAATTATTTTTTTGCCGGCCGTTGTAAAATGGATATAAAAATTACGTGCCAAAGTTTCATCACTTACATGAATAACATAGGTGGAGTTGTTTTTCCAATAAGTGTTATCGACATTTTCTTTCCATTTATCATCATTGTCGGCGGCAATTTTTTTAAGATAAAACCTTCCGTCTACATCCGATTTTCCGTCGTTATAAGTGTAGGTTGTATAGCCGGTATCCGAATTTGAAGAAAATGTGAAAAGTCGCTCTTTCTTTTTTTGGTTGATGAGCCAAAATTCC
>Ga0206949_1182_pt1 | contig 21798 bp, 26 predicted proteins | sample Alteio_BWOrgHeat_40_FD_153240 | JGI IMG/M metagenome (GOLD analysis project Ga0206949, IMG submission 153240) | Enriched cells from forest soil in Barre Woods Harvard Forest LTER site, Petersham, Massachusetts, United States -... | ecosystem: Environmental > Terrestrial > Soil > Temperate forest >...
ACGCCACACTAATAATGATAGTGGGATGGTGATAAACAGTAAAAGCATGCCATTACCACCGTAAGGGTGCAAATTGGTGCCTGACGGGAACAGGGCCACCCAGGCAAACGAAAAGGGTACTGTAATAATGGGCAATACCGGGATGATATTCAGGCCCAATTCACGGCATGCACGGTAGGCTCCTACAGCGAAAAGGATGCCGGTTGCGGTACCCAGCCACAACGCATAAGCCATAAAAGTTTTTGAATTTGTACCTAAAGCGCCTAATTCGCTAATGGTATCGGTTAAATGGTTGTAATTGCCGTGCAAATAACCTGCTATTATGGTGCTCACCCAAAAAATGAGGGCGGTTATTGTGCCGCAATGCAGTAATTGTTTGGTGTTCATAACGAGTAAATTAAGATTGATTTAGACAAATATATAATTAAACATAGTAATATGCAATACATAGTACTATTTTATTTAATGTTTATCTTTTTTAGCCTGCTTAATTTTTATTACTATCTTCAAAAGTTGAACAACCTGATATTTTAAACAATTAAACCCCATAGCAATGGAAACCAATTATATATTTTGGGTGGCCCTGGTTGCCTACGCCATACACATTTTAGAAGAATATACCTACGACTGGAAAAGCTGGGCACAGAAAGTGATGAAACTGGACGTGGAATGGAGCAACTTTTACGTTGGCAGTATTATAGTGCTTTTTATTGGGCTGGCTTGTGCCGAAGTAGGATGGGCGCACCCAACGTTTAGTTTAATATTCCCGGCGCTAATGCTGGTGAATGCGCTGTTTTTTCACATACTGCCTTACATACGCTCGAACCGGAAATTCTCGCCGGGGATGCTTACTGCTATGTTTTTGTTTTTACCGATAGGTATAAAATGCTTTACTGTTGCTATCGCGATAGGGGTGTTTACGAAATCGTTATTATTAGCTGCCGGTGGTGGGATTTTAATTATGGCGTATCCTGTATTTATGCTGAAAACTAAGAACCTGGATTTTTTTAAGCAGTAGCACCTTTTTTACTAGCAACGAGCAAAATAATACCTCCTATAAACAATATGCCGCCTGCATAAGGTGGCCAGTTAATGGTTTTTTGTCTGTCGGCTGATATTTGGATGGGCCCGGCGTCTACTATCTTTTCTTTCTTGGTATAGGTAAAACCTGTCCAAATAAGCATTGCTATACCTATTATTATAAGTACTATTGCAATAATTTTCATGTATCTATTATTAGTTACATGTTACAATGCACTAACTGGCAAAATGTTTGCCTTTATATCTATTAATAAAGTGCAGTCGGCAAACCATCCATACTTACACGATTCTTTTCCTGTTTATATAGTTCCAATCCATCTGCACCTTTGTGTTCGGCCCATTTTTGTGCCTGGTCGCGTTCGCCTAAATATTCGTAATAGGGTACGCCGAATCCGCATGATGTTTGTACTTTGTGTATATCGGCAACGATGATCTGGCGGGTGCCTAATTGTAGTTCAAATAATGGTGCAAGCTGTTCCCATTCCTCGTCGCCGGGTAAAACGGTATATCCATGGCCATAGAGGCGCAGGATATTAGGTGGCCCTTCAAATGCACAGAACATAATGGTTATACGGCCATTCTCGAGTATATGGGCCGATGTTTCGTTACCGCTGCCAACGATATCCATGTAAGCAACACGGGTTGATGAGAGTATGCGGAAGCTGTCCATGCCTTTTGGCGACAAGTTAACATGGCCTTCGGCACTGAGCGGGGCAGAAGCAGTAAAGTATATCTTTTGCTTTTGAATAAATGACATGTGGATGTCGGATATGGTACTAAAGAATCTTCCCATGATGATTAGAGTTATAATCAAATTTACGAGTTTTGTACTGAAGTTTTATATCGACCTAAAATAAGTCGGGCACTGATAGCATCTAATAATATGAATACAAAAGAGATTGCCGAAAGATTGATAGCGCTTTGCACTGAAGGAAAATTTATCCAGGCACAAAAAGAACTATACGACGATATGATCGTGAACATTGAAACTGATGGCAGCAGGCTGGAAGGATTGGCTACTATGCATGCTAAAGAACAACAGTTTTTAGATAATATTGAACGGATAAACAAAATAGCGTTTTCGGAACCATTGATAGCGGGCAGCTATTTTACTGTGAAGCTTTCGATGGACATCGACCTGAAAAATACTGGGAATAGGGCCATAGAGGAAGTATGTGTTTATAAAGTTAAGGACGGTAAGGTTGTTTTTGAACAATTCTTTAGGGATTAAATTAAGTTGCGAATGAGAGATATACCGGTACATCAGTTACAGGAAAGGGTAAGCACAGGGCTTGAGATAAAACATTTTTTACCGGGGGATAAGCCGGAGGAACGGGTGGAAAAGTTGGGTGCGCATCGTGACGACCATTATATTTTTTTTATGCTGGAAGTGGGTGGGGCAACCCTGATGATAGACTTTCATGAATTGGTGCTGAAAGAAAATACCCTGTATTATATTTTACCCGGTCAGGTGCATCATCGCCTGCGCACTGAAGTGTCTGACGGGTGGTACATAGCCGTTGATACGTTACTGATACCGCCTGATTACCGCGATGTATTTGAGAACCAGTTATTACTACAGCAGCCCTTTATACTTGATGAACGGCAACTGCGGCAATGCAAATGTTTGCTTGAATTGATAGCAGAGAAATACAGGGAAGATGAGGAAAACGCGTTTCATCTGCCGGTTGTGCATTCTTTACTGCAATCGTTTATTGGGATAGCAGCGGCGGGATTTAGCCAACTGCATAGTGCCAGTACCAACGTATCGAGACCGGCGCAAATATCGCAGCAATTTAAAAAGCTGCTGGTGCAGCATGTTTGTAGTATAAAAAGTCCTTCGGTTTATGCCTCAAAACTGAACATTTCGGAATCGTACCTTAACGAGGCATTGAAGAAAACTACGGGCCTATCCGTAAGTTATTGGATATTAAACGAAGTAATGCTGGAAGCCAGGCGGCTGTTGTATTACAGCCAGTTAAATGTTAAGGAAATAACACATAAACTGGGCTATGACGACCCGGCATATTTTTCGCGCTTATTTAAAAAAGCTACGAATACCACCCCGTTGGCGTTTAGGGAGGGATACCGTAAATAGTACAACGATTACCCCAAACAAGCCATTGATATGAAGCTGTTTACGGCCTTTCTTTGTATCATTAAACTGATACAACATGGAAACATCCACTTTACATAAAATTAAAAAGAAGGCGGCAAGCTGGTTTGAGCCACAGAATCTGAATGGTGGAACTGTGCTTGAAGTAAGATGCTGGGAACCATCGACCCTGATAGAAATTGACCTGCACCTGCCCAACGCCGATATGCGGCAATGGACGGAGGTGCCTTACATAAAATTTAAGATCGAGCCTTTTACTTACCGTGATTATACGCCATCGGGCTGGGATGCGGAAACCAGTACCTGTACTATTTATATAGATGCCGCACATAAAGGCGCCGGAAGTTCCTGGGCGCGTACTTTAAAAAAGGGCGATGTGGTAAATTATTTGAAGATCGGCACCAGTCACCAGGCGCCTGAAAGCACACCGGCGGTAATCGCTTTGGGCGATGAAAGCAGTTTGGGGCATGTATTGGCCCTGCAACAAATGGTATTGCCCGCAACGCGCTTTACTGGTGCGGTATTACTGCCCGAAGAACAGCACCGCGATTTTTTTAACCTGTACTTTCCGCAATGCATACAAACTATTGCCCGGCAGGATGTGTACGGCCATCATAGCCTGTTGCAATGGGTCATAGGGCAGCAATGCGCCATGGATAATACCGTGTTTTATTTGACGGGGAACAATGTTATGGTGAGCCAGTTGCGTAAGATGCTGCGGTTACAAGGGTATAGTTCGGGGCAGATAAGGGCGAAGGGGTTTTGGTCGTGAAAAGAAGCAAGAATTAAGAGTCAAGAATCAAGATAAGAGTTTGTTTATCTGGCGGTAACTTTTGCGCGTTCCGTTGACTCACCCGGACATCGCTGCGCTTGTCCACCCTCTCTTCGCCTGTGGCGGAAAGAGGGTGGAAGCCAATTTTTTAAACAGACTTACGAAGTTTAACAAACTTCGTAAGTCAATTGCAAGCCGGATTATTTTAATAGAATTTTGGTGGTGGATTTAAGCGGGTGTCCTGCCTTTGGTGCCAGTAGGGGTAGATGAGGTCGGCATCGCTGGCGGCGTCGAGTTTTTTGATTTGGTCCACTGTTAAGTTCCAGCCTACGGCGGCGAGATTTTGTTTTAGTTGTTCCTCGTTACGGGCACCGATAATGATGTTGGCCACCGTTGGACGTTGTAACAGCCAGTTCAAGGATATTTGTGCTACGGATTTGCCGGTTTCTTCGGCTACTTCATCCAGTGCATCTACAATTTTATATAAACGTTCGAAGTTGGTCGCAGGGCCGTGAGCGCCACCCTGGCTCATGCGTGAATCGGCAGGAATGGGTGCGCCGCGGCGATATTTACCGCTGAGGCGGCTTGATGACAGCGGGCTCCATACAATAGTGCTTACTTTTTGGTCGATGCCTAATGGCATCAGTTCCCATTCAAACTCGCGGTCGAGCAGGGAATAGTAGGCCTGGTGGGCGATATATTTCGCCCATCCGTAACGTTCGGATACCGACAGCGATTTCATTAAGTGCCAGCCTGAAAAATTTGAGCAGGCGATATAACGTATTTTGCCGCTGGTGATCAGATCGTTCAGGGCATGTAGCGTTTCTTCAACCGGGGTATTACCATCGAAACCGTGCAGGTGGTAAATATCAATATGATCGGTTTGTAAGCGCTTGAGGCTGTCCTCGCATGATTTTATTAGGTGCAGGCGCGATGAGCCGTAATCGTTAGCACCGTCGCCCATTCTGAAGGTGGCTTTGGTTGATATCAGTACTTCATCGCGTATGCCTTGTAATGCTTTGCCCAATATTTCTTCGGACTGACCGCGGGAATAAACGTTGGCGGTATCGAAAAAGTTTACGCCGGCATCCATACACAGGTGTACCAGTTTTTTGGCTTCATCGAGCTGAGTATCGCCCCAGGCTTTAAAAAATTCATTACCACCGCCAAATGTGGCGGTTCCGAAACTTAGCACGGGCACATTTAATCCTGAGCCCCCTAATTGTCTGTATTCCATATATAGATATTTGTGAGTGTGTCTGTAAAAGTAACAATGGATGGGGGAAATGTTTGTCAGGGTAGTTTCAGGATTTGGCGCATACGCACACCCCCTCTAAATCTCCCCCGACGGGGGAGACCTTTATTAGCACGTGGTTAGCTTTGCGCGTGGTTGACTCACCCGGAAATCGCTGCGCTTGTCCACCCTCTCTTCGCCTGTGGCGGAAAGAGGGTGGAGAATTCTTTTATGGCGTGCAAACACACCCCTGCAGCCGCACAATTCTTGCGCGCCCCCTCTCAAGAGGGGAACTTATTTAAGCGTGCATTTCGCTTTCTTCGAGCCAGTGTTTTACTGTTTCGGTGAGGTGGCTCAAATCGAATGGTTTGGCAATGAAGGCATCGGCACCGTAACTGCCTAATGATTCCAGTACACGTGGGTAGCCGGATAACATGATGACCGGGATATGCGCCGATAGCGAGTTGGTTTTTAATTGGTGGCAAAGTTCGCCGCCGTTTATGCCCGCCAGTAAGAAATCGAGCATCACCAGGTCGGGCTGGTATTGGGTTATGCTCCTGATTATATCTTCAGTATATGGAAGGGCCGTTACCATGTAGCCTTCATCCTCAAATATTTCTTTTAAAAGGTCGAGCGTATCGTTTTGATCGTCGACTATAAGAATCTTTTTCGACATGAACTTTCTAATAATTGGTTGCTATAAAACGACGGGAGACTGCTATTTGTTTTTTTGCTATTGTAAAATTAAACGATTATTTTGATTATAATGATATTTTTACATTAAGCTTTTATGAATATAATGGCCTGCGATTTTAGGCAGGTGGCTGTGTATCAGAAGGATATTACCCGTAGTATTGAAGTGGCTATTATTTTTGCTTTAATAAACAATTTTGCCATTGCGAGATACGCAATGCGATGTTTGGCCAGATATATAGCTTGAAGAAGAAAGTAGCTCAGCAGATTATGAACGCCTTTTAATATGCTTAAGCAATTTTGTTAGCCTTACGAATACAATGGTGGTCATGATAACAATGAATGAAAAGCCTATTGCTGATGTTGTGAGGCGTGAGCCTGTGCTGCTATGGATTGAATTAAAAATAATAATAAGGCACAATACGCTGCCTATGAGGCTGAAAATGAATGCTATTCTTACTCTTCTTAATTCGTCTTTGTAATTCCCGGTTCCCATCGTGTAAGATAATATTTTTTTAAATTTATGAATTTAACTGCTTTTGCAGCTTTAATAATCGTGTAAAAATTGCAAACGTTAAAAAGAAAAATGCGCCACATGCAATGCCCGAACAAACTATGCGCCAGGTAACACCGCTGCTGATGGAAGTAATAAGCCCTATCAACATAAATATGCAAGCTACAAGGTTAATTGACAATGCAATTCTTGCCTTTCTTAACTCCTCCTGGGGGTTTATTGTTTGCATGGTGTTAAGGTAAGAAGATTTTTACGGGAATTGCAAAAAAACCTGCATTTTTTTATGAAGATGACGGTGGACTGTTTTTAATGGCCCATTCTGCCATTGATCGTAACACAGGCGTAAGTTCCTGGCCTGATGGGGTTAAGGTGTAAATTACATACGGCGGCACAACCGGTTTGGCATGGCGCAATACAATATTATCCCCTTCTAATTGCTTTAGATGTTGGATCAGCATTTTTTCTGTAATGGCCGGGATAGCTCTTTTTATTTCGCTATATCGCTTGGGGCCACTGGTTAACTGGTACAAAATAATAGGTTTCCAATAGCCGCCTATCCGATCCATAGTATAAGTAACAGGGCATATATCGGCAGTTACCTTTTTGTTGGCGTTGCGGGTTGAGCTTTCTTTTATTGCTGTCATGATTTTAATAGTACTTACTTTGGGGTAAGTACTTGTATAAAAGTAAGTACAAATATACCTTTGCTTCATCATAAAAACAAAAAATAAATTATCATGAAAATAACAGTATTAGGTTCACTGGGAAACATCAGCAAACCATTAGCAGAAAAATTAATAGCAGCAGGTCATGAAGTTACGGTAGTTAGTAACAATGCCGAAAAAGCAGCAGCCATTGAAGCGATCGGGGCGATACCCGCAATAGGTTCGGTTGAAGATGTTGAGTTTTTGACTGGGGCATTTAGCGGAGCAGACGCGGTTTATACCATGGTGCCGCCAAATTTTATCACTACCGAATGGAAAAAATACATTGCAGATACCGGTCGTGGTTATGCTGAGGCTATTAAAAAAGCAGCTGTAAAGAATGTGGTTAATTTAAGCAGTATAGGCGCACATTTGCCCGATGGAGTAGGGCCTGTGTCGGGTATACATTTTGTTGAGCTGGCTTTGAATGAATTGGAAGGAGTGAATGTACTAAACCTTCGCCCTGCATATTTTTACACCAATTTTTATCATAGTGTTGATATGATAAAAAATGCGGGTATAATTGGCGGAAACTATCCGGCAAGCGCCAACCTTGTAATGGTTGATCCGCATGATATTGCTGAAACTGCTGCTAAAGAGCTTGACGAACTTAAATTTGAAGGGAAATCGCATCTTTACATTGTGAGCAGCGAGCATACCAGTGCGGAAGTGGCCAATATTATAGGTAATGCTATAGGGAGACCTGGATTACCCTGGGTTGAATTTAAAGACGAAGATGTGGTAAATGCCATGCTGGGAACAGGTGCATCGTTAGATGTAGCCAGGAATTACACTGAAATGGGCGATGCTACACGCACCGGTAAAATGTTTGAGGATTACTACACCAGCAAAAATGTTGTAAAAGGGAAAATAAGCTTTGAAGATTTTGCCAAAGAATTAGCAAAGAGCTTTTAAGGAAATATTATTAAATGGAAGCCGGTAAGCAATTGCCGGCTTTTTTATGCGATCAGGTTTGGGAAGCTGGACAATAGTGTAATGACAATGCTTAGCAGAGTTATCAGTACTAAATAAAAGATAACATAGCCTACTATAGCCCGCCAAATAATTTGGAAGCGTGATTGTTCGTGGTAATATTGCGGGTATGCCCATATAAGGAGTAATATAGGCGTTGCCTGGTCTAAAATAAGCCCGGTCTTTGAGAAATAATAGGATACAGGTAATAGTAAAAGTTTAATAAAGGTATGCAGCCCACTTATATAAGCATTTATGACTAACTGCTCAATATAATTGGTACCGTATCTTTTAAAAAAGAGATAGTATACAAACGAAATTAATGGTAGTTCGAGTAATACGAAAATCTCGAAATGCTCTTTTAAATAATCATTTACAGCATGTACTGAAATATCAGCATTTTTAACACCGGTTGGCCCAACCGGTATCATATTAGTATTAAAAAAATGATTTACGAAGGCATAAAGGCCTGCCATCACCAATAAAAAAGCCAACGGCTTGAAGTGCTTTACCCTTTTTCCTTCTACAAAAAGCCGGATAGTTTGACCGGGATTGGTAAACAGCTGTTTTAGCGTGTATAAGATGCCCTTGTCGATATGAAACAGGCCGTGCTGAAGTTCGTGGTAAATGAAGTGCTTGTCTATTCTACCCGTGTGGGCGTCCTGGCCGCAGGTGTTGCAATAATGCCCGTGAAAACTGTTGCCGCAGTTTTTGCAGTGTATGAGTTTTTTTTCGGGTGAGGGGTGCGACATTGTTTTACCGTGGGGGTTAAGCGTTGGGGCTTCTCCAAAAATAGCAATAGTTTGCTTGATTATAATTTATGCGGCTTTAAAAAATCGCCATCAATTATTAGCAACTTAACGCCATTTGCCGATATCGAGCGGTGCGAGCTAAGTTCATCGGATACTACATAGCTCATGCCTGCACTTAACGAAATTTTATCGCCGTTTTGCAGTTCGCTTATAAATTCGCCTTCGAGGCAATATACAATATGGCCCTTTTGGCACCAATGGTTGGCAAGGTAACCGGGGCTGTATTCAACAATGCGCAACCGCAAGCCATCCAACAAAACGGTCTGCCAGAAAGATGTGCCTGTTTCGCCTTGGTGCTCGGTTTTTTCAATGGCCGGCCAATTGATGGCCTGGAACGGGATGTTATACATAAATTTATTTTAGCTGTTGGAATATAGCCTGGAAAGTGCGCGTGGTAAATGTTACGGATTGCTTTATGGCATTTTCATTGGCGGGATTTTCGTTAACTGCAATTATGGCATTTAGTGAAGGGATCACCATTACAAACTGACCGCCCCATCCCAGGCCGTAAATCACTTCAGTTCCTTTATAAACATTATGATACCAGCACAGCGCGTAGGTTGATCGATCTAAACCCCATTCGGTTGGATAAGATATATCGGGGTACAAAACCAGGCTGATCCATTTTGCGGGTACTACCTGTTTGCCATTGTACGTGCCATTATGTAGTAGTAATGAGCCTATCTTTACCATATCGCTGGTTTGCAGGCGCAGGGCCATTAAGCCGGCGCCATCGTAATAGCCATCGTGCAATTTTGGCCAGTCGAAATTAGTGATACCGAGTGGTGCGAACAGGTATTTTGCTGCAAATGTGCGGGTATCCATGCCGGTGCTTTTCGTCAGGATGGCTGATAACAAATGGGTGGCGGCATTGCTGTAATGGAACACTTTGCCCGGTTCGGTGAGCAGTGGTGCGTTTAATACATAGCCGGAAGGATCGGGAAGGTTTAAGTAGAGGTCGAGACGGGTTAGATCCTCGTGATAAAGGCCCGATGCCTGGTTCATTATTTGGCGGATGGTGATAGCTTGTTTTCGTTTATCGGGATCGTTTTTTAGTGCCGGGAAAAAATCCACTATTTTTTCATCAACCGACTTTATTTTGCCTTCATCAATAGCAATGCCTATCAATAGCGATATAACACTTTTGGTGAGCGACTGGTTATTGTACAACTCATGATCGGTGTGCCCGTTAAAGTATTTCTGACAAATGAGCTTATTGTTTTGCGAGATCAGGAGTGAATAAATGCCGGGATTGTTTTTAATGGACGATATGGTATCAACATTTATTTGGGCAAAAAGTGGGGTGCTAATCAATAGTAAAAATGCCAGAATACAGGTTTTTTTGGTAAGGACAGCCATATAGATCTGTTTAGTATGGATAAATTTTTATGATAGAACAGCATAATCACCTAACGGTTTTTAAAAGCCATTATACATATACCGGGATGCTGTTTTTGTATTGTTCGATGAGTGCCAGCATGCTGAGGACTATAGCATCTACTTCCTTTATTGATTCGGCTATGTAGTCAATGGTTTTGGCCTTTTCATCTTCATTGATCAGATCCGTAGCGAGCATATTGGACATGCCTATAATATTGGCGATAGGCTTGCGGAGATCGTGCGAAGTTTTATAGGCCAGTTCCTCCAGCTTTACCGCATAACCTTCAATGGCGTACTGTGCATGTTTGCGGGCGGTTATATCGCGGGTTATGCCCAGGCAGCCTATTACCTCATGGCTATCGTTATAAACTGGGGATAAATATACTTCGACAAAATATTCATATATACCGTTGTTACGCTTTTCTTCGAACGTGAATACTTCGCCTTTTAGGGCTTTTTCATAAACCGGGCGCCATTTTTCGTAGGTGTGCCCTTGTATGTTTTTGAAAATATTATCGCCGATGCGCAATTCCTCTTTATCTGCCAGTCGACGGGCCTCGAAGAATGCCTTGTTGGCCGTAACCAAAGTATAATTGGTATCGAACGACCATACCCAATCTTCAAACGTATTAACGAGCGCTTTCAGGTTTTGCTCTTCCAGTTCGGTTAACTGCCTGCGCTGGCGAGTATTGTTGGTGAGGATGCAGGTGGCCTCATCGGGCTGCGTTACTATTGCCTTTAACTGGTAAAAGCTGCTATTGTTATAAAATTCGATGCATTGCAGTTTGCCCGTAATAAAAACAGTATCTAAAAATTGGCGCAACATGCTGCGCTGCGAGGTATCAAACAACAGGAAGAATTTTTTATATTCATGACCGGCACCGTGCTTAAAAAGCGGATCGTGAAAGTTGGTATCCATTTTCAGGATGATGCCCTCGCGTGATACGGTAAGTGCTGAATTAAACATTTTTTGTGATGCCCGATTAAGTTAAAGCACTAATATAGCGTATAAATATTTGATAATTAATTATTATGTAAATCTAAACGTGATTGTTTTTTATTATTTTAGATGAGTTAATATTATGAGATATCTAAACCTGAATATTCTAAAACCATTATTTTTTTTATTTGCAGCGATAGCCTTGCAGGGCTGCGTTGAAAAGCCGGGCTGCCAGATAAATGAGCAAATAAGCAAAGGGAAGCGCGATGATTTCCATACTATGAACGACCGGGTATTAAAATACCTTAAAGCTAATAGTATGGATACGCTGAGTGCTGATCTGTCGAAAGACATGATAGATTATTCCGGCACATTAAGGCAGGTGGAATTGATCAGCAACCAGTTAAAAAGTAACGATTACAGCTTGCTTGACGAGTATTACATAGTAAAAGATACAACCAATGTTGACAGCTCTGTAAGTATAGCTTCGCCCGAAAAAGGTGGGAATGCCTATAAGCTGTTATTTACCGGGCAGCCGGGTGAAACTTATGTTGCTTTGTTCCTGCCTAAAACGGGTAGCCATAAATATCTTATCAACATTGAGTATTATAAATATAATTACGGCTGGAAAGTTTGCAGCCTTGACCTTGGGCAATATTCGATAAACAATAAAACGGCACCCGAATATTATGAGATGGCAAAAGCGGAGTTTGTAAAAAACTACCTGGCTAACGCTGTATTTGATCTCCAGATGGCGGATGCCTGTTTACGGCCAAGCGAGATATGGCAATACCCGATGACGACAAAGATTGCAAATCACTATGGAGATGTAATAAATAAGGTGAATGCGATGTATAAATTCCCGCTTGTGCTTGGGCAGGTGCCTACGCATCCTAAAATATTCAGCATTATGAGCAGGACCATAAATGATGAAACTTACCCGGCGGTGTTTTATATATCGACCATTAAATTAGCGGATACCATTGGCCTGAAAAAAGAAAATGAGAATATAAAGAGGGTGATAGGCACATTGATACCGGGGATTGATAAGGATAAGAAGGCGCTGGTTTATTCGGCTTATAACGAGATGCCCAGCGCTGTCAAGTCGGTTGACTACTTTGATATGATAGATGCCTTTAAGTAATAAACTTGTTATTATCTGCCTAAATATTAGGGAATATTGCTGCGTATTTTAACTTTGCGCATCCCTGTTATAAACTAATACCTCATGAAAAAAATATTGTTGCTTTTATTAGCACCCTGCGTGTTTGTACAGTATTCCATCGCCCAAAAAAATATTTACCATAAAGGTTGGATAGACTTTAATAAGAACGGGAAGATGGATGTTTTTGAAGATCCATCGCAGCCTATTGACAAACGTATTGCCGACCTGCTCAGCCAAATGACGGTTGAGGAAAAAACTTGTCAGTTGGCTACGCTATATGGCTATAAAAGGGTTTTGAAAGAGGAAATGCCGGCAGAAAGCTGGAAGAACGAGGTTTGGAAGGATGGCATAGCCAATATTGATGAGGAGTTGAATAACCTTACATCGAAAACTGATGATGCGCCTACGCAATATAGCTTTCCGTACAGCAAACACGCGGCGGCTATAAATACCATACAGAAATGGTTTGTTGAACAAACCCGGATGGGCATACCTGTTGATTTTACGAACGAAGGCATACACGGGTTGAACCACGACCGCGCCACGCCATTGCCCGCGCCGATAGGCATAGGCAGCACGTTTGATAAGGAACTGGTAAGGCAGGCAGGAGATGTAGTTGGCAGGGAGGCGAAAGCTTTGGGTTATACCAACGTATATACGCCGATACTCGACCCGGCCCGCGACCAGCGCTGGGGCCGTGTGGTGGAATGTTATGGCGAAGACCCTTACCACATTGCTGAAATGGGCAAACAAATGTGTTTGGGTGTTCAGGAAGAAGGTGTGGCATCGACCTTAAAGCACTTCGCGGTTTATAGCGTGCCGAAGGGTGGCAGGGATGGATCGGACAGGACGGACCCGCATGTGGCGCCAAGGGAAATGTACCAGATATATTTATACCCTTTCCGCAGAGTGATACAGGAGGCGCACGCCATGGGGGTGATGAGTAGCTATAACGACTGGAACGGAGAGCCGATAACCGGCAGCTATTATTTTTTGACTGAGTTGTTGCGGCAGAAATTCGGTTTTGATGGTTATGTGGTGAGCGATAGTGAGGCCGTTGAATTTTTATATAGCAAACACCATGTGGCGGGTGATATTAAGGAGGCGGTGCGGCAGGCCATTGAAGCGGGCCTGAATGTGCGCACCAATTTTACCATGCCACAAACATATATTATGCCGCTGCGCGAATTGGTGAAAGAGGGTAAGGTATCGATGAAATTGCTTGACTCGCGTGTGGCCGATGTGTTGAGAGTGAAGATGAGACTGGGTTTGTTTGATTCGCCTTATGTGAAAGACCCTGCCGCCGCCGATAAAATTGTACACAACGCCGAAGCTGACAGCATGAGCTTAAAAATGAACCGGGAGAGTATGGTTTTATTAAAGAACCAGGATAATTTATTGCCGCTTGATAGAAGCAAGTATAAAAACATACTGGTTACCGGTCCGCTGGCTATGGAGACGAATTATGCTATTAGCAGGTACGGCCCGTCGCACAACCCTGTTACCAACGTGGTTGATGGGGTGAAGAATTATGTGGGCAATGCAGCCACCGTAACCTATGTTAAGGGCTGCGATATTGTTGATGCTACCTGGCCCGAAAGCGAGATCATAGAAACACCGCTTACGGAAAAGGAACAGGCGGATATTGACGCGGCGGTAGCGCAGGCTAAAAAATCGGATGTGGTGATCGCTGTGGTGGGTGAGGATGTGGAAAGGGTAGGTGAAAGCCTTTCGCGCACGGGGTTGAACCTGCCGGGAAGGCAACTAAAGCTGATACAGGCTTTGCAGGCCACAGGCAAGCCGGTGGTTATGGTAATGATAAACGGGCAGCCGCTTACCGTAAACTGGGAAAATAAATATGTGCCGGCTATACTGGAGGCCTGGTTCCCCGGGCCGCAGAGTGGCAGGGTGATAGCAGAAACCTTGTTTGGGGAGAATAATCCGGGTGGTAAATTGTCGATCACTTTTCCGAAGACGGTGGGGCAGATAGAATTTAATTTCCCTTTTAAACCGGGATCGCAGGCACCGCAGGGCGGTCAGAACAGCTGGGGCAAAACCAGTGTGAACGGGGCCTTGTACCCATTTGGTTATGGATTGAGCTATACTACGTTTGATTACAGCAATTTGCAGGTATCTCCCGAGAGTGAACCGGGGCAGTCGGACGTAGAGGTTACGGTTGATGTGACCAATACCGGGCAACGCAAAGGTGATGATGTGGTTGAATTATACCTGAAACAGGAAATAAGCAGTGTAACCACCTATGAATATGACCTGCGTGGATTTGAACGGGTGAACCTTGCGCCGGGTGAAAAGAAAACGGTGCATTTTACTTTGCATCCTGATGATCTGGCTATTTTAGATAAAAACATGAACTGGACGGTGGAGAAAGGAAAGTTCCAAGTGATGATAGGGCGGTCGTCGATGGATTTGGTGTTGAAGAAGGAGTTTGTTGTGAATTAGAGATTAGAGACTGGTGATTAGAGATTAGTCTATTAGTAAAGTTGCAAACTAAAGCCAGTTTAAAGAAGTTATTCTAAACGCTTAACTACATTATCAAGATCATCCACAACAAGATTTATAATTACTTTATTTTGGGGGTATAATTTTTGCATGCTATTTCTCAACTGGACGAAGGCCGTTAAATTATCTGGACTGGCTGTTACATCCTTACTACATGAGATTGAAATCTCATAATTTGTACCAACCTTCTTTACATAGACATATTTTTTAACTGCGATATCGAAGAAAGTGCATTTTGTCAGGCCATCAGCAATGCCGTCAACTTCGTTTTCCGAAACGTTCTTTTTGTCAAACGCTATTTCATTCTTCATCACCCCGTATATTTTTGTTTGGGATGCGGCAGTTAAATTATCGCCTGAAAAATAAATTACTCCGAAAAGTAACACAACGGTGACTGCACAACCTAACAAAGATATTCCTACTAATCGCCACCAACTAAATGCTATTTCGCCGGAATTAATGTAAGAACTTATACTCGCTCCCTGGTAATGTTGTGCCAGTCCATAAGCTATCCACGAATAAATTAACGGCAAAACTATTTCAGGGAATTTATTTGAAGCGGGGATTAAAAATATTGAGCTAAATAGTATTACAGTAAATAGGATAGAAAATATCCAGGCATTTTTGGCTTTGCCAGGTTCATTGAATGCTTTAAAGTTTTCAGCGAGTAAATATCCGGCAACTAATGGGCCACCGAGAAAGGTACCGACACGGATCTCTTTAGTAGTATAAATTTTTTGGTTTGATATTGGATATTCCGGTGCTTGATCAATTAACGTCATAATTAGGTAATTGCAATAAGTAGCTTAGGTTTAAAAGTATATTCATCATTGCAGCTCTAATATAGAAATTGTTCCGATAATAACAAACTTACGAAGTTTATTAAACTTCGTAAGTTGTTAGCACGCGTTTAAACTAACACTGTTCCACCATCAACTACTATGTTTTGGCCGGTGCCGAATTGTTGTTTCATGAGGTAGATGAAAGTTAGGGCCACGTCATCGGCTTGGCCGGCGCGTTGTACGGGTATGGTGTTTGCTACTGATTGGTACAGTGCATCGCGGTCGGCTTGGGACATGCTGCTCCAAAGGTTGGTTTGGATCACTCCAGGAACTACGCTGTTTACGCGGATAGGAGCCAACTCCACAGCCATTGCGCGAACGAAGCCTTCCATAGCGCCGCAGATTGCCGATGCTACCGACCAGCCTTTGCCGGGGCGCATGCTAGCTATGCCGCCGGTTAAATTAATAGAGCCGCCCGGATTGAGATTTTTTGAACCATATTTTACTGCGGCAAACATGCTCCAGAAGCGCAGATTAAAAAATGTTTGTGCCTGAGCAATTTCTGTTTCTGCAATTATATTGAGCTTTAAGTTTTCGGCTGCGGTAAATACCAAATGGTCGAAATTGCCTATCGTTTCAAAAAATGCTTTGATATTTTCTTCTTTACTTAGGTCCACGGCGTAGCCTTTGCTGCCGGCGGGTAATTCAGTCAGCGCGTTATCTATCCGTTGCTGGTTGCTTGATACAATGATAACGTTTGCGCCTTCGGCTGCCGCGGCTTTGGCGGTTGCCAGGCCAATGCCTGAACTTGCACCTAACAGTATTACCCTTTTGCCGCTTAATGATGATGTGCTTTGTGTGTTCATGATAATGATAAATTTTATAATACAAATTTCCGCAGAAGCGGGCACAACACACTTAACAAATGGTAAAAACTGCAATAGCGGAAATAATTATTTATGCAGATATTTGTTGTATGAGTAACCCGCTTATAGCATACCTGCAGCTTTTTCGCCACCTGGACGAAAACGAGCAACAATTAATTAAGGCAGCTTTCGTGAGCAAGCAATTTAAGGAAGCGGATAGTTTGTTTGGATCGGGCAGGGTATGCCGGGAGATGTTTTTTATTTGCAAGGGCATACTGCGGATAATGGTGCGGAATGAAAAGGGGAACGACGTTACACACTTCTTTTTAAAAGAGAACCAGTTTTGTACCATCCTGAACAGTTTTAATAACCTGATACCCGCCGAAGAAAGCATACACGCAGCTTGTGATGCAGAGGTATTGGTTATCAGTAAAAGTAAGCTGGATGAGTTGTATGCTGAACTACCATTTCTGAAGGAACTTATCACCCAAATAACACAGCAGGCGCTTTTGGATAAGATACAGATACGAAACAGTTATTTGGGGCAAGATTCATCGACAAGGTACCAGTTGTTTATGATGCGACAGCCGGAGATAGCTTTGCGTGTGCCTTTGAGCGAGATCGCATCGTATTTGGGTATTACGCCGCAATCGTTGAGCCGGATAAGGCGGAATGTTAAATAAAGGGCTATTTAACGCCACTATGTATTGACTATCCGGCATAAATAGTAAAATCAATGTTGCAGATAGTTTGTTTGATGGATATAGTTTATTTTTACCTCACATAATTTCATCATGAAAAAAATACTCCTTATAAACGTATTCGCATTGTTGTTTGCTTTTACTGCATCGGCACAAAAAGTTATTTCGGCTTCTGACGCGGCTAAGCACCTTAATGAAAAGGTTACGATATGCGAAAAGGTTTTTAGCACCAAGCTGATCACCCCATCAAACATGACCTTCCTTGACCTTGGAGGTTTTCATCCCAACCAAATGCTTACTATTGTGATAAAAGGCGAAGACAGGAGCAAATTTAAAGACGCGCCGGATGAGTATTTTAAGGGCCGGAATGTTTGCGTTACCGGCACAGTGATAGACTACAAAGGCAAGCCCGAAATTGTTATAAGCGACCCCAGCCAGATAAAAGTAAGCCTGCAGGATAATATTGTTCCGATAGAGAAGAAGGACGGTAATTAAACCGGAACCTCTGCATCTTCCAAATGCTTCTTGATCACTTCCAAAAGCTGGTTTGGCTGGAAGGGTTTCAGGATGCAATCAACAAAGCCGCTGGCCAGCAAGTCGGCGAGCATTTTTTGGTCGACAAGGGAAGCAGTGAACGCTATAACCGGGATGTGCGGGTATAGCTTTTTCATTTCGAAGATGGCCTCGTATCCATTCATTATAGGCATTTCAAGATCGAGCAAAATAATGTTGAATGCGCTTGGGTTGCTTTCCAACTGATCCAACGCTTCTTTGCCGTTTACAGCACCAGTAACCCTTGCTTTAAAGCTTAATAGTACTTTTTTGGCCACCATCATGTTGATGGGGTTATCTTCGGCCAATAAAATATTTACACCAGCCAGGTTGTCTACAGGTTTAACCACTTCTTCAACAACAGGCATTGGGGCCTTCTCCAGTTTCAGTTCAAAACTAAACTTGCTGCCCTTTCCCTTCTCGCTAACCAAAACCAGGTGGCTGCCCATTAGCTTTAACAATCGTACGCATATGGTTAAGCCCAAGCCGGTGCCGTTCAGCGTTTTTGTGTTTTCATCGTACACCTGCCAAAAACTTTCAAAAATGCGTTTCTGGTCGTCTTTATCAATGCCGATGCCTGTATCCTCAATAACAAAGTCAACAGTCAGGTATTTATCGTCTTTACTTTCGATACTGGCTTTTAGTTTAACAAAACCATCTTCGGTGAATTTTAGCGCATTGGAGAAAAGGTTATTGAAAACTTGTATCAAACGAAGATCGTCGGCCAAAACCAGGGTATCCAGTTTGCGGTCGATATCGACCTTTAGTCCAAGTCCTTTCTCCTGGAACTGGGTCATGAACGGCATGCTGGTGTTTAACAAAAGCTGTTTAAGATTAACGGGTACGGCATGTATTTCGAGCTTATCGGCTTCAATTTTATTAAAATCGAGGATGTTGTTCACCTGTTGCAACATGTGATCAGAACAGTATTTTAATATCTGCAGATATTCTTCTTCCTGTAGTTTTTCGTGTGGCTGCTTCATCATGTTGATGACACCGATAATGCCGTTTAGCGGTGTGCGCAATTCGTGGCCCATGGTTGCCAGGAAGCGGGTGCGCGAATCAATGGCCCGGGTACTTTGCTCGTTTAGTTCCTGGATGTATTTTTCTTCGAAGAAAATATAGGCTACCGCGAAAAAGATGGTAGCGCATATAGCAAGCATACGGTTTACAAAAGCCAGTTTATCAATTTGCGACTGTACAAAGGTCTCCTGGTGATTAGTGTACCGGCCGATAATAATTGTAAGTATGAATGAGAATAAAATTATAGCTATGTAGGTAGTGGATTGCCTGTAGCGTGTTTGTTTAAAGTTGATGATAACAGGCACCGCAATTAATGTAGGGAAATAGTACAGGTATTGCTCGGATCCCAAGCCCTCGAGCAGGACGGAGCCAAGGATCATGCTGCAAACCATTACTATGATGGAAATGCTTAGGTTTTTAATGGCACTGTTGGCCTTTAAATACATGAACAACAAAATGGCGAAGCAAAAACAGCCTAATAGAAAGGATGAAACATAGAGGCCAAGAAAGGAATCATAAATTGAAAGCCCCACCCCGATTGACAAGGCAGCAAGACCCAACTGAAACGACCTTTTGGGCACCTCCTTCATATCGAAAAGGGGGTTTAGGTGCTTATGTTCGTCCTTTAGCGGCTTAAAATATTTATCTGTATCTACCTTGCTCATTTTCAGTTTTGTATATCCCTGTTGTATAACGTAAAAAAATAGAAAAGTGTGTGTGAAATTACTTAAGGTGTAACAATATAATTACCTATTTTTTGGAAATTGACATTATAAACAGGATGCATTATTGGGGTGTAAATTTAAAACTATGAATAATTATCTCAACTTCGGCATTATTTGAGGGTGAGGGGGCCTCAAAAAGCCATAAATTCATGTGTACGGGCATGGCCAGGGCACTTATGGAACTGGGCGGGCTGGTACATGATACGGAATCAATTTGATTAATGTTGTCATTATGAAAGTCGCTTAATTCCTGGAAGAAGACTGACTTGTTACTATTGCGGGTAAAGCGTTGGGTGGTGTTTTCACCATCGGTTAATACCGTGTTGAAGGTTTTGTTCCAGTTTGCTTTTGGCGGCATGGGCTGCGGGGGGTAAATGGTATAACTGGTATTGTTGTTTGAGGCTTTTCCCCAGCGCGAAATTTCGATGTCCATCTCATCGTTACCATCGACGCCTGAATAATTGAACAGACCGAGAACCACATTTTTATCGAGCGTATCGATACGGCCCTCAACATCCCACTGGTAAGTACCATAGCCAAAGCTTTTATCGCTGGTCACTTCGGCGCAATACCAACTATTGCCCACTTTGGTAAGTTTAAGGTGAAGATAGCCTTTGGTATCAACAAAGGCGTTTGCGCCTTTCCAGCGGTTGGGGCCGGGGCCCTGTTTACTATCGCCTGTTTCGCGGATTTGCCAGGTATAACCGCTGAATTTTAGGGTATCTTTTTTACCTATAGCCGATTTTTTGGGCACGACAACGTGCATGCCGGAACACAGCATGGGCAGCGCGGCGAAAAATAAAAAGGCAAGGTTCTTCATGAACGGAAGATATACAGCAAAAACCGTACTAATGTATGAAAGTATCAAACTTAAAATGTCAATGAACGGGATTGGCAACATATCGCATGCGCCTTAGTGGAAATTGATGTTGGGATTTGGGGTGCATCGTGGAAGGATTTACCCGCTTGCCCTGCAGGATGCAGGTGCAATAATATGAGTACTAAGGTAGCTAAAAAAATTAGTAAAAGCAAGCCCCCTCCGCCTCTAAAGGGGAACTTCCTGATTTTCAGGCTGAAAAATTAACAGGGCTATTTTACATAGCTCAGCATCCACTGGATGCCGAATTTATCGGTTACCATGCCGAAGAACGCGCCCCAGAACTGGTTGGCCAATGGCATGGTGATGTTGCCTCCTTCGGCAAGGCCGTTGAAAAAGCGGGTGGTTTCTTCTTCGCTGCTGGTATCGACGGTTACCATAAAGTTGTTGCCTTTATTAACTTCCATACGACCTGTTGGGGGATCCATAGCCATGATTTTTGAGTCGCCCATGGGTAAGGTGGCATGAAGCACCCTTTTCTTTTCATCATCAGATAATTCCATCGGGGTTGGCAAGTCAGACATGCGCTGGAAGTTTAAAAATTCGCCACCGAATATCGACTTGTAAAAGTTGAGGGCAGCATCAGCGTCGCCATCAAATAACAATGTTATGTTTACCGCTTTCATTTTTTTAGGGATTGATCTATAATATCAAATGTAGTTTTATAGCCTGATAATAAAAGGGGTAGTTCAAGACATAAAAAGGGGTGATACACGACAAAAAGATCAGAGCAGTTTACGGTAAACTATAAAGCCCGAGCGCTCGGCAACCTTGTTGTACAACTGCATGGCGGTGGTGTTGGTTTCGTGGGTTTGCCAATATACGCGCGGCGAACCGACTAGCTTTGCTTGTTCATATACACCATTTATGAGCGCCCTTGCTACACCTTTGCCGCGGGCATCGGGTGTGGTAAAAAGATCCTGTAAATAACACGTAGGGTTTATGGCGGTGGTGCTGCGGTGATAGAGATAGTGCGTTAGGCCTATGAGCTTTCCGTCTTGTTCGGCAACTAGGGCGTGCACGGGTTCATAGGCATCGAAGAAGCGCATCCAGGTGACACGGGTAATTTCGGGCGATAGTGCGGTTGGGCCCGAACGGCCGTAAAATTCGTTGTAGCCATCCCATAGAGGCAGCCATTGGCCGTAGTCGGATTGTGTTATTGGGCGGATGATCAGATCGGCGGGCATGTGTATGGATTTGTTCAAAAATAATGATTCATTTAAATAGTAGGCTAAGTTTAACCGATGACATTGATTAACAACGGAATAAAAAATAATAGCGTTAAACCTTCGCTTTGCAGGTAAGGGTAAAGGTTGTTAAGGTTGGTTATGTTCCATTTTAACGATGCCGCCGAAACCGTATCCCAGTCATTACCGGTTATAGGCGGGAAGTAAAGCGTTTCAGGTACT
>Ga0206949_1183_pt1 | contig 21686 bp, 20 predicted proteins | sample Alteio_BWOrgHeat_40_FD_153240 | JGI IMG/M metagenome (GOLD analysis project Ga0206949, IMG submission 153240) | Enriched cells from forest soil in Barre Woods Harvard Forest LTER site, Petersham, Massachusetts, United States -... | ecosystem: Environmental > Terrestrial > Soil > Temperate forest >...
CAACCCCCATGTGGACCTGCCCGCTATGTAACCAGCAGTTTGTAAATACCAACCAGGGGCACTACTGCAATGAAAAAGCCCTTGCTGATTTTTTAAATGGAAAAAGCGCACATACTGTCGGGCTCTTTAATCATTTGGTGAATGAATTTCAGCAAATAGGGGAGGTGACGGTGCATCCTTTAAAATCGATGATCGCGTTTGCGGCACGGACAAGGTTTGCCTATGTAATACAATTGGGTAAAAACTTTGTCGATGTGGTTTTTCCGTTCAAACAGCCTTATAACGACAACCTATGCTTTATCAAAATAAAACCGGTTCCTGGCAGCGATGATTTTAATCACCATTTACGCCTTTATTTTCCCGAAGATATTAACGACGAGGTGCGCCTGTATATGAAAATGGCGTATGACAGTAGCTGCTGAAAAATTTAGTCCGAAGTCGAAAGCCGAAAGTCAGAAAAACATAAAATTGACTTAGGACTTTCGACTAAAGACTTTCGACTTAAAAATAGCTACCAGGCTGGTTTACTCAAAAGGTCATGCTGGTCCTTAAACAGTACGTACACATTTTTCTCGCAGCGGCCGCAAAAGTAAATCCTGAAAGGCATAAAGCACAGCGCGTATTTTAAAAACCAGTTGCGCTTAACCCGGTGATGAAATGCAAGGCCACAAATAGGGCACAAAAGAGATGGTTTTTTCATAGCTGTAAATGGTAATTATCGTTAACTAAACCGGCCTATATTTGGTTTCTCCTTTATCCGTCAGCAGGATGTAACGGTTTTTTACGCAATGGCCGCAGAAATAAATTTTTATGGGCAGAAAAAACAGCACATGCTTTAAAAACCAGTTGCGTTTAATGCGGTAGTGATAAACCGTTGAGCATTTGTAACACCTGAGGTGTGGCCTGGCGGCATAGGCCTGGTGTGATGTTCCCTTTCTTTTGGGGACGGTAAAATTTTCCATAATAGTCCGGTAAAAATAATTTCGATCGCTTTTCAATCAAACGATCATACGAAAATACAGCTATAAGCAACCCGTGTAAATACCACGTAGTTGGTATTTTTTGGATTAAAAAAATTAGGAGAGGGCGATAAAAATAAGAATAAGTTATTAAAATAATGAAACGATATTCCAATTTGTAATAGGCCATTACCAAAGCCGGGAAACGGCACTTATATGATGATTGTGAATTAGTATCAGTTTGAACCAAGGGTCAGTTGTATTTTAGGTGTGCCATGAGCAAATCTTTCGGCAAAGGCACAAAACGGCATCGAAATTTTTTACCGGGCCTAAAATTCATTCATTTTTGTTCATCGCGTAGAACGGTTCGAAACGTGCTGAATATTATTTTGCGTACGCTTTGAACAAGTCTTCCAGCAATATCCCGTTTATTTTTACCCCTTTTACATTGCAGTTATCAATCACCAGGTTTTCCAGGTTGCAATTGGTTATAAAGCTGTTGTTTAGGTCGCAGTTTTCAAAGCGGACGGGCCGTTGGCGGGCATCGGGGTTGTACATGGGGTGGCCCTTGGGCGGCATGCCGATATTGTGTATAAAAGCTCCGCCTACCTGGGCGCCTTCTATTTCCAGGTCGCTCAAATTGGCATCGGTTATTTTCATATTTTTTGCGCTGATATCCTGAAACGTGGAATGATCGATCATTGCACGTTTTACCTGCAGTATCTTTTTTGTCTCCGAAATTCGGAGTAATTCATCATTATTTTCCATAGCGGTTTTTTTGCCAAATCTATGAAAAGCTGCAAATTTCTCCTATCGTCACCACCACTCCCGGGCCACCCGGCAGACTATCTATTACTGAAATAAGGGTACACTCAAAATGCCACGGAGAAATTAAGATAGCCGCCCAAGCCATTCCTAACAATTACGTATAAGAGTCGGCAGCCGTATATCGCTGACATTGTTTTCAATTCTTGAAATGGATGATTTTGTCACACCGCAATTAGCCGCAAGCTATTCCTGGGTCATGTTTTGCTGTTCGCAGTGTCTTTCCGTTTGTGATCTTTCGGGTAAAATCCTGCACAGTTAAGTTATATGGAAGAAGATTATTTACCCATCCCGCCCCCAAAATATTTCCTTAATTTAGCCCGTCAGCAAAAGTCATGGTAAGCGATCTCATCTTGTCCAATTTCAGCGAGCACGTTCAGTTAAATGAAACGGAGAAGGAACAATTGCTGTCCGTTTTGATCGCACGACCGTTTAAACGCGGCGAATTGCTGGTAAAGGGCGGCGATCCGGCAAAATATATGCTGTTTGCCAACGCCGGTTATATGATGACCTACTATACCGACAGCAATGGCAGCGATCACGTGATCAGCTTTGCCGGCGCAGGCTGGTGGGCATCCGATATTTATGGTTCCGTTAGCCAGCAAACAACGCCTTATCATACTAAAGCGCTAACCGATGGCGAAGCACTGCTGCTGCCGCGCCTGTCCATCGCTCATTTGCTGCAAAGTTCCGCTTCGTTCGAACGTTATTTTCGTATTGTTTTTCAAAAAGGCATGCTCAGGCAGCAGCGCCGCTATATCGAAGCCTGTTCCACCTCAGCCGAAGAGCGTTATCGCTCTTTCATCGCTGCGTACCCTGATATCCTTGCCGAAGTGCAGCAAAAATATATCGCCTCGTACCTCGGCATCACACCCGAGTTTTTAAGCAAGATCAGGGGCAAACTCGCCAGAACGGCTTAACCAACACATTAACAGCAGCTTACCCTCTTTCCCGCGAAGCGGAAGAGAGGGTCGACCAGCGAAGCGTCGTCGGGGTGAGTCAACCCGGCGGACATTACCGCCAATGCAAACCCGCAAGACTTGCCCGCCCTTCTTAACCTATCTTAAGTATCCTGCCTCCATTTCCTAAACCACTTCATCTTCCGGCCGGGATTCTGCACGGTAATTTTGGTCATACAAAAAATATAAAATCATGACAACAAATTCAAGCTGGAAGATCGACGCAGGCCACTCGCAGGTGCAATTTAAAGTAAAGCACCTGGCCATCACCAATGTAAACGGCATTTTTAACATCTTTGAGGGGACAGTTGACTGCCCCGGAGAAGATTTTGACCAGGCCAGGGTAAAAGCCTCCATAGCTGTTGACAGCATCGACACCAAACACCCCGACCGCGACAAGCACCTCAAGTCGCCGGATTTTTTTGATGCGGAGAAATACCCTTTTATAAGCTTCGATGGCTTGCTGCAAAAAGATGGGGAAGACTATCAACTAACCGGCGACCTTACCATCTGCGATGTAAGCCGCCCGGTAACACTCGATGTGGAGTTCACCGGCGCCGCCACCGGCCGTTTTGGCGACCACAGGGCGGGCTTCGAAGCCAGCGGCAAAATCAACCGCAAAGACTTCGGCCTAACCTGGAATATCCTTGCCGAAGGCGGCGGACTGGTTTTGGGCGATGAGGTCAAACTGAATTTTGATATACAATTGCTGAAGCAATAGCAAATGCGTGAATAAGGCTTTTCAAACCGTTTCAAAAGGGGACTACGGGCATGCAAATGGGTTACGAAATGGTGTTGAAAAGCCTTCGAAACACCTTAAAACCACAGCGAGAAATTTTAAGCAGCAGCAAAAAAGCGTTCATTTTTGTTCATGCTTGAACGGTGCCACCGGGAAATTTGCGGGTATTTATATAGTTATTTTTAGCGCGGCAAGGTACAAACGTTTGCGGCGGACGGACGGAATGCGAATCAGAATGCCACCGATAAATTCAAATGCCCCCCTAAGCCTTCCCTAACTATCCGCATAAGTGTCGACAGCCGTATATCACTTGCGTTATTCTCAATTCTCGAAATATATGATTTAGTGGTACCGCATTTGGCAGCAAGCTGTTCCTGGGTCATGTTTTGCTGCTCACGCAATTCCTGAATAAAGACTCCTAATTTGAAAGCCTCAAATCCCTGCTCGTAATTTTCCCTGGCTTCAGTACCCCTTTTTCCATATTGCTCGTCAAGGTGAGCTTCAAAAGACATTAAATTACCGTTTATTTGATTTTTCATCGAAATACTCCTTTTTAATTTTTTTAGCAGCCACTATTTCATTCTTTGGAGTTTTTTGAGTTTTTTTCTGAAATCCGTTGATCAGGATTACCAGTCGTCCGTCATCAAAAAAGCAAAAGACCCTAAAAATATTACTACCAACCTCTACTCTAACCTCATAAATACCTTCTTCTATATGCTTAAGAAACTTTTCCGGTACTCGATCCATTGTCGCAATGACTCCTAACGTGTAGTTGAATTTCAATTGCACCGGCGCGGCGAGCATATCAAAAAAGTCCAGGTAGTATCGTTTATAATAAACAATGTTCCGTTTAAAAACATCTGCCATTGCACAAAGTTAGCTAATTAGATAACAACTTCAAATGGTTACAGCGGATTATTAAAACATTTTTTTGTGACCTCAAGAAATCAACTCATCCCACCATTTCGACTTACTACAAACTTATTATAACCTTTACAACTTTTCCCTATCTTCATCACAACAATACAAAAAACATGCTTCAAAATAAAAATGCCATTATCTATGCTGCCGGCGGTTCGCTGGGTAGTACCATAGCCAAAGCTTTTGCCGCAGCAGGCGCCGCCGTGTTCCTCAGCGGCCGTAACCTTGCGTCCGTTCAAAAAGTAGCTGACGAAATATCGGCTTCGGGCGGCAAAGCACACGCGGCTCAGGTGGATGCCATGGACGAAAAGGCCGTAAACGACTATGTGAGCCAGGTAGTACAGCAGGCCGGCACGATAGCTATTTCATTCAACCTCATCGACCTGCAGGTAGTGCAAAACCTGCCCCTGGTGGATATGTCCCTGGCTGATTTTGTGCGGCCGGCAAACATCGCCCTGCAAAGCCATTTTATAACCGACGTTGCCGCCGCCAGGGTGATGATGAAGCAGGGTTCGGGCGTTATATTGTCGCTTACCGCTACGCCCGGCGGCATAGGCTACCCCTTTACCGCCGGCTTTGCGCCGGCCTGCGCCGCCATGGAAAGTTTTTCGCGCAACCTGGCCGGCGAAAACGGCAAATATGGCGTGCGGGTGGTGAATATCCGCTCCGGCGGCTCACCCGATTCAAAAGTATTTGCTGATGCTGTTGCCGCCCATCCCGATATGATGAAAGTGGTTTTGAAAAGAATGGAAAACGACTCGATGCTAAAAAAGCTGCCCCTGATGGCTGATATTGCCAATACCGCCGTATTCCTGGCATCGGATATGGCCGCTGCAATAACCGGCGTTACCGTGGATGCCAGCTGCGGTACAACGGCGGGGTTGAATTACCGGTCGACGGATGAGGGGTTTTAGTTTGGTGTTGGTTTATAAATGCCGATGGTCAAAATAAGTCGGCGTGTGTACCGGTCCTTACCAACTCCAGCAAGTTAATTTGCTCATTTTCGTCCCATATAAGCAATAGGTCGGGTTTTACATGACATTCCCAGTAGCCACTATAATCGCCGCTAAGTTTGTGCGGCCGGTGCTTTTTATCCAGTCCCTTATGACCATTTTTTGCAAGGATTGTAATTAATTCTTGTAGACTGCCGAAGTCTTTGATCGACCGTTTCTTAAGCAGCTTTAAATCTTTGAGGAATTTGGTTGAGGTTACAATTTCAAACATCGTCGGTTATCAGATGCTGTTAAAAAGTTCATCAACATCCTTAAACCTCTTACCTTTGCCTGCCTTTAACTCGTCCATTGCCGCAATGGTCTCAGCATTCGGCTTTTTTTCTTCTTTTTTCACCTTAACCGTCACGCCCAATTCTTTCAAAAACGCCTTAACCTGTTGAGTTTTGTTTTCGGGCACCTTTATCTCGAGTGTTTGCATACACAAAAATAAAAATTATTCGGCTAAAACGCACAGCCTTCCAAAATCGCTTTTTTTCCCCAAATTTGGCTAACCGCATTTATTTGATGATCTCATTATGAAACCAAAATACCTCATCTTATTCCTGTTGCTGTTCACCTTACAGGCCCATTCGCAACCCTCAACTATCCTTGATTATAAAGTAAAAACCGCCGCTAACGCTAAGGAGCGCACCGAAATGCTGGACGCCCTGCGCGCCTACCTTTACAAGGACTTAAAAATGACGCTGGAGTTTTACGTAGACCACCTTAAAGTGGGTAACAATTACGCCTGGTTCCAGGGCTCGGCCGACCGGAAGGACGGCAAGGACATTAAATTTGAGGAGGACGCTTACGATTGCTGCCACGTAGAAGCCCTGTTCCAAAAAAAGAATGGCAAATGGACGGTCGCCGCCGGCGCAGCCTTCAGCACCGATGTTTGGTACGAGGCCATTGCCAAAAAATACCCCGATGCGCCGAAGGGGATCTTTCCAAAGGGTTCACCGGCTTTGATGGAGCAGTGAGGGAGTGCGCTTTTCTTTTTATTTGTAATTATTTACCCCCGGCCAAGTCTAATCAAAAAGGTCGGCCCCGAGCGGTCGGGCATAGTTCAGCCCTTTTCTTATTTTTATCCAAATCTTCTTAAACATGCATTTCCTCACCACGATAGGGATCACGCTGGCGGTTATCGGCGCCATATTGATGTTTATCCTGAAACAGCCGCTGAAAACCAGCGACAAGCTGCTCATCGCCATATTGGTGACGTTCGTGGTGAAATTCAGCTTCGATGAAGTATCGCTGATTACCGGGAGCCCACTGTTTAGTGCGATAGCGGCGGCATTTGGCATCAGCACTATCATTACCTGCGGCTGGTATATCAAGTACATTACCGACACTAAAACAGGCTTCGGCGTAAAACAACTCTATATCTATTCGCCACTGGTTGTGTTCATCGCCGTACTCCTGGCTTTTTTCCCGTCATGGGTATCGCAAACCGGATCGACTGGCTACGATATCGGGTTAGTAAGCATAACTGGCCTTATTCTTTACTATTTCTGGTTTTGTATTGATATGCTCAGGAAGCACCAGCAACTGATCCGCGAAAACTATTCGGGGGCCCCGGGCAGCATTACCGTCAACTGGATGATCATCATTATTGCGCTGCAAGTCGCGGAGTTTTTGCTCAAGGCTGTCCTCGCAAGGTTCATAACGAACTACGACAACACCAATATATCCATTGTCACCAACGAATATTGTTTCATCATTATGACCTTCCTGCTGGTGGTATTGGGTATCTGGCAGAAGGGCATACCTGTTTTTATCCCAAGCAGCGAGGATATTTCCCAATCCGCTTTACAAGCCGGCGACCTGAAAAGATATCAATTAAAGATTGAAAAATATATGGCCGAACAAAAGCCCTACCTGGACCCGGAACTGACCATCGAAAAACTGAGCGAGCAGATGCGTATCAAAAAGCTGCTGCTTTCGCAAACGCTTAACAAAGGTTTTAATAAAAATTTCTTCACCTTTATCAAGGAGTACCGCATCAATCACGTTGAGGCTGAATTGAAGAATAAGAGCAATGAGGAGCGCACCATTATGGATATTGCCTATATGAGCGGTTTTAACAGCAAAACGGGTTTCAACCGTGCGTTTAAGGAAGTGACAGGTAAAACGCCAACCGAATACCTTGAGTGTCAAGTCGAAAGTCTTTAGTCTTAAGTCCTAAGTCGAATTTCATTCCTGTTCTTTATTTAGAAGCTGTCTAAAAACGATTTTGCACATCTACTATAGGCCAAAATTCATGAATGGAAATTTGTAGGGTAGGTGTAGCGCTACACATGCTACACCCTGCTACACCCCGCTACAGCACTGAATAATAGTTACTTAGCTACTGACAAGATTTTGTCACTGACAAAATCTTGTCACCACTTTTTCTGTTTCGGGGCAAAATTGCGGTGTAGTTCCGGTGCGCCGTTTATGGTTTGCATTATTTTTAAACAGTCTATAAGTCAAACCCTCCGGTTCAACCCAAACCACTGTCAGCGTCCCGCTGACATCACCAAATGATCTTCAGCGGGCTTTCAGGTGATGTGTCTGTATAAGTACTGCGGTATTATATTTTCTTGCAGATTTAAAGTTATGCTTTAAAAAAACCAAAGATCGATTTTAAAAATACGGGAATTGTCATAACCAGCCAGTTCAGGTGTCCGTTCTAAACAAATCTTTTAGGATTTCGGCTGGTATGAAATACCGAATTGACAACAACCAATTCCTTTTTAATCTTGAAAACAACTACGAAAGGAAAATCGTGCACCTTAGCGTACCTGAACGTTTTTGAAAATCTTTCCTGGTAATGCAATGGGTTGGCCTCAATCAGCCGGAACGTATTAACAACTTCCAGCAAAAACCGGTCACCAACACCTGGTTGTCATTCATCGTACCAATTGGCAGATTTTTGCATGTCTTCCCTCGCTTTGCGAAGAACCTGCAATCGGTACATTATTTTTCTTTGATGTTAAAGTGAGCGATGATCTCGTCGATCGAATAGGTTTCGGTTTCTCCGGCTTCATATTCCCGGTCGCGCTCCAATATTTCCTTTTGCTGGGCTTCGGATAAATCTAAAGTTTCTTCTTCCTGGCTATAGTCGTACTTCATATTATCCAAAAATGACAGTAAGGCCTGTTCTTCCTGCGGGTTATGTGGGTTTACTACTATGGTCATATAACAAATTTAAGAAATTTTATAGGTAATTGAAAAGTTATAATTGTTTTGATCTCTATTGTTGGCTTGCTAAAGGACACCCAATCTCCGGGCATGGTAGTCCTTAGTTTCGAAACTACGGATAGAAGAGGAGAAACTATAGACAGCGGGCGAAAACGACGAAGACAAGCTGCTAATACGTAACTTTTTTTAGGACTGAGGTAATTAGGCTAAAAATATTAGCATATCTTTATCGCCCCAAATTATTCCCAAAATGGCGGAACTATTTGAGCCTACGGTCCCAAGAACGCGGAAGCACTTCCTGATTTATAGGCCACTTGAAACTATAACTAAATAGATATTAATAATAAAGCCTAAATTTACTAACAACAACTAGATATGGATTTATTCAGCAACATTGCGCCCGAAGAAAAAGGAAAAAAATCAACAATTGGGCAAACGGACATCCAATATATACAATCTGCAAGTATCCTGACAGAAGCTAAAGGCTTTATGGGAGCATATGATTACACCTTGAATCCTTATTCCGGCTGCTCATTTGGCTGCAATTACTGTTATGCGGCTTTTTTTTCTCGTTCTTCAGATGAAAAGGATAATTGGGGGCATTGGTTAAAAGTAAAAGAAAATGCACTTCAGTTATTAATCAAATTCCGCAAAAAGCCTTTGCTTAATAAAACGATCTATATAAGCAGTGTTACGGATCCTTACCAGCCTATTGAAAAGAACCTACAGCTGACCAGAAGTTTGTTAAAAGAATTGGCCAATTATCACAAACCCAGACTGGTTATTCAAACTAGAAGTCCGCTGGTCACCAGAGATATAGACCTGTTTAAAAAATTTGAAGTAGTACAGGTTAATATGACAGTCACTACAGACAGCGAAGCCGTAAGAAAAGCCTTCGAACCGTATTGCCCCTCAAATAAGCTACGCCTGAAAGCCATCCAGGAGATCACAGATGCGGGAATTCAAAGCTGCATCACCATGACACCATTGCTTCCGATAGAAAATGCTTTGTTGTTTACCGACGAACTGCTTCATACCGGCGTTAAAAAGTTTATAGTGCAGCCATTTCATCCTGACAAAGGAAAATTTATTGCAAGTACACGAGAGGTTGCTATCGAACAAATGCGTCAAATGAACTGGAATGATTTGAAATATAACCAAGTAGTTCAGATATTTAGAGAGAAACTTCCTTGGCTTGGCGAGGGTAAACAAGGTTTCGCACCAATTTAAAGGATGAAGGAAGAACTAAAGTCATGGCTAAAATATCAGCAAGATAACTTGGACAAAATCATCGCTGATTCCGCAGTGGTGTTTCACAATCAGCATCGAACAATGTCTAACTTCAAGTATGATCTTAAAAACTGTCATACGGAAAGTTATAACTTGATAAGGGGAAAGGACCTATGCTACGACAGGTTCAATACAGCGTTCGCCTATTCCTTGTGGTATCACCCCCGTCGAGTCAATACGTTTTTAACATTTTTCCTAGATAAAATACTTGAGCATCAAAGTGACCATTTGGAAGTTTTTGACCTTGGTGCCGGAGCTGGTGCTATCCAGTGGGGATTAGGGCTTATTTATGCCGGGCTAAAGAGACTCGGTAAGAAAGTCCCAAGGATTACGGTAATTAATATCGATACAAGCCCGTTCATGTTGAGCTATAATCGTGATTACCTATGGAAAGAGTTTGTCAAGCTATATCCAGAAATAGACAATAATTTTATCGTCGAATTTGAAGTAAATTCATGGAATAATGAACGCAACCTAGAGACATCCAATCCGATTCTGGCAGCAAGCTATTTATTCGATGCTTCAGATAATAAAAATGAAATAGCGAATGATTTTAAACAAATAGTTCAAAAGTACAAACCACATACGGTTCTTTTGCTGACTTCAAGCCAACCGGAAAAAATGCAATTTCTAACTGAACTTGAATCGGAGTTTAAACTGCAGGGCTTTGATGCGCATCGAGTACAGGAAAGTAATCTGCTCTTTACTAAACCGCTTGAGAATATCAATAGGATAAGAGGTAAACTGGGTACAATTTTAAATATATCGGAACTTCAAAGATCGGCGTCATGGATTGACAGAAGCCATTCAGGTCTTGTTCTTCAAAAACCGCAGGCCGCTCTGACGTTTAGTTACGGGAAAACGCCAATTTCAGAAATTAACATCTTTAATCCACCGATAACCGTCAGACGGGAGATTAAATTAAATGAAAAACAAACACGGGCATCAAAAGACGGCGACTCGCCAGCTGTTATTGTTGGGCCTGCGGGCTGCGGAAAAAGTATTGTTATTACCGAAAAAATAAAAAATATTGTCGAAAACAGCAACTATACTCCGAACCTCAAAATACTGGTAACAACGTTCAACAAAGGGCTGATCGGCAAAATTGCTGAATGGTTAATTGATTTGTTAGACGGAACCAAATATTCATTTAGATACGATACTAACTTCTACGGGTACAACGACAAATCAAGCCATTTTAAGTTCAACGGATCTGGTATTACCAACATACGCCTACTACATTTTGACATGCTACCTAAGTTATTAGGAAACGTAAGATATCAGGGACTCGTGAGTCATCATCAGCATTTCAATTTGCTCGATGAAATAATCGAGAACGTAAAAATAGAAGAAAGTATTGTTAATGATCAATATGATAATATTCTAAATCACGATTTTCTTTTCGAAGAATATCATCGCGTAATTTACGGCCTGCAGGTTGGCATTCGAAATGGCGAAGACAACTACTTGTCCATTCAGAGAACAGGACGAGGTAATAATCCCTCTATGCCCAAGTACAGCGACCGAAGAAAGCTCGCTTGGAAATGCTTGATACAATACGCACAAAGAATGCATCGAGAAGGAATCCAGAGCTTTACATTACGTAGACAATATTTGTATGGTAAATTGAAATCAGGCGAGTTAAAACCCAATTATGACTATATCTTATTAGATGAGTTTCAGGATTGCACGAATGCCGATTTTGAAATTTTTTATTTGATGATCAAAAACCCCAATAAACTTACCATCGCCGGTGACCTTGCCCAGGCCATTCACCTCGGTACAGCGGCTCGTATCCCACGCGATGAAAAGATGGATAGAAGGGTATTTCACAGGCTGGACGGCTCGTATAGGCTGCCCGTGCGAATAAGCGAAAGTATTAAAAAGTTATCGGAGGCAATAGTTGCCCGCTTTGGCAATGATGAAGGTGTAACAAGTATTACGCCATATAAAGGCTCGCCTCCTGGTGCACGCCCTGTTGTGGTTTATGGAGATGACGCCGAAGGGCTGGCAGAAAAAATTGAAAAAATTTTTCATGTATATAAAATATACGATCTTAAAAAGGTTACTATTCTTGAAAAAGACAATGAACTATGTAATGCAATTGCAAGGAAAGGAATAGACGTAGAAACCGATTCAGTGTTAGGACTAAAGGGGCTCGAAAAAGAATGTATTATTTGGTCAACAAGGATACCGCTGGAATTTGAAAAAGAGGTTTTCGAATTTGCATACACTATCGTCACACGAACCTCCTGTATACTAATAATTGCAATTACTTCTACTACTCAAAACATATACAAGAAAGTACTCGGGCTGCTTGCCAGAGAGCGGCTTATTATGTGGGACGGTGAATCCGAAGCAGAATTTGATTCATTTTGTGAACAGTACGATGCTGAAGCCATCGTGGACGAAGACTGAAATACATTGACCAATACCATTTGTCCAATATCAATATATTTTACGGTCCACTGTCCCTAAGTACTACCGATTAGCTATGCCCGTACTCTCTGACTATCTTCGTGATGTTAAAAAGTAATAGTGCATTCGTGGCCGCAGTCTACCGCGGGCCTCAACAGCAAAACGGGTTTCCGCCGTGCTTTTAAGGAAGTGATAGGAAAAACTCCCACCGAATGCCTGGAACACTACCCAATCTTCACAAGTACCACTTTTATTTATGCAAAGTGGCACGCCTGACTTTCTTCGTCCGGTTAAAATTGTATCACAATTACAATTATAAAACCGGAATATGAAAAAAATACTGTCTATCATTACCGCCTGCCTTTTACTCGGCGGTGCTGCTTTTTCACAAACCCAAAAGATCCCGCTGGAAAGCGGCTGGGAATTTCATGAATACAATGGCTCGAAACCCGAGCTGGCCGAATGGCGCAGCGCTGCCGTGCCGGGACTTATCCATACCGACTTGCTGGCCCATAAGCTGATACCCGACCCTTTTTATCGCGACAATGAAAGCAAGGTGCAATGGGTCTCCAATACAGAATGGGAATATCACAGGACGATCACCGCCGACCAGAGCCTGCTTAAGCATAAGCATATCGACCTGGTTTTTGAAGGACTGAATACCCTGGCCGATGTTTCTTTGAATGGTGAGCCAATATTGCATGCGGATAATATGTTCCTTGAATGGCGTGTTGATATTAAAACGTACCTGAAGCCGGGAAACAATACGTTAACCATCATTTTTCACGACGTCAAGCCTGAGCTTGCACGGCTTGATAAGGCGCACCCCGAAGAACGCGCAGGCGCGGATACCAGCGCATTAGGCAAAATGATGGACGCCGGTAAGGTAAAGAGCTATGTGCGCAAGGCCGCTTATGAAGGCGGCTGGGACTGGGGGCCAAACATGGTGACCTGCGGTATTTGGCGGCCGGTTTACCTGCAATGCTGGGAAAACGAGCGGATGATGGACATAGGCATCGCCCAGCCCGACATTACCCCGCAGGCCGCACATATAAGTGTCAACGTGCGCGTATTTTCCACAGGGAACGCCAGCGCCGCATTAAAAATAAACTGCATACAAAACGGCGCGGGTAAATCGTTCACCTACCCTGTTACCCTGCATAGCGGCGTGAACGACATCAGTTATCCTATCGATATCGCCAGGCCCAAACTGTGGTACCCCAATGGTTACGGCAGCCAGGATATGTATCATTTTGACGCGGCGCTGCTCACCGCCGGGCATACAGCGGACGCGATCTCGACCAGGGCCGGCCTGCGTTCGGTAGTGCTAAACCGCGACCGTGATTCGCTGGGGCGAAAGTTTGAATTTATTGTGAACGGCATACCCGTATTTGCCAAGGGCGCCAATATTATCCCGTTCGATCATTTTCCAACCCGGATGACAGCGAAGCGCTACCGCCAGTTTCTGCAAACCGCAGCCGACGCGCATATGAACATGATGCGGCTATGGGGCGGCGGCTACTACGAAACACAGGAATTTTACGACCTGTGCGACGAATTGGGCATTATGGTATGGCAGGACTTTATGTTTGCCAATGCTACGCCGCCGATGTTTCTTAAAGAGAATATTGCCAAGGAGATCAACTACCAGGTGCGGCGCCTGCGCAATCACCCTTGCATCGCGGTGTGGTGCGGCAACAATGAGATCAGTATTTTTATGGAAAACCCTAATCCGGACTTTATCCCGGATGCGTTTAAAACAATGTTTGCCAAACTGGCGGCAACGCGTACACCAAAAACATATATAGATTACCTGGAGATATTCGACTATCTCATTCCGGGTATCGTCAACAGGCTGACCCCCGAGATCTCCTATACTTCCAGTTCGCCTACATCTGATTTTGAACCGCAATCGGCCAAATATATTTCGGGCGATATGCACAATTACAACGTATGGTGGAACAACAAGACCATTGAAGAGCAGGCCAATTATAAAGACCGCTTTATCAGCGAGACGGGTATACAGGGCTTCCCGGATATGGCCACCATTGACGCTTTTACTGAACCGGGCGACCGTTCAGCGACATCGCACATCATGAATGCGCATCAAAAGAACTTCTCCGTAAACGGCAATGTGGTGATCGGCAAGATCATCAAAACCGAATATAAAGACCCGGCCGATTTTGCCACTTTTGATTACCTGGCCCAGCTGGTGCAGGGCGAAAGCCTGAAAATATACGCCGAGAGTATGCGCCGCCGCAGGCCGTTCTCGATGGGTTTCCTGTACTGGCAGCTTAATGATAGCTGGCCGGTAATTTCATGGGCAACGATGGACTATTATGGCCGCCCAAAAGCCTCTTTGTACCTGGCAAAACATTTTTATGAGCCGGTACTGGTATCGCCCCATGAGGAAGATGGCAAGATTGATATTTACACCGTATCAGACCTGACCGCCGATGAAAATGCCACATTGGATGTAAGATTGATGGATTTTAACGGCAAAGTGCTGTGGACAAAAAAGGCAGAAACCGAAGTAAAGGCACTTGCCAGCAGCATCGCCTTGAGCATACCCGAAGACGAGTTGAGCAAGATTGGTTATGACCCGGAAAAAACATTCATCGCCGTAAAACTCGTTGATGGAAAAGGCGGCATTATATCCTCCAACGAGTTTTACTTTAAGCGGCCTAAAGACTTGAGGTATACCAAATCTCAAATTACAACTGAACTGACTAAACAAGGCGACCATTATGTGCTGAAATTGAATAGCAGCGCCCTGGCCCCACGGGTAGGGATTACTTTTGGTGACGAAGACGTATGGCTGTCTGACAACTATATCGATGTATTGCCGAACGAGCCGGTTTCAATCAGTATTAAAAGCCCGGCTACATTGGAGCAGCTAAAAAAGACTTTGAAAATTGAATCGTTAGATCAGCTTTAAATGATAACGTTTTCAAATTGATAATTTCTTCAAACCCTGTAAAAAGCGGTTCGAAAATTATCCTGCCACACCGACACCGGAAAAATAAAGAGCTCTGGCAATAGGAGCTTTTTATTTGCAGGCGCCAGGCGCTCATTCCTGTACCTGCATAGCTAACCCTACCGCCTTGCCCCCAATATCATGACCGCCCGGTAATAGCGCACCATTCAATAGCGGCGATATTACCGGGTTTTACCTGTAAAAAATATTTTCAAAAAAATTTGCGCAACCAGATAATTGCATTTACATTTGCAATCAAATAGTTGCAAATGGACATTAGACGAGATATTTACCAGGCCATAGCCGACCCCACCCGGAGGGCCATACTCATGCTGCTTACCGTGGGCGCCATGACGCCCAATGCTATCGCCGGGCATTTTGGCAGCAGCAGGCAGGCGGTATCAAAACACATACAGATACTGACCGAATGCGGCGCTGTTGACCAGGACCAACGCGGGCGTGAAATTTATTACAAGTTAAATATTGATAAAATGAAAGAGATAGACCGTTGGATGGAAGCCTTCCGCAAGATGTGGGAGACCAGTTTTGATCAGTTAGATAAACTATTAGAAGACTTATAAACTAAAAAACATGACAAACAATTTTTCATTCGAACCAGACCTGGCCGCTAAAAAGATTCACATAGTACGCGAATTTAACGCGCCAATTGAAAAAGTATGGAAAGCCTTTACCGACCCTGACCTGCTTGTAAAATGGGTAGCGCCGAAACCCTGGACGGCCGAAACCAAGACATGGGATTTTACCGTTGGCGGAATATCGCTTTATGCTATGGTTGGCCTTGAAGGCCAGAAACACTGGGTTTATGCTGAATTTACTGCAATTGAAACCGGCAGCGCCCTTTCAACAACAGGTATGTTTTGTGACGGGGACGGTAACCCGCTCCGTGAGGCGCCGAAATCATACCGGGACACCAAATTCTCGTCCATTGACGGTAATAGAACGAAGGTTGATACAATAATCACCTTTGAAGATGAATCAACCATCAAATGGTTCGTGGAAGGGGGCTTCAAAGAAGGCACTGTTGCAACATTTGCCGTGCTGGATGAATTACTGGCTTCGGAGTAAATCAATCAAAAAACAATTACCATGCGAAAATTAAAATTACAGATACAAATGACCATTGATGGTTTTGTGGGCGGGCCAAATGGCGAGAACGACTGGGTGTTTTTATCCGGCACGCCAGCCCCGGAGGCTTTAAAACAGATAATCGGGCTCGGTGTCGATCTTGCCGCCGGCTGCGATACTTTGCTGCTGGGCCGCAAACTGGCTGGCAGCGGGTTCTGCACGTACTGGGAAAACGTGGCCGATAACCAGCCCGACAACCCCTGGAACCCGCTGGCGAAGTTGATAGCCAATCATCGCAAAATCGCCTTTAGCAGCAACGAAACAACCCTTGCCGGCCGCAACCTCGAAGTGGAAAACGGCGATTTGGCTGCAGCAGTACAGGCGCTAAAAAACCAACCCGGCAAGGATATCCTCGTTTACGGCGGCGCCGGCTTTGTCAGCTCGCTCATCAGCCTCAACCTCGTTGACGAATATTATCTTATCGTTAACCCCGTTGCCATAGGCGCCGGCTTATCCATTTTTAAGGAGCAGAAAATACTAAAACTGGAAAGCTCAATAGCGCTTAAGAGCGGGAAAGTGGTAAATAAATACCTGCCGGTATAGGCCGCTTTCGTCTTCGCAGGGTCTCCGGCACGGGACCCTGCGCGGGAATATACCACGGATGACGCAGGGTCCTCTTCGAGAGACCCTGCTGGAACGGGTAGGCGGCTTCGTCTTCGCAGGGTCTCCGGCACGGGACCCTGCGATGCAATATTTCACGGATGACGCAGGGTCCTCTTCGAGAGACCCTGCTGGAACGGATAGGCGGCTTCGTCTTCGCAGGGTCTCCGGCACGGGACCCTGCGTGGCGATATACCACGGATGACGCAGGGTCCTCTTCGAGAGACCCTGCTGGAACGGATAGGCGGCTTCGTCTTCGCAGGGTCTCCGGCACGGGACCCTGCGTGGCGATATACCACGGATGACGCAGGGTCCTCTTCGAGAGACCCTGCTGGAACGGATAGGCGGCTTCGTCTTCGCAGGGTCTCCGGCACGGGACCCTGCGTGGCGATATACCACGGATGACGCAGGGTCCTCTTCGAGAGACCCTGCTGGAACGTAAAATTTTTAAAGTGTATCAAATAAAAACAAAAAATAAAATCATGAAAACAAAATTTTTAACCGTTGCTCTTGGCATTGCCCTATCAGCAACCCTATTGAGCGCCAGTGCGCAAAAAAGCTACACCGAAGGTCTGCTAACCATGAAAACAAGCGGCAACGGCCAGGAGGTGGAAGTGAAGCAATATTTCAGAAGTGATTCCACTGCTGCAACATTTTCTGCGGGTCCTGCAAACCTTAAGCTTTTAGCCGACGCCAACTACAAATTTTATGCTGTTTTAGCCAGCGTACCTGCTGCCAACATAAAAAAGGCTGCGATTTATACGCCCGCCGAAATTGACCAAATTGTAAGCACTTTCCCCGCATTTACCTTTGCGCCATCAGCCGAAACCAAACAGATAGCTGGTTTTAACTGCAAAAAAGTAGTGGCGACAGACACGAAGACTCAAAAAACTTATGATATCTGGATAACCAATGATATAGCATTGCCCGCCGCTGTTATCGACAAATATTATGCGGCTATTGGCGGCGTCCCTATACAATATCCATCATTCCAGCAAGGACCAAATGGCGCACTTGTAATTAATGAATATACCATAACCGGCGTTTCCGATCAAAAAGCCCCCGCAGGCACTTTTGCTATAGCGCCCGATTATGATAAGATAACAAAAGATCAGCTCGACGCGATGTCGCGCGGCAGGTAATAAACTGTCGCTGCAGGGTCTCCGGCAAGGCGGCGCTGCGGAAAAAACAATCCATAACGTCATTGCGAGGAACGAAGCAACCTCTACACATGCTAATCAACGGACCTGTTATCTCCGGGTGACCTGTAAGCCGTACGCCGGGCATTATTGGATAGCGTTTCGCTGAATGTCCTATGTAGAGGTTGCTTCGTTCCTCGCAATGACGAGTCGGAGAGTCACATTTTGGCAAAAATATTTACTGTCGCCGCAGGGTCTCCGGCACGGGACCCTGCGCTGCAATATGTCACGGACAACGCAAAAGCGCGGGAATGTGCGATTATGAATGTTATAATTTGTTTTTTAATGGCATTCATGAGCTCCTTACGTCGGTTCCCCTCTTGAGAGGGGTGGAGGGGTGTGTCCTCTGCGCCAGGCTCTTGCGTTACTGCATGGCGGCTAACACACCCCCGCCACAACACGTCCAGCCGCACCCCCTCTCAAGAGGGGAGTTGTCATAACGCAAGCATTTTCAATTAGTTAATATTCGAATTATTTGTAAATTCAATCGCCAAACACGTTAACCAATCTCAACTCCCATGAAAAAATTATCCGCCTTCCTTTTTCTTAGTCTCATTTTAAACCAGTTCACCTGGTCACAAACCACCGATACGGCAGCGGCTAAAAAGCTTTTTTCGGGGGTTTTCCCCGGTATCCCTGGTAAGGACGCAGGCGCTTTTATGGCTGCGCTTACCGTAAAAGAAGAATATAAACTTGGCGAAGATTCTAAAAAACAGCCGGGTGTACCGGAAGGCACGGTGACCAAATATCACATGGCCGACAGTAAAATATACCCGGGAACACAGCGGGATTACTGGATTTACGTCCCCAAACAGTATGACGCTAAAAAGCCGGCCTGTTTAATGATCTTCCAGGATGGGGAAGGTTACCTGGCCGACAGCTCTTTTTTGGCAACCAATGCTTTGGATAATTTGATCAATAAAAAAGAGATACCGGTGATTATAGCGCTGTTCATCAATTCGGGCGACAAAGGGCCGGGCACGCCCATATACGGAGGGGCTAACAACAGAAGTGTTGAATACGATGCCGTAGGCCCCGCCTACCCTAAATTTTTGATAGAGGAGATGATGCCAAAGGTTACCGCTCTGTATAATATTACTAAAAACCCTAAGGGCATAGCCCTGGTTGGCATCAGCTCAGGCGCGGTAGCAGCTTTTAATGCGGCCTGGGAACGGCCCGACATTTTTGGGAAGGTGGTAAGCCACGTCGGCAGTTTTGTGGATATCCGGGGTGGCGATAAGTTCCCAAATTTAATACGCCGGACGCCAAAAAAACCGATAAAAGTGTTTTTACAGGACGGGGCAAACGATGCAAATTTAATTTTTGGCTCCTGGATTTTAGCCAATAAACAAATGGCATCGGCGCTTGAATACAGCGGTTACGATTACAAATACGTTTTCGGCTCCGGCGGCCATAGCCTGCACCACGGCGGCGCTATTTTCCCCGAAACCTTAAGATGGCTTTGGAGCGATTATCCGAGGGAGTAGGGCGTTGGGTTTACTTTTTAATTAGGGCGTGCCCCGGCCGGTAGAGGCCGGGTCGGGCTTTCCGCTTATACTGCACGGGCATTAGGCGCGAGGCCGGTATTCGCTGCTATCCCTCACGTGGGCATACGGGTGCAATTTGCAAACTTCCTACAGCGGGGACATGGCGGCTACCTGTCAGCTGGGCACGAGTGCTGCCGCGCACAGGCGGCCCCGACACGCGCGCCAGGTTAGGCGTAGTACATGAGCATTTATGCCGGAAGCTCTTACACGCTTCAGCAGCACCAAATCTACCTTTGCTTGAAATGATTATGCTGTCATCATTGCTTAACTCTTCAGCTCCTCAATTATTTGGAACAAGTCGCGTTCAAGCTCATCAAATGTATCATACGGGCCATTGGCAACAAGCCGCGCATAGTGTTCGGGGCTGTGTTTATTCAGAAATACTTGAAGTCCAACGATTATTGTAAAATGCAAGTAAGTCACGAATGGTTCGGTGTTGACATTAGCCTTCAACATAACACTTCGCAGACGCTTGTCCATATCCGGGTGCAGCCTACTCCTCGTATTGCTGCTGCGTAATAAAAGAAAGCTGGAAAGGTGTGCTATGATAGCGCCTAGCGTTTTCATATATTTAAGCGCCTCGTTGTCACTCGCACCAAAGAGACTATTATAGGCAAACTCGTCGGCTTGAATCTCCATCATGGTAAATCTTCTAAGGTCTTCATTTGAAGCAAGTGCGCCAGATTTAATTCCAGCTGCTAAGTCGAAAGAGTTGGAGTGAAGTATTAAATGGGCCGCTTCATGATACATAAGATATCTTATGGTATGTAAGAACAGCTCATTAGTTAATTTAACTTGGTCACTCTCGCTCGTTGGCTGTGGGATAAAGTCTGGCCATATTCGCCACAGATCGTTAAGACAAGAACCCCAATCAAGTGTCAATTGGAGCTGTTTAAGCCTTTCGGAGGCTTCTAAGAGCGCTATACCATCTTCCGGCTTGTAATAATCGAATGTGACTTCTTGAATTCCTATCATTGAATAGCAGTACGCCCATAAATAGCTCAAGTAGGTGTCTTGAAGTTGTATTTCCTTGGATGAGTGAGCCCTTGGAGTACTTATTGGATTTGACGATGGGTCAATGAATATAGCGGAGTTGATTAGCCCGTGCTTGCCAGCATCTTTAATTCGACTTCTCGTCGGCTCATTACTGTCTTCAAAGGCTTCTATTATTGAGTCATAGAGAGGCTTTATCGGGCTATCATATTCTATCGTTTGATCGCTAATCGCGCCGCTGTCTAATATGCTATTACTCATCGATTGTACGGTTAGATTCAATATTTCTCACGCAACGGTTAGAGTTTAGGACACACTGTTACTGTGACGTCGATGTTGCCTTTTCGCCCACTTAAGTCTCGTTCCAAACCTATGGGATTGGATATGTAACCAGCCGGGTCGTAAACAAAACAGTACAAAGACTGGCAACCATGATAAGTTTGGTAACGAGTTGTATCATTAATGATTTGGTCTGTCAATTCTCTGTTTTTAAGATTCTTTCTCGTCATTTTGGTTTCCACAATGGTGTTGTGTTCTCTAAGTGCGAAATCCATGCGACTGGCTGTACCTCCGAAGCTTGTCGTGAATTCTTCCCGTTGTACGTCATTGAAACGCATCTGGAGAAGTGCATGCATCAAATCCTGGACATCGTACTCATCCTCAATATCCAAGGTTGCTCGCCCATTGTGTCTCTTTCTAAGTTGAACTGCAACAGAATGAAACTTTGCGAATAGGTTCGACAAAGTAGCACTTGTATCAATATCTTCTATGCTGTTGTTAAAAACGCCAGATTGGACATCAACAATAAGAGCTTTAAGAAAACTAATGCCTGTTTGCACATGTATTGGGTATGCTCCTGTCTGAACTTTTGAACGAAAACCCGTGTAATAATGATTATTTTCCCCTAAACTCATTTGCACGTAATTTAACGCCTGCAT
>Ga0206949_1185_pt1 | contig 21471 bp, 14 predicted proteins | sample Alteio_BWOrgHeat_40_FD_153240 | JGI IMG/M metagenome (GOLD analysis project Ga0206949, IMG submission 153240) | Enriched cells from forest soil in Barre Woods Harvard Forest LTER site, Petersham, Massachusetts, United States -... | ecosystem: Environmental > Terrestrial > Soil > Temperate forest >...
ATGGCGTTGGGTTCGGCATTTGGGTATTATTCCTATGGAGCTGGAACAGGCGATCGAAAAGAGAAGCCCTGCGCCGTTCCGGCGAACAGTTATTCCAGGATTACATGCGCAATACCAAACGATAAAAATTTTGAGTTAATAGTTTGAAGGTCCGGGTATAATGCCCGAGCTTTTTTCCGTCCAATAATTTCAGGAAAATGCAGCAGGCGATTACTGTCCTTTTAGGTCATTAGCCTTAACCGCATTTAACCCACCTGCTGCTATATGCTGAATTTCGAATGGTGGGGCTTTAGTCAAACAGTAGGCATCAAATCCTGTGACATACGATAAGTCCCCCACCATTTCAAACCGGAAAATCGGGATCGTTTAAATTTCAAATGGTGAAGCTTTAGTCAAAGAGTAGGCTTTTATTCCTGTGACATCGGGTAAGTCCCTTCACCATTTGAAAAATCTTAAAAACAGCAAGCGATTACTGTCCTTTTAGGTCATACCTGAACATTTTTTAATCCACTTGCTGTAGCGTCTTTTAATTTCAAATGGCGAAGATTTAGTCAAACAGTAGGTATTTATCCTGTGACATCCATTAAGTCCCTTCGCCATTTAAAATACAAAATCCTTAAAAAGCAGTAAGCGATCACTGTCCTTTTAGGTCTTTAATCTGAACTTACTTTGACCCACCTACTGCTATTTCCAAATCAAAAGGCTACCGCATTGTCTACAGCTACGGCTTGCAGCTTGTTTTGAAATGGTTTTTCATACAACCTGTCCTGGTTCAGACAGGCAAAAATCCTTAATACCAGTTTATTCCGGATGGCATTTAACACGGCCATTTTCGGCTTTCCCTCGATCAAATGCTTGCGCTCAAAATAGGCTTTCATTTCCACGTCATAACGCATGGCATTTATGGCACAGGCATGTAGTAAAGCTTTAACCCGCCGGTTTGCCAAATGCGAAACCTTGGATTTATAGTGGGCGTTCCCGGACTCTTTTCTGAAAGGTGCCACGCCCGCATAGCACGCGTATTTTTTTGGGTCACGGATGTCTTTAAATTCGTTTGTAGTGACAATGATCTGCATCGCTGTAACCGTACCCACACATGGGACAGATAAAATAATATCATGCATCCGTTTCAGATGCGGGTCAGCATTAATCAAATTTAAAATAGCCTCATCTACTTTCAACACATCACCGGCTACCGCCCTGGTGCTGCTGTTGCATAACTTCCGGCTGGAGCGGACGATCTTTTTCATGACGAAAGAATCGTCTTCATTCAATTGCTGGGTCAGGCTTATTTTTACACCAATTAATCTTTCCCGCAGCGTCGTTAAATGGGCCAATTCGATCAGTAACGACCTCCTCGGTTGCCATATCCTCAGCTCATCCCGGTTTTTATAGCCATATTGAGCGATGCGTATCGCGTCTATCTTATCATATTTCCCACGCATTACCCCCAAAGAGCTTCTGATCTGAAGTGCGTTTTCCAAAATGATATTTGCCTTAAAAGTCTTCAAGGCATTTTTAAGATGGTTGCTGTATATCCCCGTTTGTTCCATGCAGAACGCGGACCTCGACATGGTAAATTTCGGTAGCTGTTTTAACTCTAAAACAATAGCTTTTATTTCAGCAAGGGTGTTTTTTATCTCCTTATGAAAAAGAAACTTACTGCCATACATAACTGCGAAATCCAATTCATTTCTTGAGATGTCAATGCCGATAAAATAAGTATAATTTATTGTTTTGACTAATTTACGTTCAGTACTCATATATGCGGCAAATTTAGACCCGCATATATGTCGAAATTATTAATTCAATATTAATTCTGTGTTAATTGAATAATCTTTTAAAAGAACTCGCAAAAGTCAATTACATTAAATTAATTTAATCTTTATATGTTGAATGAATGTAACTGGGTTGAAATCGATTATTATTTTTTGGTTCATTTTTAAAGAATAAACAAAAAAGGACGATCAAACAAGCATATATACAGATGATTACAATGGCTCTTTTATAATACTCCTGCGCCATTACCAGATAATCAACTTTGTTGTTTATAGTTATTTGATTGGCTTTGGTTTTCTTTGAGAGACAAACAATCAAATGTTTATAATATTCCGTTTTATCACCCTTAACATTTATGTCGTCTACACCCATGACCTGGTATTTACCTCGTTCCAATGCTTTTACCGAGAACCAAACCGTTCTTACCGTGTAAATCGAAAGGATGAATGATATTAAAACCGAGACCTTTACGGCAATGTTATTTTCTTCATTACCCGTAATTAAGGCGCTGGAAGCAACAACAAGGGTGGTTGTAATACTTATGGTGCTTAAAAATAAAGACGCTTTCGACTCGATTGACTTTCTTCGTTCTTCTTCGCTATCATAAATTTTTGATTTTAACTCAAATGCTTTTTCCAGGTTTTCTTCGTCAACTTGAATGGTAATTTGATCGTTTTGAGGCTTTTTGCTTTTGTCTTCTTTCGGTTCAGGCTCTAATATTGGCCAAAAGAATTCCCGGAAATTAGCAAGTTTGCTTTTCAGCAAGGAGAGTCGTGATTTCATCTGATATGCAATAATTTAGCTGTTTTTCTATCCACGCCCATTGTCCATTAGGGTTAATTTCCAGGAAAATATAATTTCCATCTTCGTCCAATATAAAATCTATCGCACCAAAATTCAAATTTAACTTCTTAGTTAGCTGCAAGCATTTTTCAATTATATCAGCAGGCAGAGTAATTTTAGTATGCCGGAGAGGTAAGCTTGATTTTCGCCAGTCTACCTGTGATTCCACCACTTCCTGTGAATGGATCATGGCGGCAAATATCTTGTTTCCGACAACGGTGGTACGGATGTCACCCTGTTTAAGTATCATACTTTGTAAGTAAACAGGGCACCGCTGAATTCGTTCAATATTTTGACTATCAAGCTTTACCTCATTGGTGAAGATAACACCTTCTTCATCACTGCCCGCAACCAACCCGGACTTAATTGGTTTTATGATACACCGTTCTTTATTATTTAAATAAAAGGCTCGGGCATCCGAAGTAACATTGGTAATAATGGACTTAGGTAATTGAAAGCCGATTTCTTTAGCCAAAACCAGTTGATAAACCTTATTTTCTGCACTCCGTATCGCTTCCACAGTATTGACCCAAAACGCTTTTTTTAATAACTTGTATAGTCCCTCTAACACAAATAGTAGCTCTGACCTGACAAAATTACGTTCACCAACTGTTAAATCATTAAAATTTTCATTCACTTCTGGTCGCCTGAAATACACTGATGTAACGTCCAGCAAATTGAGCGAAAAATCTTTTCCCTGATCGACAAGTACATATTTTCCGTTGTCAAAATCTAAGTTAATATCTATAGAATTACCAATATCTTCAGTATTCAGTCTATAAAAACTTAAATTTTTCTCAGTCAGGCTTTTTACTATAAAATCAGTAGTAATATCCGTTTTGTTTGTAATAAGTAAAATACTCATTGTCTTCCCTCACCCTTTCCTGATCGCCGTGTTAAGTTCCAACAAGTTATCATTGGTCATCACGCTCTCTTGCCTGCAATGTTTTGGTTTCCAGCTCTAATAAATTATTGCTTGGATCATCGCGCTCACGATGGGCTTCGGTTTTAGTGCCCAGTTCGCTTAAAAAGGCATCATCATCACGTTCTCTCTCTGCCCTGGTCTTTGTCATCAATTCAATGTCGGAGAATTTTAAATCAATAAATGGTTTGGTCAAACCGTTTACAGATACGACATTTAATGAAGATGTTGGATCGTAATTGTAGGTGATAGGGTTTTCCGCTTCTAAGCGCGGTAATTTGAAGTCAAGAATTAATGGTTTCATGATTAAAGATTTAGATTATGTAAATATGGTAATTTTATATTTTATTATTGCAAAATGAGGGCTAAAAGCTACGTTCCTTTGTGGCAGGATATTTTGAAGCGGTTAGCGAAAGAGATCAGCATGCTTCAAAATAATAGCATAACCGAAGAAGACATTTATAGGGCTGTTACTATAAAGTACTCCTTCCTGCCCGAGTTCGTAGTTCCTACAAGCATATTTTTTATTGAGCCTGATTTTGATGTTTTGTTAGCAGAATTCAGGAATTACAATTTTGATTACAACAAAATTGAGTTAGCAATAGAATTTGCAGGAGTTGCCGCCGATTTACTGGAAAAAGCACAAGTGAAAAATAATGGTTCCTTGTGGGTGATACATGCTTATGATAAAGATCCCTTTCCTTCTAATCCACATGCCCATAATATCGAGGCAAATTTGAAATTGGATTTGAGAAATGGCAATTTGTATAAGAAGACCCAATATGTAGGCTCAATCAGTAAGCGGGAACTGGCCGATGTACGAAGTAAATTTGAAGAAAAGGGCATTAATCTTCCTTAACAATCGTACTTTCCTTTTCCGGAGTATCAACAGGCCGCCAGGCAATCGGAAATAACGGTGTTTTAAAAAGGGCATGTGCGATTCCCAATACCCAGCCAAAGCCTGCTTTAACTGTCCTATAGTCGTAGCTAAATTCCTTTTTTTGTACCATCACTTCTTTGAATTTGTCAAAATCATGAAAATAGTTTATCTCGGACTGAAATCCCTCCTCGTTCATGTTTTTGGAAAACAATGTCAATTCGTGGTTTTCCGCTTCAATGTCGGGCATCTGTTGTAAAATAGCATCTGTATACGGAATATACACCGCAAGATCAATCCCTGTTTGTTTTAAAAAATCAGTAATGGTTTGATATTCTGATTGTAGGTCGAGAACCACAACATATTCCAATAAAATTCCTAATAGATGAGAAGTTTTATCCGCATAATAAATGCTTTTTTCTCTAGTCACCATAAATCGAATTACGCTTTTAACGGAATTATTCCCGTCCGGAAGGCGTTTAAACGTATTATATCCCATTATAATAGACGACCAAACATCCATTAGATAAGATTTGGCTCTCTCTATTAGATCATTTTTAATAAAATAATCAAGCGTCATGGAAATCGGTATAGAATGATAATCTAACAACGGCCTGTGTGTCGCATCATTGTTTTCAATTACCTTTGCAAGATTGATGAGGTGTAACTCTATCAACGATGATAGATTTTCTTTTTCTGTTCCTTCAAGAAAATTATAGTAATTCAGGAGTGAATTAAGATACTTCATTGACCGCATCGGGTAGCCGACTTGCTCATATCTACTGCCATTGGGCGACCACAAACCAAATTGTAATTTTGCAACGGGTAGTGTTTTCTCAAAATACTCATCCTGAAAACGACGGTAGGTAGTTAAATAGCGTTTGAAATTTTTTATAGATTCTTTGTCGTTTTCCTTCTCATGCTCAAGTATCCATCGCCAATAGCTGATCAATGCGTAATCTACACACTGTCTTGCCGGCTCAAGGTTACCTGCATCTGCCGCATAGGTGTGCACTATAAACGTGATCAGTTTAAGTGTTTCTGCCAGCATGATGCGGCCACGTTCGCCGACCCTCTCATAGTCCTTAGCTTTTTCAAATACGCGGTCAACCAATGCTTTGAAATCTGAATTGTCATTTCTTGGCGTTCCAAATAACACCAGGACTTTTTTAAAATGTTGTACGGATGCTTCATCGGTCAATAAATATTCATTAAAAAGTTTATTGGTAAAAAGCTCTGTTAACTTATAAATATCCCACTGCTCAAATTCAAAATCCCCACCTTTTGGGAACTCCCTGCCAATAAATCCATCAAAGGTTTCACGCACGTTTTCACGCAATACACCATTGTGAACGAGTACAATCTTAACCGGTAAATCTTTAAATTCAGGAATTGAATTATGGCTGAACGGGCGATCTTTGGCTTCTATTAATGACATTCTTACACCGTCGTTTTTTGTAAAAACAGTATCGGTTATATTTTTATCGTCCCCACCTTTAATCTCGAAATAAAATCTTTTTTTAATTCCATCTTCATCTACTCCAACAACCACCACATCTTTACCAAATTGCTGGTAGCCTTTTGTGTATTTAGGTGAAGTGATAATCTGGAACTCCATAGCCTCCAGTAGTATTGGAAATATAGCATCAAGTTCACGATCCTCTTTGAGCGATTCCAGGTACTCTCTTACAATAATATTTTTCATTGGGGGTTTTCCTCCTCTGCTGAAAATTGATCTGCACTTAATTGCTGCTGAAAATTAAATTCATATTCATCTGGATTCCGGTAATAACGCATATCTATCAACATGGATGTCGCTACTTTCTGAGTACGTGTTACTTCTTTGCCAGCTTCTACCTTAAATCCGCTTCCCCGAATTATTCCTACATTTTTGGCGATTTGGGTCATAAAACTCATCTGACTGGCTTTTTCCATAAGTTCGGCTTGTTGCTCTCGTTCAAGTTGAAAATAATATTCAAAATCGTCTAGTTCATTAATTACTGGATTAAACTCATTAATACTCTCCTTTAACGTTTTGATAGCCTTATAATCTTCAAATGCTGAGTTAATTCCGTTCATAAATTTGCTGTCATCCGCATCTTCCAGATCAACGATGGGTTTTATCATATCAATCAAATGATGGTCGAATGCCCAAATGAGTTCCTTTAATTTTATTGATAATAGCTCCTTGACAGCAGGATATGGGCTTTTTCGTAGCTTTATAATACTTGGTAATAGTTCTTCAATAGATTGTGGATGTGGTAGCAGTGTTTCTAAAACTCTTTTTTGCCCTTGTTCATCAAGTTTCAAAAAGTCCACTTCATACATACCTCCGTATTTGCTTCGCATAACATTCAGCCCGGCAAATCTGATTAGAGCTATACCGTCACTAAGCATTAAGAGTAGTTCCTTTTCAAAGTCTTCGGGTTGATTACGTTGCATATCGGAGAATGCGTCATTAAATAATTGAAATTCAACTTTGGGCCCAAAGCTCAAATAAACAGCTCTTAAAAGATCAAATAACAAATCAGCCCGACTGAATTTTTTAAAAATATCTGTAATGTACCTCGGGCTGAGATTAATAATTTGCGGAACTAAGGCGTATTTTTCTTCATCATAGCCATCCATCCAGCCGAGCCTGCTGATAAGATCATTTTCAATTCCACTTTTTTCTATCTGCAACAATTCGCTTATCCGCGTAAAACACTTACTTCTTATATCGGCTGGCGTATGTGGATTGGCAATTAATTTGGTGTAAAAGGCACCATATTGATTTAACAACAATGGATCGCCTAACGGGAGACTATCAAATAATTCAAACGCCCGCCGGATATGTTCCTCGTCACTATAAGACGTCCATGCCAGGGCGATTGCACCCTCCGCAGGGGAGGATTTAAAAATCTCTTCTATTTCATGAAAATAATGCGGAGGGTTAGTGTTATATAATCTTATAAGCAATCCCGGTAACATTCCGTCAAAATCAATTCCCCCATTGTTTTTCGCAAACTCATAAAGTGCTTTTGCTTTTTCTGAATTCTCTTGCGCTAGGTTAGCAATGGCGCCTTTGACTTCATACTTTCCTTGCTCATCAGCATACATCCATTTTGTAGTTTCAAATAAAGATTCAACGCTATCTGTTAAATATGGAAACGCACCGGCGTAATCATTACCAAAACTTCTTAACGGTATATGGCTGTCTGCCATCTCAGGGGTGATTGATTTATAAAATTCGCTGATATCTTTGTCATGTTCCTGATTTAGCCAAATCAGTATAAACCGGTCAAATTCCATTGCGAGGTGAAAATACCAGGTATGGTTTGGTTTTGGCTGTCGTAATTGCAGATAGAATTTATCAGCATATTCAAGCGCCGCTGTAATGTCCGTTGGCATACTTTCACCCATTCTTTCCTCTGCAATTTCTTGGAGAACAAGACAAACTGCCAAAGATTCAAAATTGAATTCAAATCTATCACCTGTCGATTTTTTTAAAAGCTCATAATTTACAAGTTCATCGACTTCTTCAATTTCTTCAGCCTTAAAAATAGCTTTTTTATTTTCATGGGAAATCTTAAACAGTTCCTTCAACTTTTCATGTAATTGTGGGTGTTCCGCGAAAAGTTTTCGTGCTTCGGCTATGGTTAGCAGTTTCATAAACAAAAATAAGAATAATGTGCATTAAAACTGGCCTGACTTAGTTTGCTTAAAGAGTGAAAGTGACGTTCATTAGTTATCAGCATCATTAATCTTACTATGATTAATCTATGCCAAGCTGTGGATTACGATGTATCCGTATATTTGCTGTTATATACCGGAAATCAAACCATGAATTATCGGCCCAAAATACAACGTTCAATTTTTATCAAATGCTGCAAGATTATCCTACCAAAATGGCACCGCTTTTTAGATCTTTGCGATTGCACTGACCTAAAAAGTTTATTAGGCGGTATGCGATATTACAAACTCAATTAATGCTTACACATGAAATATGGTAACAGTTTTTGAACGACGAGCCACCTCACTCGAACAGCCAATTAATTTAGACCTTACTTGGGATCGCTCACGCGCTTATACTGTTGACTATAAAACTTATAATGAATTGCTTAATCGTGGGAGACACGAACAAAAAAATGACCGGGAGGAGGGTCGGCCAAATGATGAACGATATCTAATTATCGATAGTTATTGCGAGATCGAAGTTTATGACCGTATCTCAGAACTTGCACCTATCACTCGTCCCAGAATTTTAGTGATGCTCGGCATCATTACCTTTGTCACCGGCAAAGCATTAACCCCTTTTGGTTTTTTCAGTAGTTATACAAACGTAGCTGAATACGGTTCCACTAATCCTGAGAAGGAACCGCTTTTGATTTCGGGCGGCCAAAATCATTCTGCTGAACTGAAAGAAATACTTCAGGCAATGCAAGGGCTATCTGCAAATCATCAAATTCTTATTTACTCACTACTCGACCGCTGGCGCAAGGCTTGCTACCTAGAAGAGGAGAGTGAGGACAGTTACCTGTACGAGGATGAAACCATATTGGCATGTTTTCACATCCTTGAATTGCTCGGCGACCAATACAGTGATCATCTCGATAACGATACCGACGAGAAAGTACAACACTTTACTACCGAAGTGCTAGAAAATATATTCTTCGTTAAAAACAAAAATACCCAGGCTGAGTTGGCCAAATTGATTCATGCGACGCTAAGCGCCCAAAAAACAGTTAAACCAAAGATTCTGCGCATGCTCCAGGAACTTGGTTTACTGCAACCTAAAAGCAAAGCGCTTATCGAACGTTTCCTAGACCACCGCAACGCAATAGCGCATGGCAGGGAAAATCTTTACGAAGCCAAAGCAGCTATTTACCCACTCAAACCTTTTTTCAACCACCTTAAGGATATTTACGAAGATATTGACACCATTCGGATAGTCAGCGCCCGCGCCATCGCAGCCTTCTTGGGTACCTCACTTTGGAAAGAACAATGGGATGAGCTCATCAAAAACGAAGTTCCCGTGTATGAAGAGGTACAGGCTTTCAATAAAGCTAAGCTATATGAAGGCATGACCTGGCAGGAGGTTGAAGATGGTACTACGCAAGGAGTGAATGTGGCTGTGCTGATCCATTATTATTGCAAGGGCACTCTACATGTCCAGCCCTTTAGTATGGCCCTCAGCAAGTATATTCGTGAAGTCGAATTATCTGAAAATAACGCCTATCCTGTTTTATACACATCAGCTATTCTTGCTGATAGCACAGACGCTTCTCTTGCGGCCGCCTCTCAGAAACAAATAGCAGCTTTATCTGACAGCCAATTCTTGGCCAAGTACGAAATTCGGGATGTCCTGAAAGAACTCACTTACCAAGGAAAGGAACCCAAATGGCTAAAAGCTTATTTGATCGAACGCGCAGAAACTAAACAACCTTAATCTTCATCCTTTTCCTTGTCTAAAAACAAAGCGGTCAAAGTATTGAGGATATATAATGATTGAATGAAAATATCAAGAGCCACCTCTTGGTATTTCTCTTCGGTGAGACCAAAGTAGGCCACCGCCTTTTTTAAATTTTTGTTGGAGCTGCTAAACCGGTGCGCTATCATACCTGAACGCAGGTCTTGTAAATTCCGCAGAAAAGTAATCATATCTGCAATCCGGCAACCATGATAATCCAGAAAACGCTCCAGTTTGGCTATTCCTTTTTCGTTATCTACTTTAGGCAAGTCTTTTACCAGCATCTACTCATTCAGACTATCGATGGTCAGTTTAACCAAAATTAATAACTGGTCAGAGAAAGAGGTCACGCTGTTTTCTGAGGGGACATGCAACGCATGGAAATGCTTTTGATCAGCTCCAACCTGTTCTTTATAAAAATGCCAACCGAATTTATCGAACCATTTCTTGTTAAATGTTAGATATTTCGCCTTAAATCGTACATCTGCTGAATCTGAGTCTCGTGCCCAATTACCCAGTACCATTGTATCATAATAAGCACCGCTCAGACCCATTCCTGGTTGGGGCGCGATGTTATGGTGCTTCCAATGCAACTGCTCTCGTTGTGGCAGCATTTTAAGGTCATTCAAAAACACCATTACGTAATCTTCATGGTTATTGTCCATTTTTAAGGTAATAAAGCTGGAACTGATATGAAAGCCGTCAACTTTATATTTTTCGGGATGGTCATAATATTTATTCAGCACCTCCTTTTTGAAAAAAACGGGTGTAAAGAACTTGTGCTCCTCCGAATGACAGGGGACTAACTTTTCGCTACCATCATCATTGTATCCGATAATAAAACTTTCGTTCGTCTCGTCATCTACTTCAAAATGAAAATTATTGCTTTTGGACGGATCATATTTAAGGAGAGTTTTGCCGATGATCCAACTTTGGAAATTCCCTTTGCCTATTCCCGGCACTAAACGCATTAAATGGTTATAATTAAATGTTTCACCAACAAAATCCTCGTCCTTTTCCACGTACGCTGCGCCTGCGCCAACTTGGTCAGTCACGACCATGAAATCAAAACAGAGCGATAAATGGATCTTGCGCACTGCTAAATATTCCACCATAAATTTTTGTTTGATGCGCACTTCCCGTTCACTCACGTTAATTACTTCCTCCGCATCGCCCGAATCATCTATGAAATAATAATTACGCTTCTGTTTAGAAGTGGTCTTTTCATATAGCTTAAAATAATTAACAAACTCCTGCGAAACGTCAACATAACGTTCTTTAACGTGAGTGAACCATTTTGGGTAAATAAATGGCTCCAAGCCTTCCTCTCCAAACCGAAAATATTCTGTTATTGACCTACCATCCCTAAAATGCGTAATAATGCTCGGATGGCCCTCACTTCCCCAATGAATACCCCAGTCACTATTTTTCATGTATTCTTCCAGATATTCCGGTTTAACCAGTAAACAATATATACCAGTATCTACTTCCTCTTCTTCGTGATGCCCCCGGTATACCGTTATCCAACCATTGGAAATAAAACGCTGATTTATAAGTTTATACTGTGCTTTTAAGCTAAAAACTTCTTCGTTCATGGAGTAATATAAGTTTAAGCAAAATAAGAACTGTAATGCGCAATCTATTTTGCGCAGGAACAATCTGCAAATTTAATTCTTATTTCTATTAGAAATATAATCAATTTGTTGTATCCACTAAAGATTGGCAGACAGTCTATTATTAAAAGATTAATTAACAGCACCGGGACTATCCTTTAGTGTATTCCTTTTAAGCGACCTTCCTAAATTCCTATCTTAGTAAAATGATAGATGCCGCTTTATTCGAAACTCTTACGCAAAATCCCGAAAGCGATGTGCTCGATTTTAAAAGGGCACCTTTGAACTTTATAAATAATAAAGAAACAGAAGATGCCAAATTGGTTAAAGATATTCTCAGCTTTTCAAACACTATCCGCGACGAGACCGCCTATATTTTGTATGGTATTGGGGAATCGAATGGCAAAAAGGATTTTTTAGGAGTCTCGGACTTTCCCGACGATGCGATATTGCAGCAGAAGGTCAAAGATAAAGTTTCCCCGGCTGCTAAGTTTAAATCCTACACATATCTATATCAAGGCCTAAGCTTTGGGGTTATAGAAATTCCTGTATTTCCTCATGCTGAGCCATTATCGCCGGTCGTTAAACTCAAAGGTTTAGAAATAGGCAAAATCTATATCCGACGTGGTTCGTCAAATGCTGAAGCTACTGGCCGGGAAGTGATAGCAATATCTAAATGGCTGGAAGCCTTGCAAGTAGAACAAAAAGGCGCGGAGCTATTTCATGATCAATTAGCAAAGTTGGCACGTGTCCTAGCGGACAAAACCCAGCCGCTATCCACAACTCTTTCCGAGTGTTTAGGCATCGCGATAAGATTAAAAAAGAAAGAATTTGAATCTTTTTGCTATCATGAACTGACTGGGTATAAAAATGATTTTCAAAAACATGGCGAATTGGCCGAACATCGAGTGATGACCGTGGTAGCAACGCCATTAACTGTAGAACTTAGTCCATACTATTCATTAAATGGGGATGGGCTACTGCGTCATATGCTTACCCAGGAACATTTTTCAGAAGAAAAATTTTTCTTTGATCGTTCGATTAATGAAATGGAGGCAAACATAACTTGGTTAGCTGATAAAAAAGATATGGCGTTGGCAACATTTGAAATAAGCGATACAGTAATGGATCCTGAAAGTACACGAATTAATGGTAAGGTAACTTTATTTATAGCATTAAGCACCTTCCAAACGATGTATGAAAAAATCAGGAAGATCGCCTTGAAATATCTCCTTGATGCTCGACGGGAAATTGAAAGCTAGTTATTTGTCTTAAAAACTAATAGCTGCAATCTAACTAAGTTCTGAACATCTTATTCGGATCTTTTCTTTGTATAGATTAACGCTTTGAACTAGCTGAAAAAAAACACCTCACTTGTTTTTCTCAAATTTTACTTTTAATTTCGGTAAAGGAATCGAGCGCCCCAGTTGTGAGTGACTGAAACGCGAGGCTAATTCAACTACTGACAAGCCTAACAAACAGCAGATTTTCGTTAAACCCGCTGGCATAGGTTGTCTTTAAACACTCTCGACAACGAATAAAAGTCCAGCCTTTAACAGAAAATTTCTATGCAACTCGAAATCACAAAACGTTGCGCGGATTCTCTGCGCTCATTTTCCGAATCTAAATTTGGGATTCAAATAAAATCATCACATGCTCATGAACTTGTGGCTGCTTACATGGGTTATTCATCCCGCGCAGCTATGTTGGCCGACTCTAAATGTCCGATTACAAACTTAAGAGAGGCTGACATTCTCGTTCTAACGCCCACGGCACAAATTAAAGAACGGCGCAAGGAACTTAAAGGATTTCCGGAAAAATTACCTGATGATCTAGCAGAAGGTGTTTACCTACCTCTTTATGACGAGCAATGGATTTTACACAAAATATGGCCGAGTTTGGAAGAATTGGGGAAAGCCCTTGCTGACCGAAATTTGAAGTCAAAACCCGCTTACTTTAGAGACCAGGCGGTTCAAAGGCAAGGGGTTAAGTTAGAATTTTATAATGACGAAGTGGCAATAGTGGTTTTCCGCGAATATGTTTCGCCGAGTCTTACACTATCATTAATGAGGAATGTGACACGAGGTGTAGTTGACGTGTTCCGACTTAAGCGGGTGGCGTGCCGTATCGGCTATGTACTGGCAAATCATCATACGGTTGATGCCGAAACCTTAGATGCAGCCATAGTAAAAATGAGGGATGTCTATTATAAGATAATTAGTAGTCCACAATCCCTAAATGTAGCTACAAATATTCCAGAGCCCCAACCTAACTTTGCAGACTGGTTAGCTAAACAAAAAAACAGAGATTCAGCTCTTGGTGATTTGGCAAATAAACGCGGATTCGCAGATCGCACCGGGACATGGCCTTCTTATGATAATATAGAAAGCTATAAGAATTATTTAATGCTTAATGACCCGCCATTGGGTGCAACGAACGCTTTAGAAAGGGCATGGAAAACCTATCAAGCTTTTCTTAAAAGAAAGTGTTCTCCTAATCCGCAAAAACGGGCGGTGAGATCTGCGGTTAAAAAGCATGATCCACGAAAAATTGTTTTTGTTAACGACGCTAAACCCCTTCACTACAGTAAACGAACAATCGAAAATTTTGTCGCAGGCGACAAGGCATGGATTTCCTGGGAAGGACGCAAAGCTATTCCGGTTACAGTTCTCGAGGTAGACGAGTTCGGTTATGAATTTAGGATAGAACGTCCTTTAAAAAAAGCCGGAGATAAGCATGCTGTACGTTTTGATGAAGTACGTAGCACACCAGAGTTGGCATGTATTAATTACATCACCTAATGCATGTGATTGATAGAATAATCCGCTTTCCGGCTCGATTTCTACCCGTTAAAGTTAAGTAATTAATCTTGTTTAAGAGCGGCAATTTTCTTTAAATCTTCAATAAACCGGTTCGAATTTTGTATCACAGGGATCACAGAGACCGAAATCACGGTTAAAGTTTTAAACAGAAAAGGCGCATATATATGCGCCTTTTCTGTTTAAAATGGTTTTGGGATATGATGTATCAATCAGGTGTTATTAAATTAACAACCTAATAATCAAAGCGCAATAAAATATACTACATTTAACCTCCATCTGTTTTATCAAATCATCGCGAATTGATAAATCATGGCATTGAAGAATCTTTGTCCTGCTACCTTACAATTTAACCGTTTGCGGTAAGTATTTAGCGATCAAATCCTCATAATAGGGTTTCAATTGCGAAACAACAGGTGGTATTGAACTTTTGGAATAGAGGTCATAGGGGTTGAATTTATCTACCCATTTAAACATGCTTTTATCATGGGCCGATAGTAAATGATCATATGCGTTTTCCCGGTGTTGCGCATAAAATGAATGATACCGTATCATATACAAAGCCGGTTCCGGAAGATAGTCTTTTGTTATATGATAAAGATATTCATCATGCCCCCACGACATGTGGATATTATCCAAACCGCACTGGTGCGAATAAACGCCATATTTTGTATTGTACCTTTCATCATAACTATCGGGGTTTGCAGCAAAAAACTCCGGGTATACAATTTTATCCGAAAATTTACACCCTACGGGGAAGGAGTCGCCTACCACATTCCATTGCGGCTCGCCGAATAAACAAAGCACTTTACCCAAATCATGTATAAACCCTGTTAATATAAACCAATCCGGATGGCCATCGGCGCGTATAGCTTCCGATGTTTGTAACAAATGTTGCAGCTGATCCAGAGATGTGTCGGGGTCCGATTCATCAACCAGGGTGTTCAAATATTCCATAGCCAGCCACCAAGGCATTTCCTTTTTATCGAATTTCAGGAAATTGGCCTTTTTTGCCAACACGTTATCATAAGTTTGGTAGGTATGGTTCAGCCTGTAAAATTCCCTTACACCGTCAATTTCAGGACTATCATAATTTCTGAACGCCTCTTTACTTTTGGCGGTTCCTGCTTCGGGGTATCTTTGTAATACATCATCCTCCCAAACGTCCAGGCTCGTAAGCGGCGCCATTTCATTCTTACTTACACTTTGCATAACTATTATTTTATGATCAAAATTCTGTTTTTTTAAGTTGAAGGAATTACTCTCCCCTTTTTGCCATCAAAACCTTACGGCTATAATTACTACTGTGATTATTATAAATTGGTAATTAAATTTCGAGATAATTTGTGATCAACTTTAACTATATCAAGGATTTATTTACGTAAACGTTTACGTAGATTTTTTTAATTGACGCTTTATAAACATTAACTTGTATTGCAAATGGGTTATATAAATATCAAGAAGCTTGCCGAGGAATTAAACCTCTCTCCCGCGTCTGTTTCAAGGGCACTTAACGATAGCCATGAAATTAGCAAAGAGACAAAGGAAAGGGTATGGGAACTGGCAAAAAAGTTGAATTACGAGCCAAACCCATCCGCAAGTAATTTACGCAGCCATAAAAGTAAAACCATAGCTGTTATTATTCCGCAGGTTGCCAATAGCTTTTTTTCGCTGGCCATAAATGGTATAGAAAAAATAGCTCGGCAGCGCGATTATCATGTACTGATCTATCAAACGCATGATAACAGCGATATGGAGATAGCTTTTATAAACAGGCTACTAAACGGCCGGGTTGATGGCATATTGATCTCTATATCCAGTTCGACCATTGATAATACCCCTTTTACTGAATTAATTAAAAACATTCCTATTGTTTTTTTCGACAGGATGTATGACGAAATAGACGCCGTTAACATTACAACTGACGATTACGAAAGCAGTTACCAGGCTACCCAACATTTAATTGAGGCTGGTTGCCAAAGAATAGCTTATTTGTTTGCCCTAAACAATTTAATTACTGGTAAAAGGCGAATGGCCGGGTATGTTAACGCCTTAAAGGATAATAATATACTATATGATGAGCAGTTGATAATCACCCATATTGAAAATGAAGATGAGGATTACGCTAACATTAAAAATTTATTGACCTCTGAAAAACCGGATGGCATTATCTCGTCAATTGAAGAAATGGCGCTTCCCTGTTACAGTGCATGCAAACAATTGAACATCAATATCCCCGGCGATATAAAGATCATAAGCTTTTCAAACCTTAAAACCGCCCAACTATTAGATCCGCCTTTGTCAACGGTTACCCAACCTGCGGCAGAGATCGGACAAAAAGCAGCGGAGATCCTTTTCAAAATGCTTGATAAAAAACACTTCGAACCAAAAGAAACCATTGTACTCAGGTCAACTATAATTCCAAGAGAGTCAACCCGCTGATCATCATAATGCCCCAGCATTTTTTTGCGGTGTATTGCACATCTTAAAAGTCAATTCCCCCCCTTTACTGATTTCACTGTGCGCAATAAGCCAATTTGTTATAGGTATGCCATTAAAGCTTACCTGCTTAACATATTTATTTTCAGGGGAAAGCCCTATAGCTTTAATGGTAAGTGTATTCCCGTTTATTAAATGCAGTTTAACAAAAGGCAGTTGCGGTGCCCCAATGCTGTAATACCCCGATGCCGGCGACACAGGATAAAAACCCATTACGTTGAAAATGTACCAGGCTGAAGTTTGCCCGCAATCATCATTGCCATTAATGCCCACAGGATCATTCCTGAAGTTTTCAGATGACGTATGCTCCCGCACAAGTTCCTGTGTCCGCCATGGCATGTTGCAATAATTAAAAAGATACAAATAATGGTGCCCCGGCTCATTGTCCGCACGATAATGGCCTTCATCAAAATTCCGTCCTAGTTTTTCACCAAACTCTTTGTTTCCACCCATCATCTTTATCATACCCGGTATATCGTGCATGGCCCCAAAGGTATAGGTCCACTTGGTTCCTTCCGTAAACCCGGCATTCGGGTTTGATGCCCATTGGCCATTATAATTGCGGGGTGCCATGAACCCGGTTTGGGTGTTATACACATTTTTATAATTCTTACTCCACGAGATAGTTTTTTTGTAGTCATCTTCTCTGCCCATTCCCTTTGCCATTTGTGCCACGCAATAATCATCAACGGAATATTCAATAGTTCGCGACACAGATTCGTTGGTTCTATCAACCGGTACATAACCTAATTTATGATAATAAGTTAGCCCGCCCCTGGCTTCAAAGCTTGTCCAGCGGTCACGATCGCCCCACCTTTTATAGGTATCGCCGTCTGGCGCAGTAAAGGCATCCTTATGGACAGCCTGGTATGCCAAATTAAGATCAAAACCCCGAAAGCCTTTTACATAGGCATCGGCAACAACTGCATCGGCATGCGTGCTGATCATAATATTAGTATAGGTAGGATTTGGCCACATTGGCATCCAACCACCCTGCTGGTACATTTGCAGCAGCGATTGCACCATACCGTTAACCCGTTGCGGTTGGGTCAGTATCAGCAAAGGATGTAATGCCCTGAAGGTATCCCAAAGCGAATAATCATTATAGGAGGTGCCGTTGTGTATCTTATCGTCAAACGCGCTGTAGTATTTTCCATATTCAGAAAATTGCCTCGGAAATAACATCGTATGGAATAAGGCGGTATAAAAGATGGTTTTTTGATCGTCGGTTATATCCTTTACGGTTATCACTTTTAACTGTTGTTGCCATTCATCGCGTGTAGTTTTTACAAGTTTCTCAAAATCCCAGCCTGTAATTTCCTTTTGTAAATTAAGCTTTGCCTGTTTTATACTAATGAATGAAGTAGCTACAATAACTTTAATTTCTTCATTAGCTTTTGTTTTAAAACTAATGTAAGCCCCCATTCGTGTGCCATATTGGTTTTGGCTGCCTTTATTAATAATTTGTTTGTCCCAGGTGCCATAAGTGCTTATTTTTTTGCTGAACCTGATCACAAAATAGCCCTTAAAATTTTTAAGCACAGGGCCAAGCTGGGCCGATTGCCTGTCGGGGTTGTAGCCGGTTATTTCATTATGGATAGTATCGATATGCACATAGCCCCTTAAACTTTTTATCCTTGCTGTATAATCATTAGCCGAATCAGCAAGCAGGGGATTCAAATTTATTCCCTGTATAATTAAATGAGCCTCATCTGATTTGGGAAATGTAAACCGGAACATCCCGCAGGTGTTATCCCCTGCTATCTCTCCCTTTATCTTTTCGTTATTACCCGCATTTAGCTTAACTGAATAATAATAAGGCCGGGATATTTCATCCTTATGGTCAAAAGCTAATTTACGCTCTTCCGGCAAAACCTTCAGCTCACCTATTTGTGGCATAACAGAAACGTAGCCATAATCTCCCATCCACACTGTGGGCTGATGAGTAGCCGTAAAGCCTATAACCGAATTATCCTCGTATTGGTAAACCATGCGGCTCATTTTATTCTCACCAGTTTGTGCCACAAAGTTGGTCATGGCAAAGGGCACATTTACACAAGGCATGGTGCCACCACCGTCTAATCCTTTGGCAAACCCGGCAAAAGCAGTACCTATAAGCGGGTCGACATAATCAACCTCTTGTTTTATTGTTTTCGCCCTTTTGGGTTGACAATATGTATTGCTATTAAACAGGATGATCGCGGCAAAAATGAAACCGTTTCTGATAAATCTCATACTAAAAATCTTTTTGAGCTATATTGGATAAATATCCCCTACAATTGCAATTCATAGGAAAAACGCACCGGTTTAGCATATACTGTATATTTTTCCATGGGGCGCGGCCCGCATGAATTTGAACCAACACCCAAAGTTTGATGGCTTATACATAACACTGTGGCATTGCTTTTAGGCATATCTATTCTATACTCAACCGGTTCCATTTGTTCATCACTATAAGGCTGTGCCGAAACCTGTAATACCGATCCGCTTCCTTTTTTTACCGTTAATGATGCGCCATCATTAGCCTTAAGTTCAGCCCATCGCACATCTTCATGGTTCCCGTTTTCCATAGGTTTTTCATATGGTGTTACCTGCTGTAGTACTGTACTTGAATAAACACCTATGTCAAAGGCGCTCTTCCTGTCAGCATAGTTCTCCATAGGCCCCCTTCCAAAGTAACTGAACTGGTCCATATCCTTTTTAAGGAACATACGTACACCTAAACGGGCAAGTACAACTGCAGGATCACTAAAGGATACATCATTATCAGCTTTTATCATACCATTGCCCAATACGGTGTAAACAACCTTGTGGTAGGCTATAAATCCCTGTTTCCCTGTGCCCGTTAATTTTGCGCTTATAATTATTTTACCGGGAGCAGGCTGCTGCACGGTAATACTATCTGCAACCCAGCTAAGCGTTTTGATACCGTATTTAACCCAGCCTTCATCGGCCCACATATCATCATTGCGATGCGGCGCGCGCCACAAATGCAGCATTGGGCCGCCATTGGCCAACAACACATCTTTCCCGTTTTTTTCCAGCTTTGAAAATGTACCTGTCTTTTTATCAAACTCTATTTTGAAGTCTTTGCCTTTTATCTTTATAACATCGCCCGACCCGGATAATTTTAGCGCTTGTTGTTCTTTTGGGTCAGCAGCCAATGCAGGTACTGCTACCGGCAATTCAAACTGCTGGGCCGCAACTTCAAAGCCTTTTTTGGCCCACAATTTATCAGCATTGCTGGTAAATGATATACGTAAAAAATACTCAGCCCCGGGCTTTGGATGGGTAATTTTGTAAGGCACTTTAATATTCTTATTGGCCCCGGGTCCTATTTCTCCAATATCAAATTTGCCCGATGAAATGGCCGTCCCGTTTTCGCTTAGTTGCCAGTTGCCGGTAAAACCATCAAGGTTGATGAACTGGTACCGGTTGGTGATGGTTATAACACCTTTTTTCAGATCCTTGCCGGTTATACCTATCCATTGGTAGGCATGCTTTAATGCGGGATATTGTGGCTTAGGCGACCGGTCTGAAAACACCACCCCTTTATGGATAAAGTAATGATCGTTTGGATATTCGCCAAAACCGCCGCCGTAGGCTATTATCGGGTGCTTCGGATCTCGGTTATTGTAAATGCCCTGGTCCTGCCACTCCCAAATACAGCCACCTAACAGCGTTGGATATTTATCAAATAATGCATTATACTCATCAACCGAGCCCATTGAATTGAACATGGTGTGGGCATATTCGCACAAATAAAACGGCTTGGTAAGCTTGTCGCCTTTGGCATAATTTTCTACATCCTGCAGGCTGGTGTACATATCGCTTTCAATATCAGCCGGGTTCTTTTCGCCAACTCCAAAGCCCTGGTAATGCGTAGGCCTTGAGGGGTCGAGTTTTTTTATTGTTGCTAATGCCGCCCTGAAATTGGAGCCGCCACTGCCGCACTCGTTACCTAACGACCATATGATTACCGACGGATGATTTTTAAAGCTTTGCACATTGGCCACATTGCGATCAATAATAGCATCTTTCATCCGTGGGTCTTCATTAAATTCATCCCAGGCACCGTGGCACTCCAGGTTTGCTTCGGCCACCAGGTAAATACCATATTGGTCGCACAATTCATACCATCTCGGGTCGTCGGAATAGTGGCAGGTGCGTACATGGTTGCAATTAGCTTGTTTAATGAGCACAATATCCCTTATCATCTGCGCCTCAGTAATTGCATGACCATCATCCGGCCAATTCTCATGCCGGTTCACCCCCTTCAGTTTTATACGTACGCCGTTGATGGTAAATATCCTGCCCTTTATTTCGATGGTGCGGAACCCTGTGCGTGATGATATGGTTTCAACTGTGCTGCTGCTATTTTTAATAGAAAGTACGGTGGTATATAATTTAGGAGTTTCAGCCGTCCACTTTTGAGGGTTACTAACCGGGAAACTCACATTTACGGTCACTTCCTCGCCGGGTTTTAACGCTGGTATATTATTCAGGCTTCCCTTTACAACTGTACCGCCATTATATAATGTGGCAACCAGTTGGGCTGCCTTTACCGGGCTGCTACCATAGTTTTTTATTTTAGCGCTTACTTCAACAACTGCATTTTTGTATTGCTTATCAAGGTTGGTTTTGATAAAGTAATCTCTGATATGTTCCTG
>Ga0206949_1188_pt1 | contig 21262 bp, 20 predicted proteins | sample Alteio_BWOrgHeat_40_FD_153240 | JGI IMG/M metagenome (GOLD analysis project Ga0206949, IMG submission 153240) | Enriched cells from forest soil in Barre Woods Harvard Forest LTER site, Petersham, Massachusetts, United States -... | ecosystem: Environmental > Terrestrial > Soil > Temperate forest >...
GTCGCCATAAAAAAAATGGATCCACCATTAAAAGGTAAAGTTGGCCATTCAAGTGTTGTGATTATTTATGGAGATAAATAATGGTCTACAACAAAATAACTGCTGATATTCTAAGATCAATTACTGCAATAGTCAGTGAAGGAGCAGTTATTACCCGGCATGCTGATCTCGAAAAGTACAGCCACGATGAAACGGAGGATCTAAGCTATTATCCTGAAGTTGTAGTAAAACCACGCACTGCTGAAGAAATATCGGCCTTATTAAAACTTTGCAACGAGCATTTGATACCTGTAACACCGCGGGGAGCAGGAACAGGGTTAGCAGGCGGAGCTTTGCCTGTTTTGGGCGGATTGCTCATTTCGATGGAGCGCTTTAATAAAATATTAAATATTGACGAGCAAAACCTGCAGGCTACTGTTGAACCGGGTGTTATAACCGAGGTGTTTATGAACGCCGTTGCAGAGAAAGGTTTGTTATATCCTGTAGACCCTGCCAGTAAAGGCAGTTGCTTTATCGGTGGCAATGTGGCGCATGGTTCGGGCGGGCCGAGGGTGGTTAAATATAGTACCATCCGTGAGTATATACTAAATCTTGAGGTTGTTTTGCCATCAGGAGATATTATCTGGACGGGCGCAAACACTTTAAAATATGCATCAAGCTATAACCTTACACAGTTAATGATAGGCTCGGAAGGTACATTAGGTATTGTTACCAAAATTGTAACCAAGCTTATCCCGCACCCAACGGCTGATGTATTGATGCTGGCTTCATTCCCTTCAAATGAAGATGCCTGCGCGGCGGTATCGGCCATTTTCAGGGCTAGGGTAACGCCATCGGCGGTGGAATTTATGGAGCGCGATTGTTTTGAGTGGGTGAAAAAATATAACGGGGTTTCGTTCGACCTAAAAGAAAGCGATGCGGCTTTTTTGCTGATAGAAGTTGATGGCACTGATATGGATGTGATACTTTCGGCATGTGAAAAGATAAATACCGTTTTGGAGCAGTTTGCTGTTAACAATGTATTATTTGCTGATACTGCCAACCAGAAGGCCGACCTATGGAAAATACGCCGTACCATAGGCGAATCGGTTAAACAGCATTCTGTTTACAAAAAGGAAGATATGGTGGTGCCGCGTGCCACACTGCCGCAACTGGTTAAAGGTATTAAGCAAATAGGGGATAAGTATGGTTTCAACTCGGTTTGCTTTGGCCATGCTGGCGATGGCAACCTGCACCTGAACATTGTAAAAGGCAATATGAGCGATGCCGACTGGGACAGTAAATTGAACGATGGCATACACGAAATTTTTGAACTAACCGTATCTTTAGGGGGCACTATATCCGGCGAGCACGGGATAGGCCTGGTACAAAAGGAATTTATGCCTATTAAATATACCGATGTGCATTTCGCGCTTTGGCGCGGTATTAAGCAAGTGTTCGATAAAAACCATATATTGAACCCCGGAAAAATATTTTAAAAAATGCCTTTCAACTTCACCGTACCAACCGACGATATTATAAAAGTAGCCCTGGCTGTTTTATGTGGCGGCGTATTGGGTATTGAGCGGCAATACAAAAACAAAACAGCCGGTTTCCGTACCATTATACTTATTTGCCTGGGTTCAACTCTATACACACTTGTAGCGCAGCGTACAGGAGTGGGGGTGAACATTAACATTGTAACGGGCATTGGTTTTATTGGCGCAGGGGTTATATTTAAAGATAATATTTCCGTAAACGGGCTTACCACAGCGGCGGTCATTTGGGTATCTGCCGCCATAGGAATGGCCATCGGTACCAATAATTACTTGCTGGCGATCATCTCATCACTGCTGACCATTTTTGTGCTGTGGCTGTTCCATTACCTTGAGGATTATATGGACATAGTGCATTATAACAAACAATACAGCTTTGTATTTGTCGATGCTGATTTTGATAATATACACATGGTTGAAGAGATAATCAAATCGCATCACCTGCGTTGGTTCCGTGTGCAGGTCAATAAGCACGATGATAATTTATTGTTGCTGCTAAAAGTAACCGGTCACAAAAAAAATATAGCGAAGCTTGACAGGGAGTTTCTTAGCATGAATAGAATAAAATCCTTTTAAAACCGGGTATTATTCGGGCTTTTTGTTTTAGGCGATTTAAAGCGCCTGTTTGCGTCAAATAACTTTTTGATTTCCATGTTTTTTAACAACGAGGGGTCTTTTGCGATAATTGGATAAACCCATGCGGGACTTAAAAATTCTACGGATATCTGAGGCTCTCTTTTTGTATATAAAAAGAAGAATTCCCTAACAAGCTGCGGCCAAAGTTTTGATTCACTACCCAAGTCTTGTACATAGGTATATTGCCAGTTATGTTTTAAATATACATTGTCAATTTTTAACCAAAATAAAACTAAAGAAGTTTTAAGGGAATAATTGCCCCGGCATTTTTTGAAATCATAGTTGCCTAAAGAATCTATTTTACCATTAAAATAATAAGCAAAGGTTTTTGAAGTATCGATATTTAATGTATCAACAAAAAAAGCCAATTTTTTTAAATAGCAAGTATCGCATTGTTTCTTTGGAGCTGTTTTTTCAGGATTTCGCTGCTGATTGCATGCTCCCAGGAATAGCATTATCCATAGGATGCTAACAAAAATTCGAAATTGAAAATCCGACATCCGAAATTAATTAGTATTCAATATCAACCCCGGCTCATCATACTCAATCATGCTTTGCCTTTGCTTGCGCGGTATAGGCACTGATTTATTGGCGGTGTAATCATAGCTGATACACACCGTTTTGACCGTGGTACAAATTTCTTCACCGTGTTCGGTAACCTTAACCAATACATGCATCACATCAAAACTGCTGTTGCCTATACGGGTGGTGCGTACATAGCAGGCTATCACGTCGTTTATCATTATGGGCTTCAGGTAATTTATTTCTGAACGGCCCAGAATAATGCCTGTTTCGTTCCAGTCCCAGCCAATAATATCGCGCCAGTAGTTGGAGCGGGCTATTTCAAAATAGGTTAAATATATCGCGTTGTTCACGTGCCCGAAGGCGTCCATATCCGAAAAGCGGATAGGGATGGGGGTTTTGTATTTGTAATTTGAGAGTTTTTCGGCCATAAAGTGTCAAAAAGTCGGTCTGTTTTTAAAGTTTACCGTCATAATGTCTGTAAGAATGCTGTTTTTGGGCATTGGTACAACAGTTGAACAATCACTCACGAAGTTAACAAATAAAAACTTTGGAGGATATAAAAATGACTTTAGTAAAATTTAACAACGGACAAAAAGCTTACGGTGTAAATCCATTCCTTAACGATGTATTTGACACCATATTACACGGCGATAAATTAGTTACCCGTGTACCTGCAGTTAACATTGCAGAAACTGAAAACGCATTCCACATTGAATTAGCCGTACCCGGCTTAAAAAAGGAAGACTTTAAGATCAGCCTTGAAAAAAATATCTTGAGCGTATCGGCCGAAAAGAAAGCTGAAAATGTTGAAGAAGGCACCAAGATCACCAAACGCGAATACAACTACACTTCATTTGTAAGGTCATTCACTTTACCTGAAACTGTAGACCATTCAAAAATTGATGCTGAATACACCGATGGCATCCTGAAATTGAATGTTGCAAAAAGAGAAGACGCTAAGATCCAGACAAGGGAAATAGCTGTTAAATAATATTAAAGAATGTTTTCATAATAAGTGGTTTAGTTTGATGAAAAGACCGTTTCCGAAAGGGGCGGTCTTTTTTTTATGAACAACTTTTGCGTCATTGCGAGGAGGGACGACGAAGCAACCCCACAGGATTGGTCTTCAACTTGCAGTCAGGCGACCTGTTCAATGGGATTGCTTCGTACCTCGCAATGACGCTTTGTGCCTAATTCCTCATATTAATATACTGCAAAGGCTGCCCAAAATCACCGCTGCGGCAAAGGCTGATCACTGCCTGCAGGTCATCTATTTTTTTAGCCTGTACCCGAACCTGGTCGTCCATAATGCTGGCTTGTACCTTCAGGCCGCTGTCTTTTATCTTCTTTACTATCTTCTTGGCTGCTTCCTGTTCGATGCCTTCTTTTACCTTTATTTCCTTGCGTATCATATTGCCCGATGCTGCTTGTTGTACCTTATCCAGGTCGAGCGCGTTAGGGTCGAGCTGTTGCTTAACCATACGGCTGATAATAGAATCCTGTATAGCTTTTAAGCGCATATCATTTTCGGTAACTATGGTTATGATATTGGTTTTTTTATCCAGTTCCACAGTGCTTTTTGAATCGTGGAAATCATAACGGTTAAGTATCTCTTTTTTGGCGGTATTTATAGCGTTATCAAGCGTTTGCCCGTCTATCTTGCTTACAATGTCAAATGATGGCATAATGGTTTATTTTGTTGCTGTGTGAGAGTTACAAAAATAGTAATTGTAATCAACTATTCGAATTTATACTTAGTCAGCGAAAAATTCCTATCTTAATGTTTGAAAAACGCCACACAATTAACTTTCAAAAACACTTAATATAGCAAGGAGTTAATATTAAGTTAACAAATAAATAAGCAGCTTTGTAAAATCGGGCTGTAAAAGCCGGTATATATATGGATATTAAGAACATACCTCTAATAAACCGCGAAATAAGCTGGTTATATTTTAACGACCGTGTATTACAGGAAGCCGCCGACCCAACAGTACCATTAATTGAACGCATAAAATTTCTGGCCATATTTTCATCAAACCTCGACGAGTTTTATCGTGTTCGTGTAGCAACGCTTAGCCGCCTGTCGAACTTAAATGAAAAGGCAAAGGAGATATTGGGTTACAATCCTAAAAAGATACTCAACCAAATAAAAACCGTTGTAGTAAGACAGGAACGCAAGTTCAATAACCTATACGAGAACATCATCATAAAACAGCTTGCCGAAGAAAAAATATTCATCCTGAATGATACCCAGCTTAACGTAGCACGTGGCGAATTCGTTAAAAAATACTTTCGCGAAAAAATGCTGGCTACGCTGGTGCCTATTATGCTTGATGACAGCCTGCCGCTGCCCGAATTGCGCGACCGTGCCATCTATTTTTACGTTAAGCTAACCTATGGAAAAAAAACCAGGTACGCGCTTATCGAGATACCCGATAATATCTCCCGGTTTGTGGTACTGCCCGAAACAAATAACCTTAAGTTCATTATTTTAATGGATGATATCATCAGGTATTGCCTTGAAGATATCTTCTTTATTTTTGAACACGATTCTATCGAAGCGTATTCTATCCAGCTCACCCGCGATGCCGAGCTCGATCTGGATAAAGAAGTAAGCGGCAAATTCATTGATTCGCTGGCCAAAAGCTTGCAGAAGAGGCGTAAAGGTAAACCCATGCGTTTACTTTACGATACCGAAATGCCGTTGGACATGCTCAAAAACCTGGTAACCAAAATGGGTTTGCACGGTGAGAGCCTGATACCCGGTAACCGCTACCATAAATTCAAGGATTTTATTGCGTTCCCCAACGTTGGCCGTGCCGAATTGGAATACACCAAATACCTGCCCTTGCCTGTCGACGGGCTTTCATTTGGCAAGAGTTTAATGGGGATGATAGCTAAAAAAGATTTCCTCATCAGTACGCCATACCAGTCATATGATTACGTGATACACTTTTTACGTGAGGCAGCAATTGATCCTAAGGTTAAGGAAATAAGCATAGCCGTATACCGTCTTGCCTCCGATTCGCGCATCATACATGCACTTATAAACGCTGCTAAAAACGGTAAAAAGGTAAATTGCCTGGTTGAGTTAAGGGCGCGGTTTGACGAATCGAATAACATTACCTGGAGCAGGAGATTGGAAGAAGAGGGGGTTAACGTGCTTTACGGCATAGAAGGTTACAAGGTGCATTCAAAAATATGTTTGGTTCAGCGCACTGAAAAAGGGAAACCTGCTTACTATGCCTGTTTATCCACTGGCAATTTTAACGAGAAAACCGCCCTCATGTACGCCGACCACACTCTCCTTACATCTGATACACGCTTAACCGGTGACCTTGTAACTGTATTTAAGGCATTGGGTAAGGGTGGTTTAGCTAAAGGACTCGATCATTTGATCGTATCGCCTATTGATTCACGACCTAAAATGTATGGGCTCATCGACAACGAGATCAGGAACGCGAAAGCAGGCAAACAGGCCTATATGATACTTAAAATGAACAGCCTTGCCGATGAGCAGATGATAGCTAAGCTATACCAGGCCAGCAATGCCGGTGTTAAAATAAGGTTGATTGTACGCGGTATGTGCTGCCTGATACCCGGAATGAAAGGCTACAGCGAAAATATTGATGTGATAAGTATTGTCGACAAATACCTGGAACACTCACGTGTTCACATTTATTGTAATGATGAAAACGAGCTGATATTCCTAACTTCAGCCGACTTTATGACGCGTAATATTGATAATCGGGTAGAAGTTGGTTTCCCTGTTTATGACGAAGTTTTAAAAAAGGAAATAAAAGACATCATCAACATACAACTGAGTGATAACACCAAGGCCCGCGAAATAAACAGCCACAACACCAATAAGTACCACAAAACAAATACCGAAGTGCCGTGCCGCGCACAGATCGACATTTACAATTACCTTAAGAATAAAGACAAATAACATTGAGATACGCCGCTATTGATATAGGATCTAACGCAGTTAGGTTACTTATTGCCGATATAATTGAAAACAACGGATCAGTTTCGTTTAAAAAAAATACACTCATCAGGGTACCGCTGCGTTTGGGCGATGATGCTTTCCTTAACCAGTTTATTTCTGAGCGGAAATCAAACGATCTTATAAAATCTATGCAGGCTTTTCACAACCTGATGGATGTTTATAAAGTAAAAGATTATATGGCCTTTGCCACATCGGCCATGCGCGAAGCCAAAAATGGCGCCGAGGTTATAAAACTGGTTAAAGATGAAGCCGGTATCGATCTTGAAATAATACAAGGGCAAAAAGAGGCGCAAATCATATACGCCAGCCACGCTGAAAACAACATCGACAAGAACAAAAACTACCTGTACATTGATGTAGGCGGCGGTAGTACCGAACTATCCCTGTTTTCTGATGGCGAGCTTTTGGCCTCGCGCTCGTTCAACATAGGCACTATTCGTATGCTCGACAACCAGGACAAGGAAGAAACCTGGACAGAGATGCGCGAATTCATTCGCGACAGCACTAAAAACTTTAAGCTGATATCGGGCATTGGCACAGGCGGCAATATCAACAAGCTATATAAGCTGTCTGAAGAAAAAAATAACGCGCCAATGTCGTTCAATAAATTAAAGTCGCTGTACAATTACCTTAACTCTTTTTCACTGAAGGACCGCATAAATGTACTTGGTTTAAACCAGGACAGGGCCGACGTTATTATCCCTGCCAGCGAGATATTTATTACCGTAATGAAGTGGGCCAACATCAAAAACATATATGTACCCAGTGTTGGTATGGTTGATGGTATTATTCAAACACTTATCGAAAAAAACTTCGCGAAAAACGATTAAATTTTTTTTAATAAATAGTTAACAAATTAATAAAACTGTTATTAACTTTGTAGTGCCCTTTTAGGGCATGTTTTTCATAGGTAGATGTAGGGTCGGGTATTCGTATTCGACCCTTTTTTTGTGCCCTTGCTTTAATCTGCCTATCTTGCACCCCGGTTATCATCATGAAAAAGAAAATTGTAGTCGCCATTACAGGTGCAAGCGGCGCCATTTATGCCAAATTATTGCTTGAAAAACTGCAGCAGTTAAATCAGCAGGTAGGCGAGGTGGGTATCGTAATGTCTGACAATGCCAAACAGGTATGGCAGGTTGAATTGGATAATGACGATTACAAAAATTATCCCTTTAAATTTTACGATAAGAACGATTTCATGGCGCCTTTTGCTTCAGGCTCAGCAAAGTTCGATACCATGGTCATTGTTCCATGTTCTATGGGAACTCTTGGTCGCATAGCCGGTGGAATATCTGACGACCTGGTTACCCGCGCTGCCGATGTGATTTTAAAAGAACGCCGCAAGCTGATACTCGTAGCCCGCGACACGCCATTTAACCTCATCCACATCCGAAACATGCAAACCGTTACCGAGGCGGGAGGTATCATTTGCCCCGCTATTCCATCTTTTTACAGCAAACCGCAAACGATTGAAGACTTGGCGCTAACTGTTGTTAACCGTGTTATCGACCTTGTTGGGCTCGAAAACGAAAGCTATCGCTGGGGCGATAGCTAAACGCTACAAAACGGTTACAATCGCTCTTCATCATACATTCACTAAAATCGCTATCTTTGCGCTTGGGAATGAATAGAAAAGTTGCTTTTTATACGCTGGGATGTAAGCTGAATTATTCAGAGACATCGTCTATTGGCCGCCTTTTTAACCAGGCAGGGTACAGCACCGTTGATTTTACAGAAACCCCGGATGTGTTTGTCATAAACACCTGTTCCGTTACTGAAAATGCCGATAAAAAATGCAAAAAGGTAGTAAAGGAAGCGCTTAAAATATCGCCTAATGCATATATAACTATTGTGGGGTGCTATGCTCAGCTAAAACCAAAGGAAATAGCCGAAATACCAGGTGTTGATATGGTTTTGGGTGCCGCCGAAAAGTTCCAGATAGTTGATTATATAACCGATCTTACCAAAAACCCAAAAGCGCTGGAATATAATCAGCCGGTTGCCGAGGCTAATGAGTTTGTTCCGGCATATTCATTTGGCGACCGCACACGCACCTTTTTAAAGGTGCAGGATGGGTGTGATTACTCATGCACATTTTGTACCATCCCTCTGGCTCGTGGTGCCAGCAGGAGCGATACCATTGAAAATGCTGTAAAACAAGCCGAAGAGATCGCGGCATCGGGTGTGAAAGAAATTGTATTGACAGGCGTTAACTTAGGCGATTTTGGCATCCGTGATGGTAAACGCGAGGATAAATTCTTCGACCTGGTTCAAGCACTGGATAAAGTGGAGGGGATAGATCGTATCCGCATATCATCCATCGAGCCAAATTTGTTAACCGACGAAATAATTGAGTTTGTTGCTGCTTCAAAACGGTTTGTGCCGCACTTCCATATCCCATTGCAATCCGGTTCCGACAAAATATTGGGGCTGATGCGCCGCAGATATAAGCGCGCGTTGTATGCCGATCGCGTAGCGAAAATAAAAGAACTAATGCCCGATTGCTGCATCGGCGTTGATGTAATAGTAGGCTTCCCTGGTGAAACCCGTGAGGATTTTATCGATACCTATAATTTTTTAAATGAACTGAGCGTTTCATATCTGCATGTGTTTACCTATTCCGAAAGGGAAAATACACTTGCCAGCGAGATGACAGGCAGCGTCCCCGGTTCGACACGTACTGAACGCAGTAAGATGCTGCATATATTATCAGATAAAAAACGCAGGGCCTTTTACGAAACCCAGCTTAATAAAACCGATGAAGTGCTGTTTGAAGGTGATATAAAAGATGGCTTTATGCATGGTTTTACCCGCAACTATGTAAAAGTGCGAACTAAGTACGACCCTGTTTTAGTAAATGAGCTAAAAACAGTTTATTTAACAAACATATCACCCAATGGTGATGTTGACATAACCGAATCCGAAGAATTATTAGTGCATTAAAGCTATATTCGCTTCAAATTATAATCCATGTTCCCAAATATTAATTGGCTCGTAAAGTATCTTTTTGGTTTAGACATACATTTCCTATTAATAGTACAAACATTCGGTTTTTTTGTCGCGCTTGCTTTTGTAGGTGCTTACTGGGCTTTTGTACAGGAGTTTAAGCGGAAAGAGAAATTAGGGATCATTCATTCCTTTGAAAAAACTGTTACTATTGGCAGGCGTATTACGATTGCCGAACTGGCCGGCAACGCTCTGTTTGGCTTTGTGGTAGGATACAAAGGTGTTGATGCTATAATAAATTTTGATGCGGTTATTAATAACGCACAGGATTTCCTGCTGTCATTACGTGGCAACTGGCCTGGTGGAATAGTTATGGCCGTGGTTTTAATGTACTGGGCATATGCCGAAAACAAAAAACAGGTATTGCCTGAACCTAAAACGCAAAAGGTTAAAGTCCATCCCTATGAATTAATGGGGAGCATTTTATTATGGGCGGCCATTTGTGGTTTTTTTGGTGCGAAACTGTTTAACGGGCTTGAGAATTGGGATGATTTTATGAGGGACCCAGTTGGCATGCTGATAGGGACAAATGGCTTTACTTTTTACGGGGGGTTGATTTGCGGTGGCGCGGCAGTGTTGTATATTGCTTACAAACACAGCATAAAGCCTTTAACTATGCTTGATATTGGCGGCCCCGGCATGATGCTGGCATACGGGATAGGCCGCATAGGCTGCCAGATGAGTGGCGATGGCGATTGGGGCAAAGTGAACTTATCACCTAAACCGGGTTGGTTGAGCTGGGCGCCCGATTGGATGTGGTCATTCGATTTTCCGCATAATGTGAACGATGAAGGCAGTCCTATAGCCGGTTGTATTGGTAAATACTGCCATGTACTTCCACAGCCTGTTTGGCCCACATCATTTTACGAATGTGTTACCTGTATATTACTGTTCCTGTTTTTATGGAGCATCCGCGACCGCATAAAAACACCGGGGGTAATGTTCGGTATCTATCTTATTTTAAACGGTACTGAACGTTTTTTAATTGAATTTATACGAGTAAACACCCGTTATCATATTGGGGGCATATCATTTCCGCAAGCGCAGTTAATTGCCATCTGTCTTTTTATAGCCGGGGTTGTTTTAGTTATACCGGCATTTAATAAAGATAAAAAAACCTCCCTACAGCATGGTTGATAAAGTATTATCGCACAAAATTATAAAGAACCAGGTCGTACGGTTTATATTTTCGGCAGGCGCAGGTTTTTTAGTTGATATATCGGCCTTCTATTTGTTTTATCACAACCTGCTTACCGAAAAAACTTACCAGGTTTTTAACGCTACGGTTCGTAATTCAACCATATCGTTAGCCATATCATTCTTTTTAGGGGTAGTAGTTAATTTCCTTATCACCCGTTATTTGGTTTTTTCCGAATCAAAACTGGCACCTTATAAGCAATTTGTGCGCTTTGTTTCAGTAGCCATAATAGGTTTTTTTGCCAACCTTGGTGCAATAAAAATACTCATACAGCAGTTTGATATGTATCCGCCGGTTGCACGTATTGTAGCGGCATTAAGCCTGTTTTTTGCCAGCTTTTTTGTACATAAACTTTTTTCATTCAGCCTGTCGTTACGTCATCATGCAGTACAGTCACATAACGAATAGGGTGGCCGGGGTTTCAAAGCAAGCCGGCGCCTTCATCCGCGAACAACGAAGAATATTCGATCCCTCCAAAATAGAATATAAGGGCCTTAACGACCTGGTATCATATGTCGACAAAACTGCCGAGGAAATGATAGTTGCCGGTTTGCAGGATATCTTGCCAGAAGCGGGATTCATAACCGAAGAAAAAACCATTAATAAAACCGGCGAAAGGTTCAACTGGATAATCGATCCGTTGGATGGCACAACTAATTTTATTCATGGCTTGCCTACATATTCAGTAAGTATAGCACTAAAAGAATATGACGAGTTGGTAGTAGGCGTAGTGTATGAGGTTAACCTTGACGAATGTTTCTATGCCTGGAAAGATTCGCCTGCATACATGAATGGTAATGAAATTAAAGTAAGTCACACCGATACCCTTGGGGCAAGTTTATTAGCGACAGGTTTCCCTTATTATGATTTTGCAAAACAAGCTATTTATATTGATTTATTTGCCGACCTGATGCGTAACACCCACGGCTTGCGCCGTATTGGTTCAGCGGCAGTTGACCTGGCTTATGCTGCCTGTGGTCGTTTTGATGGATTTTACGAATACAACCTCAATGCCTGGGACGTAGCAGCAGGCATACTTATAGTGAAACAAGCAGGCGGTCACATAGTAAACTTTAAAGGCGGCGACGAAGTAATTGAGACCCGCGAGATATTAGCCACCAACGGCAAAATAACAGGGGAGTTGCTGGATAAGATACAATTGTATTTTAAATAGTATAAAACACAATCCAATAAAAACACCGATCATTTTCTCAAACAATCGGTGCAATCAAAACTATAAATCGGTGTAATCTTTTTTTATACCGCTTCCGAAACTACTTCGGTAACTTCAGGTACCATGCGTTTTAGCAAATTCTCAATACCTGCTTTTAAAGTAACGGTTGATGAAGGGCAACCACTGCATGAACCACGCAGTTCAACAGTAACTTTTCCGTCGTCATATGATTTGTAAGAAATGGCGCCGCCGTCTGATTCAACAGCCGGACGAACGTAATCATGTAATATCTGCTGTATTTTTACTTCAATATCGCTGCCTTCAAAATTACCGGCTTCGGGTTGTTCTTCTGATTGTACTACCAATTCAGCTTCAACCGCGCCTTTTACAAACTCTTTTAGTATAGGTAACAGGTCGTCCCAGTCACTGCCTTCGGTTTTGGTAACCGTTACAAAGTTACTGGCAAAGAAAACACCGTTAACAAACGAAAATTTATACAACTCCTTCGCAAATGGCGACTTTTCAGCACTTTCCTTAGTCGCGAAATCGGCGCTGCCGTTAATCAGCAACTTGTTCACAATGAACTTCATAGTTGCCGGGTTCGGGGTCGATTCAGTATATACGTTGATATTCATCTTTATATCTCTTTAATATTTCTTTAACAAATTTAAACAGGTTTTTGATTTAAAACACACTATCCCATTGTTATGACGGCGTAATGACTTTGTTATAAATACGTATCAAATCCCTGTATAGTTGGCTGGTGTAACTTTTTTTATCTCCTCTTTAACATCATTACTCACATCCAATGTTTCTACAAACTCAGCTATGGTAGTCGCGTTTACCTGTTTATTGGTACGTGTAAGCTCTTTTAATGCCTCATATGGGTTTGGATAACCTTCACGGCGTAAAATGGTTTGTATGGCCTCGGCAACTACTGCCCAGTTCGCATCAAGATGCGCGGTTATAGCGGCTTCATTAAGTAACAGTTTATTCAATCCCTTAATGGTCGATTTCATAGCGATAAGCGTATGCCCAACAGGTACGCCGATATTGCGTAATACAGTTGAATCTGTAAGGTCGCGCTGCAATCTTGACACAGGCAGTTTGGCTGCCAAATGTTCAAACATCGCGTTAGCGATACCCAAATTGCCTTCCGAATTTTCAAAATCTATCGGATTAACCTTATGCGGCATAGCAGATGAGCCAACCTCGCCGGCCTTTATCTTTTGCTTAAAATAGTTCATGGAGATATAGCTCCACATATCCCTGTCAAGATCGATAAGGATATTGTTTATCCTTTTCAGCCCATCGCATTGAGCGGCAAAATTATCGTAATGCTCAATCTGAGTAGTGAACTGTGAGCGACTCAATCCCAAAATATCATTCACAAAATGATTGCCGAATTGCTTCCAGTCTATACCGCCGTAAGCAATATTATGCGCGTTAAAATTACCGGTGGCCCCGCCAAATTTTGCAGAATAAGGCACCTGCTTTAATAACTTAACTTGATTATCCAAGCGCTCAACAAACACCTGAATCTCTTTACCTAACCGGGTGGGCGATGCAGGCTGACCGTGAGTATGGGCCAGCATGGGTATTTTATCCCATTCGGCCACGTATTTTTTTAATATGCTGATCAGGTCGTCTAGCGCAGGGTAATAAATATCCTTTAACGCCATTTTGAAGCTGTAGGGGATAGCCGTATTGTTTATATCCTGCGATGTAAGGCCAAAATGTATGAACTCTTTATACTCCGCAATGTCCAGTTCATCAAATACTTTTTTTATAAAGTATTCAACAGCTTTAACGTCGTGGTTGGTGGTTTTTTCAATGTCTTTTATGTGTTGCGCATCATCTTCGCTAAAATTTTCATAGATGCCGCGTAACTTTTTTACCAGTTTTTTATCAAAATCTTGTAACTGTGGTAACGGATGTTCGCATAAAGCTATAAAGTATTCTATTTCAACAAATACCCGGTACTTTATAAGTGCGTATTCTGAAAAGTAGCCGGATAATTCAGCAGTTGCGGTATGATAACGGCCATCGATAGGTGATATGGCCGAAAGTGGAGAAAGCGACATAGTGGATTTTTTTACAAAGGTAATAAAAGAGTTTGCAGTTTTAAGTTTGCAGGTATCGGCCTAACCCAAAACTATAAAATGCTCACCAATTGTGTAAAACTATTTTTTGTTTGGAAACTTTGAAATCTAAAAATGTTTCCATAGTTTTGCGCCGGAGTATAAAATGATACCAGCAGAAAGAATAATAGAAGGCGGCGAAGAGCTTTTTTTAAAGGCCGGCATAAAAAGCGTAACAATGGATGATATTGCCAAACACCTGGGCATATCGAAAAAAACCATTTATCACTTTTTTAAGGATAAGAATGAATTAGTGGTTGAGCTTGTTAAGAAAAAGCTGAAGGAAGACGAAGAGCAGATAAACGATATTATAAAAAGATCGGGTAATGTGATAGAGGAGATGATAAATATGATGAAATGTTCAGAGGATATATTTTCGCGCATTAACCCCATTGTTATACATGATATGCAGAAATATCATCCCGATGCATGGAAACAGTTCCAAAATTTTAAGGCTGATGTCCTAATAAGCACACTTGAAGTGTTATTAACCAAAGGAATGAAACAGGGATACATTAGGCCCGACATTGATGTACGGATACTGGCAAAAATGCGGGTGATGCAGGTTGAAATGGGCTTTGATGCCACACTGTTCCCCATAGCCGAATTTAATACATGGAAGGTGCAGTACCAGTTTTTGGAGCATTTTAATTATGGCATATGTACCCTGAAAGGCTATAAACTGCTTGACCAATACAAAAATACGAACCCTGAATAATTGCTACTGACATAGGGCTGTCAACTGATAAATGAAATTTGAATAAAACTAACACAACATATATCACAACTATGAGAAAAATAACATATATAATAACATTGCTTAGCATCATAGCCATAAACAGCTACGCGCAGCAAGCACCAAAAGATAGTGTGTATAATCTTAGTTTACAGGATTGTATAAATTATGCCTATGAGCACCAGGACTCGGTGATAAATGCCAAACTTGATGTACAAAGCGCCGATTATAAAGTTAAGGAAACAATAGGCAGCGGCTTACCGCAAATCAGTGGCTCGGTGAATTTCCAGGATTACTTAAAGGCGCCAACCATACTTTTTCCTAACGGGAAAGGCGGCTTTCAATCTTTTAGTATTTACCAAAAATATAATAACACGTTTGGCCTTGGTTTGAACCAGTTATTATTTGACGGGACTTATTTGGTTGGTGTTAAGGCTGCAAAAACATATAAAGAGCTTTCGGCACGTAGTTACACCCGCTCAAGGATCGATGTGAATGTGAATGTCACCAAAGCTTATTACCAGGTTTTAGTTAATGCTGAACAAATCAGGTTACTTGATGCCAATGTTAAGGAACTTAAACAGCAGCTTGATGAAACAACAGCCCAAAATAAGCAGGGTTTTGTAGAAAAGATAGATGTGCAGCGATTGACAGTTCAGTATAACAGCGTTGTTAATACCCACGATAATACCTTAAGACTATTGGGTTTAAGTTACCAGTTGTTGAAATTCCAGATGGGTATGCCAATAGAAAACCAGGTGACATTAACCGATAAACTTGAAGATATTAGCCTTGATCCGAACATACAGGATATAAGTGCGGATACCAGCTTTTACCATAACCGTGTTGAATACGGCCTATCGGAAACTAATTTAAAACTGAATCAGTACGATCTGCAACGTAAAAAGGCGCAATACCTGCCTTCATTATCGTTCAATGCACAAACTTCGGCTTTATTTCAGAATGATTCATTCAGCAAATTATATGCTACTAATTTCCCGTCTACCTATATAGGTATAACGTTAAACATCCCGATTTTTAGTGGCGGGCAACGGCTTAACCAGGTAAGGCAGACGAATATTAACGTAATAAAGGCACAGAACGATCTGAATAATCTTAAAAATGCCCTCGACCTACAGGCAAGCCAGGCACGGATAAACTACACTAACGGCTTGCAAACGCTTAAAAGCCAGAAAGAAAACCAGGAGTTAGCAGCTGAAGTATTACGCGTATCAAAAATTAAATATTCGCAGGGAGTTGGTTCAAGTATTGAAGTTACCCAGGCCGAAACCGCTTTAGAGGATGCGGATAATAAATATATACAAGGCCTTTATGATGCCCTGATAAGCAAGGTGGACCTTGAGCAGGCATACGGACGCATTAAATAAGCAAACTAATCACAAACTAGATATATAAAACGACATGAAAAAAATATTATACATACCGGTTATATTGTTTTTAGCAGCATGCTCAAACAAACCAAAAGACCCTAAAGCACAGCTTGCCGATCTGAAAAAGCAACAGGCCGATATTAATTCGCAAATAGCAAAGTTACAGGCACAGGTTGGTACAACCGATTCAACCAAAGGTATTGATGTAAGTACTTTGGTGATAAAACACGGTCAGTTTACCAATTATGTGCAAATACAGGGTCATATTGATGCACAGGATAACGTTACCGCTTATCCACAGGCACAGGCTACAATTACGGCTATTTATGTAAAAGTAGGCGACCACGTAGGCAAAGGCCAAACATTGGTACAACTGGATAACAGCGTATTGGTGCAAAATATAGCACAGGCCCAATCACAGGCCGACCTGATGAACACGCTTTATCAGCGCCAGAAAAACCTGTGGGACCAAAAAATAGGTACCGAGGTGCAATTTTTACAGGCACAAACTAATTTGCAAAGCGCGCAAAAGCAGGTGGCATCATTACGCAGCCAATCTGACCTGTATCGCATTGTATCGCCTATAAACGGAACTGTTGACCAAATGGATCTTAAACTTGGGCAAGTAGCTGCACCAGGTCAGTCGGGCATACGCGTAATTAATGCCGATATATTAAAAGTAAAGGCTGATGTGCCTGAGTCATATTCAAGCTCGGTTAACCAGGGCGACAGCGTTAAGGTTTTATTTCCTGACGTAAATGATTCACTTGTTACCAAAGTAACATTCGCTAGTAAGGTGATCGACGCTTCATCGCGCAGCTTTGGCATCGAAATAAAATTGCCGCAGAATAAAGAATACCGCCCTAACATGACGGCTGTATTAAAAATTGCCGATTACTCAAAGCATAACGCTATATCAGTACCGTTAAAAAGCATACAACGCTCAACTAATGGCGATTATGTTTTTGTTAATGTTAACGGTATTGCGAAGCAAAAAAACGTTACCGAAGGCAATACTTCAGATGGTTATACCGAAATAACTTCGGGCCTGCAAAATGGCGACGAGATAGTTACCGAGGGTGCCAGTGAATTAGAGGATGGCAATAAAATAACAGTTTTAAAATCTGGCAATTAATATAATATAGTTCAACATGAAAGACCAGGAAAAAGAGTTCGGCCCCTCCAGTTGGGCCATTAATAATAAAACAGCCGTTTACGCCATTATCGTAATGATAACTTTAATGGGGTTAATATCCTATTACAGGCTGCCAAAGGAAAACTTCCCGGATATTACCATATCCAAAATATATGTTACTACGCAGTTTTTGGGCCAATCGCCTCAAAATATCGAAACATTGGTAACCCGACAGCTTGAAAAGCAGCTAAAATCGCTTAAAGGATTAAAAAAGGTTACTTCAAACACGCAGCAAAACGTATCGGTTATTACCGCGGAGTTTAACGCGAATGTTGATATTGATAAAGCCAAGCAGGAAGTTAAGGACGCGGTTGATAAAGCCAAACAGGATCTGCCGCAAAACGATAATCAATATAAAGAGACTGATGTATCGGATATAAACGTAGCCGATGTGCCTATTCTGTATATCAACTTATCGGGTAATTATGACCTGAAAAAGCTAAAAGAATATGCCGATAATATAAAGGACGACCTTGAGGCCATGAAGGAAATATCGAAAGTTGATGAGGTGGGCGCTCTAAAACCGAATATCCAGATAAATGTGGATATGAACAAAATGGCGGCCGCGCAAGTTAGCTATGGTGATATTATACAGGCTATAGGCAATGAGAATGTTATCTCATCGGTGGGAACTGTTAAGATCGACGGAATGCAACGTGCCATCGATCTAAAGGAAGACTTTAAAAATGCCGATGAAGTTGCCGCCATGGTGATCAGGAACCCGCAGGGAAAAGCAATTTACCTGCGCGATATTGCCCAAATAAAGGATGGTTTCCAGGATCAGGAAAGCTATGCCAGGTTAAAAGTGCCTGATAGTGCCGGCTTTAAAAACGTTATCAGCTTAAATGTTAGTAAGAGGGCAGGTGAGAACCTGATAGATGTTTCGGACCAGATACATACACTTCTTAAGCAAAAGCAAGCTACTATTTTCCCCAAAGGGCTTAATATTACGGTTACCGGCGATCAATCAGATAAAACACGTTCTACATTGAACGACCTGATCAATACCATCATCATTGGGTTTATACTGGTAACGGTTATCCTGATGTTTTTTATGGGAACGACCAACGCCATATTTGTGGCGCTCTCGGTACCGCTCTCTTGTTTCATAGCGTTTTTAATAATGCCGGCCATTGGGTTTACGCTCAACATGATCGTGCTATTCTCCTTCCTGTTGGCATTAGGTATAGTGGTGGATGATGCCATTGTGGTGATAGAGAACACACACCGTATATTTGCTAATGGCAAGGTGCCAATTGTTAAAGCGGCCAAAATAGCGGCAGGTGAAGTATTTATGCCGGTGTTTTCGGGTACCATGACCACCCTTGCACCATTTATCCCGCTGGCATTCTGGAATAGTTTGATAGGGCACTTTATGTTCTTCCTGCCTATTACACTTATCATAACATTGCTGGCATCTTTGGTGGTAGCTTATATTATGAACCCCGTATTCGCGGTTGACTTTATGAAACCCCACCACGAAGGTGAACATGATAACCCGAAATTTGACCGTAAAGTTAGGCGTGCTATGATATGGTTGGGTGTGTTTACCATTGTAGGCTACCTGATAAATATTGGAGTGGGTAACTTTATGGTATTGATAATTGTGCTATACCTGCTCAATCACTTCTTCTTACTGAAAGTGATCGATAGGTTCCAGAAGAATGCCTGGCCGAAGTTCCAATCGTGGTATGCCCGTTGGCTCGAACGTGCCGTACATGCGCCGTGGTGGGTATTTGGTGGAACGATAGTGTTATTTATCATGACCCTATTCTTCACCTTTGGCGTAGTAAAGCCTAAGGTTGAGTTTTTTCCATCAGCCGACCCTAACTTTGTGTATGTGTATGTAACTATGCCTATCGGTACCGACCAGGCTTATACCAATGGCGTGGTTGAACAATTGGAGAAACGCGTTGCACAGGTGGCTGAACCCGATAAAGATATTGTATCTTCTATTATATCAAACGTATCAGTAGCTGTAACCGACCCTACTGATGAGGATCAGGGAACCTACTACAACAAGGGTAAAATAACCGTCGCGTTTGTTGAATATGGCAAAAGGAACGGCAAGGATACCAAGGCTGTTATGGAACGCATACGCAGATCAGTACAAGGCGTACCGGGTGCCAAGATAGCCGTTGCACAGGAGCAAGGCGGGCCACCCGTACAAAAAGACATCAGTATTGAAATTATTGGTGATAATTTGGATACACTGGTAAATACCAGCAACAGGCTGAAGGATTTTATCAATAAGCAAGGTATAGCAGGTATTGAGGAATTGGTACCCGATGTACAAAGCGATAAACCCGAAATTGTATTTGATGTAGACCGTGAACGCGCCAACCGAGAGGGAGTTAGTACTTCACAAATTAACTCTGCTTTATTGACATCGGTTTACGGCATTAAAGCAGCCGATTTCAGGAACACCAAAGAAGACAACTATGAAATAGATGTTCGCGGCCAGGAAGACCAGCGCAATAATATTGATGCCTTGCGCAACCTGAAAATAACATTCAGGGATATTGCCATGGGCGGGCAAATAAGGCAGGTTCCTATATCGGCATTTACCGATATACGTTATACAAACACCTATGCCAATATTAAACACAAGCAATCGAGGCGTGTAATTACTTTAGGATCGAATGTGTTGAAAGCCTATAACGCTAATGATGTTAATGCAGCTATTGCGCAGGCTATCAAAAATTTCAGGGCACCCGATAATGTGAGTATACGCATGGGCGGTGGACAGGAGGACCAGGCAGAAGCAGCTACTTTCCTTGGTACCGCACTAATGGTGGCATTTGGAATGATATTGATCATCCTGATGGCCCTTTTTAACTCAATAGGCAAAACATTGATCATATTGAGCGAAATACTTTTCAGTATTATCGGTGTATTCTTAGGAGTAAGCATTTTTGGTATGACCATTTCGGTTGTTATGACCGGCATAGGTATAATTGCACTAGCGGGTGTGGTAGTGCGAAATGGTATATTGCTGGTTGAGTTTAGCGACATGCTGCTGGAACAGGGCCTAAGCATACATGACGCGGTTGTAGAAGCCGCCCGTACACGTATGACACCGGTACTACTTACCGCAACTGCTGCTATATTAGGCCTGATACCGCTTGCGTTTGGTTTCAATATCGACTTTGCGGGCTTGTTCACTCACTTTAAACCGCATATTTATTTTGGTGGTGATAACGTAGCCTTCTGGGGCCCGCTTTCATGGACCATGATATTCGGTTTAGGTTTTGCAACAATTATCACACTTATATTGGTGCCTTGTATGTACCTGATACGTTACAACCTGAAAGAGGGGGTAAGAAAAAGAAGGGAACACAGGGAGCAACTGGAAGCTGCAACAGCTACAACGTAATTTTTATTAAACAATAGTTTAAAAAGCCCCGCAGTATCATCTGCGGGGCTTTTTTGTGTATTACCATAATGTGCACAACCTAATGATCTTTCAAACATTAATCGCTGTAAAGTGTTCATTATAAAATATATATAATATCACCTATGGCATCGAACATAAAATTAAAAGAAATAAAACACCCGTTTTGGCAGGTGCTGGGCATCGGTGCATTGGCGGGAATGCGTACTTCGGCGGGCCCGGCTGTAGCCAGCCAGGTATTAAGCCACCACTATTCAAAACGACTTAAAAGCTCACCACTTAATTTCATGCAATCAAAAACGGTTGCTAATGTTTTAAC
>Ga0206949_1018_pt2 | contig 21171 bp, 11 predicted proteins | sample Alteio_BWOrgHeat_40_FD_153240 | JGI IMG/M metagenome (GOLD analysis project Ga0206949, IMG submission 153240) | Enriched cells from forest soil in Barre Woods Harvard Forest LTER site, Petersham, Massachusetts, United States -... | ecosystem: Environmental > Terrestrial > Soil > Temperate forest >...
TTATAAACCATTGTCTGCTTATCCAAAAGCATGGACCGGCGGAACAAAAGGATTGAAAAATGCGGAAGTGATGCTGGTTACTTTAAAAGACAGTGCTGCCCTTGATATGTATCGTGGCCAGTTAAAAAATAAAGTGATTATTATTGATCCGGGAACTATGGCTGCTTATAAACCAAGTTTTAAAGCAGATGCGCACCGTTACGAAGATTCTGACCTTACCAAAATGGCGAATGCTAAACCACAGGTAGCCGGCCAGGGCGGAGGAAGGCCTGGCGGCGGAAGAGGTAATTTTAATCAAGACTCGGCAAGGGCAATAGCAAGAGCGCTTGTTTTGCTGAAAGAAATGGCGAAATCAGAAGGCGCTGCAGCAATACTTAGCAGCGGATCTCCGCGCAGCCATGACGGAACCATTTTTGCGCAGGGCGGTGGTACTTACAAAAAAGAGGATCCGGAAAATTTCCTGGATATTGTTGTAGGCATTGAAGATTTTAATACCATCATGCGTTTATCAAAAGCAGCCGTTCCTGTAAAGATGGATGTGGATGTGAAAACAAAATTCCAGACAAAAGACATCAATGGATATAATGTGATCGCGGAAATTCCGGGCACCGATCCTACATTAAAAGATGAAGTGGTGATGATCGGCGCACACATGGACTCATGGCAAACCGGAACCGGCGCTACCGATAACGCTTCAGGTTCTTCAGTAATGCTGGAAGCGATTCGCATTTTAAAAGCTGTTGGCGTACAACCGCGCAGAACCATCCGCATCGGTTTATGGAGCGGTGAAGAAGAAGGCCTGCTTGGTTCGAGAGGTTATGTAAAGAAAACTTTTGGAGACATTACTACTATGCAGGTAACGCCGGCGCATGCAAAATTCTCTTCGTATTTCAATATCGATAACGGAACAGGAAAGATCCGTGGGATCTATTTACAGGGCAATGAAGCCTGCCGTGATATTTTTGCACAATGGCTGGAACCTTTTCATGACCTGGGTGCTAAAACCATTACGATCAGTAACACCGGCGGTACTGATCACCAGTCGTTTGATGCAATTGGTTTACCTGGTTTTCAATTCATCCAGGATCCTATTGAATACGATACACGTAACCATCACAGCAATATGGATGTGTACGATCATTTGTTACCCGATGACCTGAAACAGATCGCCACAATTGTTGCTGCATTTGTATACGATGCCGCACAGCGTGATGCAAAATTGCCACGTAAAGAAATGCCGCAGCCAAGGCCTGCGGGAGGGCGTGGTGGATTTTAATTTCTAAAGAATAAATATCGCTAAAAAAGAGGATCATCGCATTGCGGTGATCCTCTTTGATTTTAATGATATTATATGCTTAGCCGGATTATATCAGTTTTTAGTATTGCATCAGTTTGGAAATTATTAAATCCTGGTTAGCCACAGATTCACAGATTTGCACAGATAATCAGTGCAAATCTGCGAATCTGCGGCTAACGGTTTTTTGAATTTTAATTAAAATAACAATACCCAGTTTTCCCCAAATCATATAATACACGGTTGAGTAATTATATTTGTTGTCCATGTCAAAATCAAGCGCAGACACACCTTTAATGCAGCAGCATCGGGCCATCAAACAGAAATACCCGGATGCGATCCTGTTGTTCCGTGTAGGCGATTTTTATGAAACGTTTGGAGAAGATGCCATCATCGCTTCAAAAGTATTGGGCATTACGCTTACGAAAAGAAATAATGGTGCGCCATCATCGAGTGAGCTGGCGGGTTTTCCGCATCATGCACTGGATACGTATCTGCATAAATTAGTAAAAGCCGGTTATCGTGTGGCTATCTGCGACCAGCTGGAAGATCCTAAAACAGTAAAAGGAATTGTAAAACGCGGTGTTACAGAAATGGTCACACCCGGTATTGCCACCAACGATAAATTACTGGAACATAACAGCAATAATTTTTTAGCGGCCATTCATTTTACAGAGAAAGAAACCGGTATCGCATTTTTGGATATTTCAACAGGCGAATTTTTTATTGCAGAAGGAAATGAAGAGTATATCGATAAACTGCTGCAGGGTTTAAAACCAGCCGAAGTGATCTATCAACGCAGTTACCAAAAACATTTTAAAGAAGTATTCGGCCCCAAGTTCTATACCTATACCATGGAGAGCTGGATCTTTGATGAAGCGTTTGCAACAGAGAGTTTATTAAAACATTTTCAGACACATTCACTCAAAGGTTATGGTATCGAAGGTATGCAGCAGGGCATTACTGCCGCCGGCGCTATTTTATATTACCTGAAAGAAACGGAACACCCGAACCTGCAGCATATCACTTCTATTCAAAGAATGGAGCGGGAAGATTTTTTATGGATGGACCGGTTCACGATCCGCAACCTTGAATTACTGAATACCGGGATAGATAACGGCAACAGTTTGCTCAAAGTGCTTGACAATACTGTTAGCCCGATGGGCGCCAGGTTATTAAAAAGATGGATGATCTTTCCTTTAAAAGATGTGGCCAAAATAAATGAACGCCTTGAAGCAGTGGCTTTTCTGATCTTACAAACGGATATACGCAAACAGCTATCTCACGCAATAAAAACCTGCGGTGATATTGAAAGATTAGTGAGCAAGATCCCGATGAAAAAAATAAATCCGCGAGAAGTGATGCATCTCGCGAAAGGGTTACAGCAAACAGAACTCATCAAACAGGCCTGCGCATCTGCGGCTAATAACTATTTACAAAGATTAGGCGATGCATTGAACGGCTGCCATTTGATCGTTGAAAAAATATTGAAAGAAATTCATGAAACACCACCCGTTGCTGCAAATAAAGGAGGAGCGATCAATACCGGTGTGCATGAAGAACTTGATTCGCTAAGAAGTATCGCAACGGGTGGAAAAGAATTTTTAGTTAACATACAGCAACGCGAATCGGAGAAGACGGGCATCTCATCGCTGAAGATCAGTTTCAATAATGTATTCGGTTATTATCTGGAAGTAACCAACCTGCATAAAAATAAAGTGCCGGCAGACTGGATCCGCAAACAAACCCTTGCCAATGCTGAACGTTATATCACACCCGAATTAAAAGAATACGAAGAAAAAATAGTTGGCGCAGAAGATAAGATACTGGCGATAGAACTGGATATCTATGATAAATTATTACTGGCGCTGCAGGATTATATCGCGCCCATCCAGGTGAACGGAAGCATATTGGCAACATTGGATTGCCTGCTTTGTTTTGCAGAAAATGCCATTCAGTATAATTATAAAAAACCTGAACTGCATGATGGCTTTGAACTCGAATTCAAAGAGAGCCGCCACCCGGTGATCGAAAGAAATTTAGCGGCGGGTGAATCTTATATCGCAAATGATATTGTATTGAATCCTGCGGATCAACAGATCATTATTTTAACCGGACCGAACATGAGTGGTAAGAGTGCGATACTGCGCCAAACCGCGCTGATCACTTTAATGGCGCATATGGGAAGCTTTGTTCCGGCAGGCGCAGCAAGGGTTCCGTTGACCGACAAAATATTTACACGTGTTGGCGCCAGTGATAATTTAAGCGGCGGCGAATCTACTTTTATGGTGGAGATGAATGAAACCGCAAGCATCATCAACAATATTTCCCAACGCAGTTTGATATTGCTTGATGAGATCGGCCGCGGCACTTCAACCTACGATGGTATTTCTATTGCATGGAGCATTGTGGAATATTTACACTCCTCTCCTGCTGCGCCAAAAACATTGTTTGCCACGCATTATCATGAACTGAATGAACTGGAAGAAAAATTGCCGCGTGTACAGAATTTTCATGTAACCAATAAAGAAGTAGGCAATAAAATTATTTTCTTACGCAAGCTTGCCCGCGGCGGCAGCACGCATAGTTTTGGTATTCATGTGGCAAAGATGGCAGGGATGCCGCCATCGCTGATCGACAGGGCAAATGATATTTTAAAACAACTCGAAGAAAAACACGTGGATGAATCCGCCCACGATGTTGCCACAGAAAACAGCAACAAACAGTTAAGCCGGAACATCAAAAAATTATCTACGCCACAAATGCAGTTATCCATCTTTGATGCACATTCACAAACATTTGATGAGATCCGCCAGATGCTAACCGATATGGACATCAACCGCTTAACACCTGTGGAAGCATTGATGAAACTGAATGAGATCAAAGGATTGCTGAAATAAATTTTACAGAATTATTTTATGAAACAACATATCGCCCATTTTGCATTGGTAGTAAACGATTACGATGACGCCATCCGGTTCTATACACAAAAACTAAATTTCGATCTGATCGAAGACACCAAACTCAGCGAAACAAAACGATGGGTCCTGGTTGCACCAAAAGGTTCAACAGAATGTTGTATACTTTTAGCCAAAGCCGCCAATGAAGAACAAAAAAGCCGTGTTGGCAATCAAACCGGCGGCCGCGTTTTTATGTTCTTATACACGGATGATTTCTGGCGCGATTACCATGCAATGACGGCAAACAAAGTAAATTTTGTAAGACAACCGGTTGAAGAGATCTATGGAACCGTTGCAGTATTTGAAGATCTGTACGGAAATATGTGGGATCTGCTGGAAAGAAAAAAATGATCAGCCCCGATCAGTTATATTTTGATCCAGAACTTTAAAAGATCATCAGCCGCAGAACCTACTTCATGATAAGCGGGCGGGATCTCATCTTCCATGCTGTGAAAAGTTGCCAAACGTGTGCCCGGATCTTTTTTCTCCAGTTGTTTATATAAAAACCGGTTATACGAATTATATAAACTATGCGAATACGTTATGCTGTTATCGATCTTATAACTGTCATCGATGTTTTCGTAGAATGCATTGAAGAAATAAAAATGGTCGTACTGGCTGAGATCAAGCTGTGTCAGGTTTTCGTGCAAAAAAGAAACATTTTTCAAACCTGTATTTTGTTTGGCAATGTTTGCCCAGGTTACCAGTTCCTCTCTTTGTTCAACACCGTAAAAAAATGATTGCGGCTGATAGTATGCAGCAGCTAAACAGAATTTGCCAACACTGCTCCCGATGTCCAGTATGCTGGTATTTTTTTCTACTGCAAGAAATTCAGCGGCTTTTCGTGCAATATGCAAAGGTGTCCAGTGCATACTCGCCTGTTCGTGTACCGAAGCGGGAAATTGTTTATGAAACTGAAGATCAGAAGCAAACCATTTTCCTGCGTGCTGTAACCTGTCATCTGCAACCGACAGATGTTGTTCTCCCAAAACCATTTTCACTGCGCTCATACTGCAAAGTTATGATGAATGATCAAACAAAATTGTAAATGAAATATGAATATATCTTTTGACCAAGCTTTGTGCTGCTATCAACATCCTTGCGTCGCACACTTGTACTTTTATTCTTCGATTGCGCCTTTGCGTGAAATATCAGAGGTAACTCAACCACCAATGATCATGCGTTGCTTTATAACGGCTGTACCATTTACACAATGGATACAACCCCGCCACAACAGCTATCCAGATCAGATACACCACGCCAAGTGAAAAACCAAAATCATCCGGGCGGAACATCATCAAACCGGTACCGGCTTCAGACATGTTATGCCCTGTTGCAAAGAATGCGATCGTACACAACAAATGGATCACAAAAAAATGGATCAGGTAATAGAACATCGGTACACGTCCGTAGATCACAACAACATTTGCCCATTTTGCTTTTGCTTTTTCTAACCATGCCAGCAGGATCAGCCCCGGGCCGATCGTCATGCAGATATATAAAAGTGATGGCGGGTATTTTGTTACATTAAAATAAGAAAGGATCGTAGCAGTTGTATTTTTTTGTACCGACCACGGGCGAAGGTCGCCATACACATTTACCCAGCGAAGTAAAAGAAAAACAAGTATTGCCGATACGCCGATGCGAACCAGTATGCGGCGGCGCTTTGCGGCATCATACCCATTTACAAACAAAGAACCCGTGCAATAACCCAATATCATGATTCCCGGCCACGGAAGCAATGGATACAGTACCATGAACGAACGTCCCGGTGCATATTGTGTAAAGAACTGCTGGTGAAGAATGGCCCACCAGATAGATGGTGAGGCCGGGCGTTGTACATTGAATGTATCGAGCACGTTATGCCCCGCAATGATCACGAAACCCAGTACCAGCAATACATTCAGCGGAATATAAATTAAAGCGGCCATCAATACCATGGAAACACCGGTAACCCAGATCACCTGCAAACCGATGAAGTGATACAATGGATCAAAACCAAACAGCAGGTTAAATATCGTGATCTCCAGTACCATCAGCCATATGCCGCGTTTTATTAAAAAAACGGATAATTCTTTTTTGCTGCGTTTGCGCCCGGTAAGAAAGATGGAAGTGCCGGCAAGAAAAACAAACAGCGGCGCGCAAAAATGGGTGATCCAGCGTGTAAAAAATAAAATGGGTGTGGTAGTTGCGGGGTTGGTTGGGTCGGATGTTGATGCATCAATATGAAAAAAATCGCGCACATGATCCAGTGCCATGATGATCATGATAATACCACGGAGGATGTCAATAGAGTCTATCCTTTTTTTGGAAGGAGCCAAAGCGTCATTCATACAGTTAGTTTGCAGTAAAATACAAAAAATATTTTTTTGCCGGCAGAGATTTATATGGACGCTATTTTGACAACAAAGAGCAGCAATAACGGGCATAAAAAAGAGCAAAGAATTTCAACAACCCTTTGCCCCTTTGCGCCTTTGCGTGAATTATTTTTTCAGGTACTCTTTTACTTTTGCATGCAAACCGCTGCTCAAAGGCACCACGGGTAAACGTACGAAGTTGCTGATCCATCCATGCTCTGTCATAAATGCTTTTACACCTGCAGGATTATTCTCACAAAACATCAGGTCATATGCATCCAATAATCTATCATTGATCTCCTTCGCCTGTGGAAATTGATTTTTCAAACATAATCTTACCATCTCCGAAAACTCAGCAGGGAACGCATTGGCAGCAACACTGATCACACCATGCATACCACAGGCAAGTTGTGGAAGTGCGAGTGCGTCATCGCCGCTCACCAATAAAAAATCGTTTGGCATATCACGAAGTATCTGCATGCATTGAACCATATCGCCGCTCGCTTCTTTCATCCCCGCAATATTGGGAACTTCTTTCGCCAAACGCAAAGTAGTTTCTGCTGTCATATTTCTGCCTGTGCGGCCCGGTACATTATATAAAATAACAGGCTTTGGCGATTCTGCAGCCAATGCTTTATAATGTTCAAAGATGCCTTCCTGCGATGGCTTGTTATAATTTGGCGATGCACTTAATACCGCAACCGCTTTGTCTAATGGATATTGATGAAGATCCTTAATTAATTCCGCTGTATTGTTTCCGCCGATACCTACCACAACCGGAACGCGCCCGGCAACTTTTTCAAAAGTGTAGTTTACAATATCGAGCTTCTCCTGCTTATCCAGTGTAGGTGTTTCGCCTGTAGTGCCGAGTGTGATCAGGTATTCAGCGCCGCCGCTGATCATAGCGTCGATCACTTTACCCAGTGCATTAAAATCTACTTTCAGATCGGATGTGAACGGAGTAATGAGTGCGACTCCCGTTCCGTGCAGTTGTTGACGTAAAGACATTGTTGATTTTTGAGTTATTATTTTACCCCGCCCCTAAAAGGGAATGGGATGTTTTTTAATAGATATTTTTTTGTTTCCGGTTGATTAAGTCTGAATGGTTATAGTCTTATTACCTATAACTTATTACTTATCACTTATCACTTATTACTTTCCTGCGGCACTTCTTCCCAGAATCCCATCTTACCATATTTTTCGATCCTGTCATTCACGCGCTGTGCCGGATCTTTGGATTCAATTTCTTTAAGCGATTTGAGGATATATGATTTGAGGATATTGGCCGCATCTGCATAATCCCAATGAGCGCCACCCAATGGTTCGTGAACGATCTCATCAACCAGTCCGAAACCTTTCATATCTGTTGCAGTTAAACGCAATTGTTCTGCAGCGGTTTCTTTTTTATCCCAGCTTCGCCATAAAATGGAACTGCAGCTTTCGGGAGAGATAACGGTGTACCAGGTATTCTCCATCATCAATACTTTGTCGCCCACACCGATTCCTAATGCGCCGCCGCTTGCCCCTTCGCCAATGATCACAATGATCACAGGAACTTTCAGGCGGATCATTTCATAAATATTTCTTGCGATGGCTTCGCCCTGCCCGCGTTCCTCTGCTTCGAGGCCGGGATATGCACCAGGAGTATCTATCAAACAGATAACAGGCTTATTAAATTTTTCTGCAAGCTTCATCAGCCGTAAGGCTTTGCGGTAGCCCTCCGGATTGGCCATACCAAAATTCCGCATCTGGCGCGCTTTGGTATTGGCGCCTTTCTGCTGGCCGATCACCATGATCGTTTCGCCATCCAGTTGCGCAAAACCGCCAACCATGGCTTTGTCATCTTTAAAATTCCTGTCGCCATGCAGCTCCACAAAATTTGTGAACATGTTTTCAATATACTTCAAAGTATAAGGCCTGTCGGGATGCCTGCTAAGCTGCACCCTTTGCCATGGTGTAAGATGCGCGGTGATCTCTTTACGCTTATCGAGTATGGATGCTTCTAATTGTTGCAGCGTAGATGTGTAATCGATCTTGGGGTTCTTTTCAGCCAGTTGTTTTGTATCGTCAATCTGCTCATATACTTCTTTGATCGGTTTTTCAAAATCGAGAAATTGTCTGTTCGGGTATACGGGCATAATCAGGTGTTAAGATGTCAAAATTAGGGGTTGCAGGTTTTTTAGGAAAAGATTTGTTTCAAAAAGGCTACCCCCCTATCTTTGCCGTCCGAAAAAACGATGTAATCAGTTGTTTTTGCGGTTTGGATCGGTAGTTCAGTTGGTTAGAATGCCGCCCTGTCACGGCGGAGGTCGCGGGTTCGAGTCCCGTCCGGTCCGCAGTAGAGTACTCTAAAACCCTTGCCCAGCAAGGGTTTTGTCATTTTAGGTTCATTTCCTGGGTCCGCGGGACTTCTTTCACAGATTTTTGCCCCATCTTCTGAAATTCAATGATATCAATGGTTTCAGCCAAATCCATCGTTTTAAAACGAGTAAAATTAGTTGATGCATTTCAGGGTGCATTTTAGGATACCAAAATCAAAAACAGGTTTGGTATCCGCAATCGCCTGAAATACAGGCCCATTTTGAGTTTTGTATATTTAATTGTATGCAAAGGGCTAATTTATTAGTCGATTTTTTCAACTAAATGGAAGGCATTATGAAAACTAAAATGAGTGTTCATTTCATCGGAAAGAAATCCAGGGTTAATTCTCACCAGTTATTACCCATCTATCTCAGGGTTACTATTGATAGAAAAAGGTTTGAAGTAGCAACTAATATAAATGTAAAACCTCATCTATGGACGCCTTCTACTGGTAGGTTAAAAGGACGTTCGCAGGAGATACAAGAAATCAACAGCGAACTGGATTCAATCAAACGACTTGTTTACAGATATGAAGAAAACATAATTGCTGAACATAGGGATGTTACAGTAACTACTCTTCGCAGTAAATGGTTCGGCGAAGACAACAGCAAACGAACATTGCTAAACGTATTTAGTAATGCCATTACCGAATTTAAGCAGCTAGTCGAGAAAGGCTCGTATAAAAAATCTACAATAACTAAATATGAAACAACACAGCGGCATCTCATAGGCTTTTTAGCTTGGAGGAATGATGGCCAAGATATCCTCTTAAAAGATATTAGAATAGGGTTTGCTAAAAATTTTCAGTTCTATTTAGAATCAGAAAAAAGTATGGGCATTAATTCTTCAGGAAAAATGCTCAAAAACTTAAAAAAAGTTATCAGTGACTGCGTCAATCGAGAATGGTTGGATCATAATCCATTATTAAATTACAAGGTAAGACACGTTGATCCTAAAATACAATGCCTTACCGCGGAGGAACTCGAGTTGATCGAGCGAAAAAAGATTACAATTGAGCGAATAGCTTGTACAAGAGACATGTTTCTTTTTTCATGTTACACTGGCTTTGCATACATTGATGCTGCCAGTCTTACTAAAGAACATCTTAAGATTGGCCAGGACGGGAAACAATGGTTGATTAAGCCCAGGCAAAAACCGGGATTACAGAACCTGTGCCGATCCTACCACCGGCTTTACGCATCTTGAACAAATATCAGGATCATCCAATGACTAAAGAAACTGGTAAGTTATTGCCTTTGGCTTCTAATCAAAAGACTAATGCGTATTTAAAAGAAATGGCTGATATATGTGGTATTAAGACTCGTATTACTTTCCATATCGCTCGCCATACTTTTGCGTCAACTGTAACATTAGAAAACGGTGTCCCTATTGATTCTGTAAGCAAAATGCTCGGGCATCAAGACCACTCAGATTTATGCAAAAGTGAGTGAACGAAAAATCAGCCAGGACACTAAATCGCTTTTTAAAAAATTTCGAAAATGAATTGTCATGGCATAGCATGAAAGAGGTCGTCAGTTCTACCCGATATTCTCCACACTTAAAATGAAATACTAACATATAAAATGTAATTAACGATTATAAAAAAGGCCCGTCCAATCAGAACGGGCCTTATTATCTTATTCAATTACTAATTACTAACTATTAATTACTAACTATTAATTACTAATTGCTTTTCTATCCTCTTCCTTTTATCATCTGCACCACTTTCCTCACATTACCCTGTATCAACTCTGCATAATAAGTACCGCTGCTGTAGTTGTGCCCGATCTGTATCGTGCTGTTGGCGCCGATCTTTGATCTTGCGTCAATCACTCTTCCCCTTGCATCCATCACACGCATGTTAACCGGTGTTTCATATTTGCTTTCCAGTTTCAGTGTGAAGAATGTGGTAGTTGGGTTTGGCATCACGGTTACTTTTAACTCATCCTCTGAAGTAGATACTTCTGATGATGCGCCCTCTTTGGTTGCAGTAACAACATTTTTGTTAGAGTTAGTAACAGTGATGTTACATGGTGACTGATCACAACTTCCTAATCTGTCATTACCATTGCTACCGCATGTGTTGTTACCGATATGCGATGGCACTTGTGATATTAATACCTGCAGTGTTTGTGTGCTTGTACTATGACCCGATGTTACACTGTGGCACACATACACTTTCAGATTAGCTCCGCTTGTACCCGGTACTCTTATATCTGTTACACAGATACTGATACTTGCAGTACTTGTGCATCCGTACTTATTGGTCACTGTTACATTAAATGTATAGTATCCAAAAGTTGTTGGTGTAAACACCGGTGATGCAGTGGTTGTGCTGTTCAGCATATTGCTGTATGCACAGCTCCAGCTATATGTATATGGTGCGCCTGCTGATGGCAGTGAACACATTTGTAAAGCTGTGCTCTGTGCACCATAACCTATGTACAGGTTCGTTGATACACCCCCTGTATATGTACTATTCGTTGGTACTGATGTTACACTTGCACTAAATGCTGAACCGATCGTGATCACCTGCGTTGATGTTGCATAGTTGCCTGATGCATCCGTCGCTTTCCATGTTCTTGTAATAGTGTTACCGCTTGTTAGATCACTGTAAGTAACCGTTGGTGTGCTGCAGTTATCTGTTGCTGTGGCTGTTCCGGTGGCTGATGGCAGTGTTGATGCACCACAGTTAACCGTTACATCTGCCGGATCACTGATGGTAGGTTTGGTATTGTCTACTATCGTGATAACCTGTGTGCTGCTGCTGCTGTTTCCTGCTGCATCCGTCGCTGTCCATGTCCTGGTGATTATATTTCCACTTGTTACATCTCCATAAGTAACTGTTGGCGTACTGCAGTTATCCGTTGCAGTTGCTGTTCCGGTTGCTGATGGAAGTATGCTTGTTCCGCAACTCACCGTTACATCTTTTGGATCAGTGATGGTTGGTTTGGTATTATCAACACTGGTGATCGTTTGTGTTCCCGTACTGATGTTGCCTGCCGCATCGGTTGCTTTCCAGGTTCTGGTAATAGTATTACCTGTTGTTACATCGCTGTAAGTAATACTTACTACTCCACTGCAGTTATCCGTTGCTGTTGCTGTTCCCGTTGATGATGGATTACTTGATCCGCCACAACTGATGGTTGTATTAGCCGGTACTGTCAGTGTTGGTGCAGTTACATCTACCACGTTCACTGTTTGTGTTTGTGTTGATGAGTTTCCGTTACCGTCATTGTATGTCCATGTGATCGTGTAGGTGCCTCTTGTATTATATGTAAGCGCACTGTTTGTTGTGGCTGTGATCACTCCGCCGCATACATCATTTGCTTTTGGTATCGCGCTCACTGTTACATTACAGCTGCCTGTAATGGTTGGCAGTGTTGCTACCTGCGGTACCGGTGGTGTGGCATCTATCACGGTTACTGTTTGATTCTGTGTAGTAACATTTCCATTACCATCATCATACTTCCAGTGGATCGTATAGCTTCCTTTGGTTGTATATGTTAATGGATCGGTTGTTGTTCCGGTGATCGTTCCTTTACAGTTATCATTCGCTGTCGGTACAGTTGTTACACTTACTGAACAGTTGCCTGATACGGTTGGTAAACTTGATAATGTTGCAACTGGCGCTGTATTATCTTTCACAACCACTACCTGATTTTGCGTGGTGATATTACCATGACCATCATTGTAACTCCAATGTATTGTATAGGTTCCCTGCATTGTGTAGGTTAACGGATCAACCGTTGTTGCAGTAATTGTTCCTGCACAGTTATCACTGGCTGTTGGTTTGGTGGTTACTGTTACTGAACACTGTCCGCTTATTGTTGGAAGATTAGATACAGTTGCTCTTGGTGCAACATTATCTTTCACGATCACTGTTTGATTTTGCGTGGTGATATTACCATGGCCATCATTAAATGTCCAGTGGATCGTAAAGGTTCCCTGGGTGGTGTAACTGGTTGGGTCAGCTGTTGTTGCCTGTATCCAGCCTGCGCAGTTATCCCATGCCCATGGTGCGGTAAAGCCATAACCGTTATCATCATCGTCATCATCCCACCATGACCAGTCATTGCTGTTACTGCTAAGGTTCACTGAACATTGTCCATAGAGTGTTGGTAATTGACTCTGCCATACGATCGGTGCCTGGTTATCCTGTACCACTACCTGTTGTGTTTGTACCGTTGTGTTGCCATTACCATCATTGAAGTTCCAATGGATCGTGTAAGTGCCTTGATTGTTATAAGTTAACGGATCGGTTGTTGTTCCAACGATCGTGCCTTTGCAATTATCTGTTGCGGTTGGCGCAGACATATAATAAGCATCGCTGTTACTGTCGAAGTCACATCCGTCATTATCATCGCCGAATAAATTATTCCACCAGTCACCATAGTTCCATCCATCATTCCTGTGACAGTTACAGTTGCTTCCCGATCTGCAACGGCAGAAGTCCCTGCAACATGCGCAGTTATCAGTACATCTTCCTGCATTGGTAATAACAATACTTGCAGAACACTGTCCTGTTACGGTTGGCAGTGTTGCCACATTTACAACAGGTTCAATGTTATCTTTCACGATCACTGTTTGCAGTTGCACTGTTTTGTTATTGTACTTATCAGTATAGGTCCAATGGATCGTATAAGTTCCCTGTGTATTGTATGTTAACGGATCGGTTGTTGTTCCGGTTAACAATCCTGCACAAAGATCTGTTGCTGTTGGTTTGGTGCTTACTGTTGCTGAACACTGGCCTGTTACAGTTGGCAGCATTGTCAGGTTCGGTACAGGTGGTGTTACATCTTTCACTACTATCCTTTGCAGTTGCGTAGTTGCATTACCATTGCCATCATTGTAGTTCCATGTAATCGTGTACACACCTTGTGCTGTGTATGTTACAGGGTTTACAGTGGTTGCTGTTACTGTTCCTGCACAATTATCATTCGCTGTTGGTGCAATTGCTGTTACACTGCAATCGCCGCTGAGTATTGGCAAGCTCGCGATAACCGGTACGGGTGCTTTGGTATCCTGTACAGTGATCACCTGCGTCTTTGTACTTGATGTGTTACCGCATAAGTCTGTTGCTGTCCATAGTCTGGTTAATGTATAGTTACGTGGATAGTTACCATTGGTTCTTGTTTCAACCATCGTTACTGTTGCTGCTCCGCAATTATCTGTGGCGGTTAAGACAGCGGCTGTTGGAACTGCATCACACTCAACAGTTACGTTTACAGGTGCTGCACTTAATACAGGTGCTGTATGATCACTCACTGTTATGGTTTGTGATACACTTGATGTGTTACCACACAAGTCAGTAGCTGTCCATGTTCTTGTTAATGTATAATTGTTTATACAGTTACCATTCGTTCTTGTCTCTGTCATTGCTACACTCGCTGTTCCGCAATTATCTGTTGCTGTTAACACCGCTGCTGTTGGTACTGCATTGCACTCAACTGTTACATTAACTGGCGCCGCACTTAACACTGGCGCTGTACGATCGACTACTGTGATGATCTGCGTAGCACTTGATGTGTTGCCACATAAATCCGTAGCGGTCCATGTTCTTGTTAATGTATAATTGTTTATACAGTTACCATTCGTTCTTGTCTCTGTCATTGCCACACTCGCTGTTCCGCAATTATCTGTTGCTGTTAACACCGCTGCTGTTGGTACTGCATTGCACTCAACTGTTACATTAACTGGTGCTGCACTTAATACCGGTGCTGTGCGATCAACAACTGTGATCACCTGTGATGCAGCAGTTGTATTACCATTTGCATCTGTGGTTGACCATGTCCTGGTTAATGTATAATTATAAAGACAGCTTCCATTTGTTCTTGTTTCTGTATACGACGGAACTGATGTGGAACAATTATCTGTTGCCGTTACCAATGGTGCAGCAGGTATTGCGCTGCACTCAACAATTATATCAACAGGTACGCCAACTAATACAGGGAACTGGCTATCTGTAACCGTTACTGTAAACCTGCATGTTGATGAGCCTACTGCATTGGTTGCTGTAACAACAACTGTTGTTGTTCCTATGGCGAAGAAACTGCCCGGTGCAACTGAATAGGTTATTACTGACGCAGGTATCGCTGTTGTTTCAGTGGCTGCAAAACTTACGTTCGCTCCGCACTGATCAGTTGTATTGGTTACGATGATATTGGAAGGACAATTAATTACCGGTGCCAATCCTGCAACAGTTACCGTAAATGAACACTGCGCTGTTAAGCCTGCAATATCTGTTACTGTATGTGTAACCGTTGTGGTTCCGATCGGGAAGGTTGAATTACTTGCCAATCCGGAAGTTCTTACTGTTGTTACTCCTGCACAATTATCTGTTACAACCGGTGCGGTATAATTTACTACCGCTCCTGCTGCACTTGTTGCATATACACTGATATTACCAGGACAGGAAATTGTTGGCGGCGTTACATCTTTCACAATCACGGTTTGTGTTGTGGTTGATGTATTACCGTTACCATCATCGAATGTCCAATGAATGGTATACGTTCCCTGTGCTGTGTATGTTAACGAATCACTTGTTGTTCCTCTAATTACTCCTGCACAATTATCTCTTGTTGTTGGAACAGTTGCTGTTGCACTGCACTCGCCTGTTACATTCGCTAACACTGGAACTATCGGTGCTGTTACATCTTTCACAATCACTGTTTGGGTGGTGGTTGATGTATTACCGTTACCATCATCGAATGTCCAATGAATGGTATACGTTCCCTGTGCTGTGTATGTTAACGAATCACTTGTTGTTCCTCTAATTACTCCTGCACAATTATCTCTTGTTGTTGGAACAGTCGCTGTTGCACTGCACTCGCCTGTTACATTCGCTAACACTGGAACCATCGGTGCTGTTACATCTTTCACGATCACTGTTTGTGTGGTGGTTGATGTATTACCGTTGCCATCATCAAATGTCCAATGAATGGCATACGTTCCTTGTGCAGTGTAGGTTAATGAATCGCTTGTTGTTCCTGTAATTACTCCTGAACAATTATCTCTTGTTGTTGGAATAGTTGCTGTTGCACTGCACTCACCTGTTACTGTTTCAAGTATCGGAACTACCGGCGCAGTTGTATCCTTCACAATCACTGTTTGTGTTTGTGTGGATACATTACCATTGCGATCATCATAACTCCACGTGATCGTATACGTTCCTTGTGTACTATACGTTAAAGGATCTGTTGTGGTTCCTGTTATCGTTCCTGCACAATTATCTGTTGCAGTTGGCGCATCTGTTACTGTTGCTGTACACTCACCTGTTACTGTTCGCAGTGTTTCATTATCTGCAACCGGTGCTGTTACATCTTTTACAATTACTGTTTGTGTTTGTGTGGACACATTGCCATTACGATCATCAAAACTCCAGGTGATCGTATGAACACCTTGTGTACTATACGTCAATGAATCTGTTGTGCTTCCTGTTATGGTTCCTGCACAATTATCCGTTGCTGTTGGCGTATCTGTTATTGTTGCTGTACGCTCTCCTGTTACTGGTGGCAGTGTTTTATTATCTGCAACCGGTGCTGTTACATCTCTCACGATCACGGTTTGTTCCTGTGCAGAAACATTACCGTTTCCATCAGTATAGATCCAGTAAATAATATAGCTTCCCTGTACTGTATACGTTAACGGATCTGTTGTGGTGGCTGTTATCCTTCCTGTACAATTGTCTGTTGCAGTTGGTGGATCAACCGTTACGCCGCCTGAGCCTGGCACCGGTGTTCCAACAGGACCCGAAGGCTTTGCAGGTGGTTCTGCACTTGCCGCAGCTTTAGGTTCTGGACTTGCTGCAGGTTTAGGATCTGGTTTAGGAACCGTACTTGCCGCTGTTGCATTAATGGTTACCGAACATTCTCCGGTTACCGTTGGTAATGTTACCTGATCAGGTACCGGTGCTGTTGTATCAGCAATGATCACCGTTTGTGTTTGCGTTGATATATTACCGTTACCATCATCATAACTCCACGTGATCGTATAAGTTCCCTGTTCTTTATAGCTGGTCGGATCAGATGTTCTTCCCCTGATCTTTCCTGCACAATTATCCATAGCTGTTGGTACTGTTACACCTGCTGAACACTCTCCTGTTATTGGTCTAAGTATCGCAACATCCGGCACTGGTGCTTCATTATCTTTTACCGTTATGTTTTGTGTTGCGGTGGTTGTATTATTATTTACATCCGTAGCTGTCCATGTGATCACAGTTGTTCCTGTGGGATAATCATCCGTCAATAATAATCCATCGCTTCTTACGCCTGTTACAACCGGTGTTCTGCAATTATCTGTTGCCGTTGGCGTACTGATATTTATTGATGCACCACATTTGCCGCTATCGTTGTTTACAGAAATATTTGTAATGGCATCAAATACAGGATACTGGTCATCTGTTACCGTTACATTAAATGTACAGGATGATGAACCCACTGCATTGGTTGCCGTTGCTGTTACTGCAGTTGTTCCGATACCAAAGAAACTTCCCGGTGCAATCGAATAAGTTATCGTTGATGCAGGTATGCCCGTTCTTTCGGTTGCTGCAAAATCTACCCTGTTACCGCATTGATCAGTTGCATTGCTTACCGTAATATCTACCGGACAATTAATAGATGGCGCTAACCCTGCAACGGTCACATTAAATGAACAGTTCGCTGTTAATCCTGCAACATCTGTTACTGTATAGGTTACTCTTGTTGTACCGATCGGGAATGTTGATCCACTCGCTAAACCTGCTGTTCTTGTTGTAGTAGACGAACAGTTATCCGTTCCAACAGGTTCGGTATAATTTACAACTGAACCCAATGCACTGGCAGCCGTTACAGTAATATCTGGTTGACATACAATAACAGGTGGTGTTACATCACGTATAAAAACATGCTGATCCGCAAATGAACTGTTATTACTGGCATCTGTGAATTTCCAATGGATCACAAAACTTCCCTGTGTATGATAATTTACGGAATCAGTTGTGGTTCCAGTAACAATACCGCTGCATGCATCTGTTGCTGTTGGTGCACTAACTGTTGCTGAACATTGTGCCGTTACATCCGGTAATACAGGCGCAACCGGTGCTGTGATATCCTGCAGGGTTACTGCAATGGAATTTGAAACAGGAGACACACAATTATTACCATTCGTTATCACTACTGCATACGTTCCGTTTGCTGTTGCTGCATAACCGGAAGCTGTTGCACCCCGAATGTCCGCGCCATTGTTTTGCCATTGATAGGTTAAACCGCTTCCCGTATTTGCCTGTAAGCGTACGGTGCTGCCGGGACAGGCAGTTATTGCATCCGTTTTTGAAATGGTTGCAACCGGTAATGCACTCACCGTAACTGTTGCAGTTGAAATACCACCGCAATTATTTGTGTATGATATGATCGATGTTCCCACAGATACACCGTTTACAACACCCGTTGCACTAACAGTGGCAACTGAAGTATTGTTGCTGCTCCAAATACCGCCTGCAGTTGCATTTGATAAAGCAGTAGTTGATCCAACACACACAACATTGTTTCCTGTTACTGGTGTGGTTGGTGCAACAAATGGTGCGCAGGTTCCTGCTGCAATACCCGTTGTCCAGTTGGAGGTATTGCCGGTTAAAGCAAAATTACTCAGCACACCATTGTTGTTGCCGGTTTCATCTATCAATATATTGGTGACTGTAATATTATTTGATGGCGCTGCATCTGTTACCGTTAATAAACCAATGGTATGGTTAAGATCATCCACTGCAATATTTCCGCTGAGCTCTATCTGGTCTGCGGCTGTTGCATTGCCGTAACTGTAAGGCCCGGTTACATATAATGGATTTCCATTTGCAGAAATGGTTGCTGCTTTTACAGTATTTTCTGCCGGTGCTGTGGCATTGGTTATTACTACACCTGTTTTTGAATCAACTGGTATCTTAGGGTTCACCATCACATACCCGTTGGCAGTTGGCGGTATGGAAAGCGGCTTCGTCTGAGCTTGAAGATTATGCGCCGCTGCATAAGAAGGTTGCAATGAGTAAGGAGTTGGTAGAACCTGGAAATCATCCGTAAAGGCTATTCCCTGCAGGGTGACAGGGTCATAGAGCTGGGTCTGAGTCTGTGCATCAACAAGGTAAAGATCAGTGGTTATAAGGAAGACCCCGGTAATATCTGTATCAATCGGCGTAGGATCACCATTACTATTAAAGAACTCATTAAAATCGCCCGGAAAGAAGGACAAATAGTCCTGTCCAATATAAAGATTATCAGAAGTGTCATAGGTCAAGATATAATTTTGATTATTAACAATATTTGGCCGTATTACTGTATACGGTATTGCAGGTGCCGCCAGCATGGGTTCATAAGTAAAAGGTTCATATTCACTTTGATCTGCTGCGAGGGCCCAACCGGTGCTTACATCTATATCCGCACCCAAAGCGTTATTATATTCTATCATCACTCTCTTGGCCAGAGAACGTATCAAAGTTGGTGGATTACTGGCCGCAGAAGGCAGGCTAATACCAAGTGCATTCACTGCCTTTACCGTAAATGTATAGAAATTGCCATTGGTTAAACCGGTAAATGTATAAGGCGATGTATTGGCATTTTGAGACAAACCACCAGGGTTCGCGGTAATTACATATTTGGTAATATGCGAACCACCGTCAGAAGTAGTAAGGCTGAATGAAACGATAGCGCTTGCATCTCCACCTGTAACGGAAAGTATTTGTCCCACAGCCGGTACTGTTGCCGGTATTATGGAAGAAGAAGCGGGTGACGATGCACCAAAGCCATTTGCATTCCTTGCCTTTACGGTAAATATATATGACTGCCCGTTGGTTAAACCTGAAACAATAAGTGGTGATGCACTTCCGGTTTTTGTAAAGCCTCCCGGTGTTGATGTAACCGTATAATCGAGAATAGAAGAACCGCCATTGCTTGAAGGCGCAATAAAATTTACGGTAACCTGTGCATTTCCACTGACAACATTTGTTATGGATGGTGCACTTGGCACACCAACCGGAATAGCCGAACCAGATGATGCAGACGGCGCCGAAGTTCCTGCTACATTAGTGGCAGTGATCGTAAACGTATAAGGTGTGCCATTAGTAAGGCCGCTGAATATGATAGGCGAACCGGTTCCTGACTGAACTGCCCCACCCGGCGTAGAAGTAACTGAATATGAAGTGACCGGTGACCCACCATTGGATGATGGCGCAGTAAAATTCACAGTTACAGAACCATTACCTGCAGTAACACTGTTAATAGTTGGCGCACCCGGTGCAGTTACAGTTACAGGTGTATTGTCGCCACCGGCTAATCCCTGGTTAAAATGATATAATGAAAGCAGGCCCGTTTGTCCCGCAGCATTCAACTCACAATCTTTGTTGTTCTGAATTTCTGCCTGGCACAATGCACGGTTCCAGATGCGAACCTCATCCATCGATCCGTTAAAGAAATTACTTGTATTAAATGCCCCAAGCTGGAAGGGCCCGGCTGCATAAGGAACGATCGCATTACTGCTGGCCGCTACTGCGCCGTTTTTATAAATGGTAAGTGTGGTAGAAGGCGCATCATACGTTACCGCAATATGTACCCATGTGCCCAGCGGAAAAATGGCCGGGTCAGTAACGGTATAATTGCTGGCCGTAAATCCATGCGCTGCAGAAATATGCCCCGCGTTAAGCCAGATAGGCGCATCCGGTGAACTGAGGATATTGGCAGAATGCGAATCATTCGCATAAACCCATGCTTCTTTGGTATAAGACTGGTTAGCTGACAGAAGATTGCCCAGTTGCACATAATCATCCACTCCATCAAAATTCAACCCGGTAGCAGGTACATAGGCGTTTACAGCAACAGAAGTTGATGCGGAAGAAAAACAACCGTTGTCTCTTCCGGTTACATTATATATACCGCTGTTGACCGTTGCAGCATTTGTTATGGACGGTGCTGAACCCGTTGCCGTATAACCATTTGGCCCTGTCCATGTATAGCTGGTTGCGCCTGATGCCGACAGGTTGAGCGTGCCTCCCGAATTAACAGGGCTATTACTTGTTGCAGTAACAATGGGAGTTGTGTTCACCGTTACCGTTGTTGCCGCTGATGTTGCTGAACAGTTATTCGCATTCGTAACCGTTACACTATAATTTCCTGCCGCATTTACTGTGATAGATTGCGTTGTTTCATTATCGCTCCACAAATAAGAACTTCCTGGT
>Ga0206949_1192_pt1 | contig 20944 bp, 16 predicted proteins | sample Alteio_BWOrgHeat_40_FD_153240 | JGI IMG/M metagenome (GOLD analysis project Ga0206949, IMG submission 153240) | Enriched cells from forest soil in Barre Woods Harvard Forest LTER site, Petersham, Massachusetts, United States -... | ecosystem: Environmental > Terrestrial > Soil > Temperate forest >...
GGGCCAGATAAAGGATATTATAAAAAATTATGCCATACATGGTAAAAGCGGTGTAGCACTTATAAGCGGCATAGGCATTTTGCTAATAGGCGCCAGCAGCATGTTTGTGGAGATTCAGGACTCATTGAATATAATATGGCGCGTTAAGGCCAAACCCAAAAAAGGCTGGTTAAAATTGTTGCAAAACAGGTTCCTGTCGTTTTCGCTTATTATTAGCCTCGGTTTTTTATTGCTTGTATCGTTAGTAATAAATATTTTGGTAACCGCCCTAAGCGATAGGATACAGCATTTTTTTCCAGGTGTAAACGTGTTGATATATGCCATTAATCTTGGGCTTACGTTTATGGTTATCAGCGTGTTGTTCGCTATAATATTTAAGGTTTTGCCCGATGTTAAAATAGCCTGGAAGGATGTGCGTTCGGGGGCATTTTTTACGGCCCTGATGTTTATGTTGGGGCAATATCTTATAGGGCTTTATATTCAATATTTTGCCCATAGTTCGGCTTATGGGGCGGCAGGATCCATTATAGTAATACTTACCTGGATATATTACACATCGGCAATATTATACATCGGCGCGGAGTTTACCCAGGTTTATGCTGAAGCCAGCGGCAGCCGTATTGAACCCGCAGAATATGCCGTAGCCGTAAAACAAACAGAAGTTGAACTGGAAGTAAAAAAGCTTCCTCCCCAAAACCCTGAAATAAAAGACCAGTTAAAGAAAGAACCCCAATAAACCCCGCCACAAAATTAATAGCACATTAGCTGTACTTTCTTTCTTTAATACCGTATAAACCAATTATATATATTGCGTTAAAATAATGTTATGCGTTAGCGGCAGCATATTGTAACCATATTGTCTTTTAACCGTCTAAATTTGTAAATTTAGCTACCATTATAAATTAACATGCTATTTAATTTATTTCCTAAACTAAAGTGGCTGCTTGCTTTACCGCTGTTGTGCATGTTTTTGTGCTGCTTTTCAACGGCAAAAGCGCAGTATTTCGACCTGGAAAAAAACAGGAAGCATGTCACCATCCCCTTCCGCATGGTGCGGAACATGATAATTATAAAGTTAAAAATTAACGACCAGGGCCCATTTAATTTTATTTTGGATACCGGTGTTGGCCTGATGATAATTACAGAGCCTAACCTGGTCGATTCCATAAACCTTACATCAAAACGTTCAATAAAAATACCCGGCCTGGGCGAAGGTGAAGATGCCGAAGCCTATATTTCTTCAATATTAAAAGTCGGCATTCCAGGCCTTGAGAGCCACGATGTAAGTGCCGCTATATTAAAAAAAGATCACTTTAATCTCTCAAACTATGCGGGCATGCCCATTGATGGGCTGTTAGGCTACGAGTTTTTTGCAAATGTGGCTGTAAAGATAAATTTTGCCGATAGCACTTTGAGCGTTTGTCGGCCACAGGACCTTCGCCCCTTCAGGAAAAGCAACAGGATACCGATAAATGTTGAACAACGGAAACCTTATATACAAATGAAGGTAACTTTTCCCAATGGTAATAAAATGGACGCCAAAATGGTGATCGACATAGGCGCTGGTCATCCCATTTCTATCGAGAACATGATAAAAAAGAATGGCTTGCCTGCCAAATACATTCCCGGAAATTTAGGCGTGGGCCTAAATGGCCCTATCGATGGTTTTATAAGCCGCGTAAAGGATGTTGAAATAGGAAAATTTCGGATCAAGGATGTTTTGGCTTCGTTCCCCGATGATTCAAAATCGCAGATAGTCAGCTCAGTTCCACGTGATGGTAACCTGGGCCTGGGCATACTTAAAAAATTTGAAGTGATATTCGATTATCCCGACAATGCACTCTATTTAAAAAAAGGGGCGCTTTTTGATGAACCCTTTGAACATGATATGAGCGGTTTGGAATATTATTCCGTCGGTAATTTCGAACACGTAGTTATAGGCCGGGTTGAACCCGGTTCGGCAGGCGACCTGATAGGTTTGGAAAAGGGTGATGAAATAATGTCTATCAATTTTAAACCCGTTACTAAAATGACACTCGAAGAAATTGATTCGATATTTAAATCGCGCGATGGCCGTGGGCTTTTGCTGGAAATATACCACGATAACAGGTACGACAAAGTAATCCTGACCTTAAAGCGCAGGATATAATAGTTTGGCGTTTGCTTTTAGCCAAAATTATTTTAGTTGGCTTATGTTTTCAAAAAAAGCAGCCTGGAGATCTAACAATGACCGTACGGCTATTTTTTCTCCATACATGTCAAAACATAGAAATTGCGAGTGCTTGAAATCCTTGTTATCAGATTTCTCAAAAAAATTGAAGGTTTCGAAAAAATAATGGTTGGTTGTAACATTATTTTTACTGTTGGTTTGCGAGGCATTTAGCCTGAAACCGATGCTATCCATCCAGTTATGCACCTTGCTGTGCAGGTTTGCGCGTATGTTATTCATAGGTAATGCTTTAATTAACATTAACGATAGATTATAGTGCTTTGTTTCAGCATCTTGCAAACACATTACGCACAATTGTTAATAATTTTGTTGATAAATGCCACGTAATTCACCCTTTTTACATGATTTTGAAACTAATTGAATAAGTTTTCGTAAAACACCTCATTACGATATAAATTATTGTTATGAAAAGACTAAAACTTATACTACCAACCTTATTCTTATTGACATTCACATTGGGTGCATGCCGTAAAGACAAAACTCCCGGCCCTACCGGCGCAACTGGTGCTACAGGTGCAACTGGTGCTACCGGTGCCACAGGCGCAACTGGTGCTGCAGGCCCACAAGGCCCTGCCGGACCTGCAGGTGGACCCGTTGGCCCACAAGGCCCTGCCGGACCCGCCGGACCAACTGGTGCTACAGGAGCAACCGGCGCTACAGGCGCTACTGGTGCTACTGGCCCTGCCGGAGCAAATGGTAAAGATGGTGCAACTGGTGCTACAGGCGCTACTGGTGCTGTAGGCCCCGCTGGCCCTGCCGGAGCAAATGGTAAAGATGGCGCTACTGGTGCTACAGGTGCAACTGGTGCTGTAGGCCCTGCCGGACCAACCGGTGCTACAGGCGCAAAAGGTGCAACCGGCCCCGCTGGCCCTGCCGGACCTACTGGTGCAACCGGCGCTACTGGTGCAACCGGCCCCGCTGGCCCTGCCGGACCTGGTGCTGAAAGCTTCCTGCTTGTAAACCAAAACATATCCGTAACAGGTTCTACCTTTAGCATACCTGCCATAACGCAGAGTGTTGTTGACCAAGGCGTTGTATTAGTGTATTTCAGGACTACAGGTAGCACAGGCGCTTACTATCCGCTGCCATACAGCGCTCCTGGCTTAACTATAAACATGACCAATTATAATGTTGGAACGATTACTTTACAAGCCAGCACCACCCAAAGCGGCCTTGATCTGAGGGTAGTTGTAATTGACGGAACTTCGCTTACAACACTTTCACTTCAACACCCCGGTATTAATGTAAACGACTACGGTCAGTTGGCATCAGCCTTACGTTTACGTAATTAATAATTAGTTAGTTAGTTTGGTTCAATATACAAGGCTCCCCGGTTTTCCGGGGGGCCTTTTTTTATTTAATATGTAACAAATATATTATGTAACAATGCTATGATTATTAATCATTTAACATTTATAAATACAACCTTTGCACATTATTTGCATGGTATTATATATTATCGGCATATATTATAAAAAAATTAATACCCCCTTTATGTTAAATATATCTATGAGATCATTTTTGATAATTTGCTCAGTTATACTGTTTTCCATCACTTCTGTCTACGCGCAAACCGACCGCGAAGTACATGGTACCGTTATTGACTCAACCAAGCAAACGGTTCCTGGTGCTATTATTACATGTATAAATGCTACCGGCGACAGTGTTAAAACAGCTACCGATGCTGATGGTAAATTTGTATTTGCAGCCGTAAAGGGCCCTAAATTTACACTGGTTGTAACATCATTAGGTTACCAGGGGCTGATACGCCATTTTACTTTAGATAACGATACCAAGCCGGTTGTGCTTGATCCTATTATATTAAAAGTGGAGTCGAACATGCTCAACCAGGTTAATATAGTTGGCACAAACCCGGTAACCATGAAAGAGGACACTATTGAATATAAAGCCAGCGCCTATAAAGTGCGCGAGAACGCCCCTATTGAAGATGTAATAAAAAAACTGCCCGGTGTCGACGTTGATGCCAACGGCAATGTTACCGCACAGGGCCAGCAGGTTACCAAAGTACGTGTAAACGGTAAAGACTTTTTTGGTGGAGATGTACAAACGGCTACTAAAAACCTTCCTGCCGATGTAGTGGAAAGCATTCAAATGATTGATGACTACGGCGACCAGGCAAATTTAACCGGCGTAAAAACCGGCGAGCCCAGCAAGATCATGAATATTACTATCCGCAAGGATAAAAATTACGGCTATTTTGGCCAGGCAACAGCAGGCGATGGTAGTGATGCTATCCCTGCGAATACCGGGACTGATCAGAACCGTTACGTAGGCCTGTTAAATATATTTGATTTTTATGGTGACAGGCAAATTGCATTATTGGGCAACTTAAATAATACCAACGTAAACACCTTTAACTTTAGCCAGGCAGGCGCGCCTGCTGGTGGCGGCGGCTTTGGTGGTGGCGGAGGCGGAGGCGGTGGTGGCGGCCGCGGGAATGCGCTACGAGGCGGCGGCGTACAAACCGGCCTTGCAACAACCGCTAATGGTTTAACCAACGCACGCTCAATAGGTACCAACTACCGCGACCAATGGGGTAAATACATGTCTGTTTACGGCAGTTATAGTTTTAGCGATAATGCTACTTATACTTTTGGTAACACCATACAAAAGAACTATGTGCAAACGCCAACCACAACTTTGCAGGATAATCATGAAAATGATGACCCCATTAATCACCGGTTTACTTTTAATATGGAGTATAAACCCGATACGCTTAATTACTTAAAAATTACACCCACTTTTTCATATGCCAGCACAAATACTACCGAAGGAGAAACAGATACGTTACAGCGGGGCGGGGTTAATTCAACAATAGTAAAATCAAATTCATTTAGTAACTCGCAAACACCCAGCTTTGGCTTAACATCATTATATAACCATCGGTTTCACAGCCGCCGTAACATAAGCCTAAATGTAAATTTTAGCACCTCGCAAAGCAATTCATTTGACAACCCGATATATGACTACCAACTGGGCCCACATACCGCGCCTGCTAACCAGCAGATAAATACTAATAATACAGCAACTACATTCGGAACCAATTTATCATACCTGGAGCCAATAGGTAAACTATCATACCTGGAGTTTAATTATGCTTTCAATCATAATTACACATCGAATGATAAAGAAACAGATACGCTAAACGCATCAGGCTTTCAAAATTATAGCCTGCTTAGCAATGATTATCATTATACGTTTACTACAAACAGGGTTGGCTTAAACTATCGTTTTATACAGAAGAAATACAATTATACCCTGGGCTTAGGCGTACAGCCTGCCGAATTGGATGGGGAATCATTAACTACCGGCCAGCCTACACATGCCAGCACTTTTAATGTGATCCCGACCGCACACTTTGTATATAATTTTTCAAGGAGCCACTCCTTGAACATTAATTTTGATGGTACCAGTACACAGCCAACTTTTACCCAATTACAGCCGGTAACAGACTATTCAAATGCCCTGTACCCGGTACAAGGTAACCCTAACCTTAAGCCATCATATAGTAATAACTTTACCATCAGGTATAATCAATTCAGTTTTGCTACCGGCAATATATTGTTTACTAATTTAAGGTTCACCCAAACTGATAATCAAATAGTAACCAATATTGTTACTTATCCCGAAAAATTTTCAAAGGCTGCATTGCAGGCCAATCCAGACTTAAAAAACCTGCAAAACGCTAATTTAACCCAATATCAAAACAGTGATGGTTATTATACCATTAATGGAAATGTTGTGTACGCCAAGCCATGGTCCGAACGCAAATACACGCTTTTACTGAACGGAAATGTTAGTTATACCAGCACTGCTGCCTATTCAAGCAGTGTTGACAGCAATAACGTTGCATCGCAACAATTAAAGGATATTGCTAAATCATTGGTGTTTACGCCATCGGTACGTTTTAGGGTTGATATAACCGATGTTATTGATGCGCAGGCCAGCACAAGCTATTCCATAAGCAATACCGATAACTCGATAAAAACAGGCGTATTTGGCGAAAACACCAATATAAAGGCCCTCACTTTAGCATTAACCGGCAAAAATTATTTATGGAAGGATTGGACCTTTAGCTACGATTATTCTAAAGTATATAATTCAGGCTATTCATCCGACCTGAAAGTTACCAACCCTAATATATTGAATGTGTATGTTGAACGCCGCTTTTTAAAGGATTACAGGGGCACTATACGCCTGTCGGCATTCGACTTATTTAATGAAAATACAGGTTTTTCAACCACAACAAACGGAGCGGTTGTTACTCAAACCAACGTTAACAGGCTTGGCCGTTATTATTTAGCGACTTTCACCTTCAGGCTGCAAAAATTTGCAGGCAAGGCACCATCATCACCTGATGGTGGTTTCAGAAGAAACAGGGATGGCGGCGGTCCTGGCGGCGGCGGCCCCGGCCCGGGTGGTCCAGGTCCCGGTGGCCCGGGATTTTAATACAGCAAATATCATAAATAAGCCCCGCATCAAAATTTTGATGCGGGGCTTATTATTTCTATGGTTTTTTTACAGCACCTGGTTTATCACCCGGTCGAGTTCTTCGAGGTCGAAAGGTTTGGCAAGATAGCCTTCGGCCCCGGCATGGTCGGCAAGTAGTTGTATATCGCTGTTGGCCGAAAAATAAATAACGGGTATATGTTTAAGCTTTTCTTCTTTTTTAAGGTTTTGTGTGGCAATTATACCGCCATCATCCGGTATCCAGTTATCCATCAATATCACATCGGGCATAATAGCGGTTATGCGCTCAACTATGTTATTACAATTAGTAAATGCATGTACCTCCCAGCCCTGCTCTTCTAAAATATAAATACATATAGAAAGTATATCTTCATCATCATCAAAAATGACTATCTTTTTATTAGGCCTGTCCATTAGTTAATTGGTGGTACTTGGAGTTGTATTTAATTGTAAAAATAACAAACATTTTTCAGAAAGGCATTGTAACGTTAGTATTAAAAATCAGTATTAACAAAAAGGCGGGTGATTAAATATCGCCCGCCTTTTTATGTTAAGTTGCACCGTATATCAGTTCCGTTTTTTGCGGCTGCATTAATTAGCCAAAGTAACTTTTTTACGGTTTTTCATGTAAATCACCAATCCGCCGAATGCCACTATTAAAATAATAGGTATAATGAAGGTTGTATGTAATACATCTGGTGCAGAAGCATCTTTAGCCTGATCAAGCGCTTGTGCCATAGGTGTACCGGGGGCTGCCTTTATATACTCGCTAAGATTAGATCCCGGTGGTAAATGCTTAAGGGTTAACATATCAAAATGCCCGCCCATAAAGATCATATAGAGTGATACCGCCAGCATACCAGCGCCGCCCATTAGGTTTAATCCCACTGCACCTGTACGTGGTAAATTTTCGGCAACAAACCCGATCATACATGGCCAGAAAAAAGCTATCCCTAAGCCAAAAACTACTGCAGCTAAAAATATAGCATTCCCGGTTAAATGAAGAAACAGGTAAATACCTGCGGCCGATAAAATAGCCGAAATAAGCAACACACCCTGGGGGGCCAGCTTATGCACAATAGGACTGGCAAATGCCCTGCCCAACACCTGCATTGATGCCACAAACGTAAGGATCAATATAGGATTGTCTATCATCTTACTGAACAACACACCTGTCCATTGATTAGTAAACAGTTCGGTGATAGCAGTTCCGAACATGCAAAAGATCATAAATATAAATAAGGGGTTAATAAGCGCTTTGTACATATCGCTTGTAGATACCCCGCTGGCAACCCTTTCTGTTACCGGGAAGTCTAACTTTAAAAACAGCCAGCCATAGATCAGGGTTGGGATTATCATTACAGCTATTTCAACCTGCGATATCCAATAAGGCAAAGGCGTAACGCCATGCCCCAACACACTATTTAACCCAAAAACAACCAATGTGCCTATAACAAGCCCCGCAGGGAACCAAAGATGGAAATGATTCAATTTAGTTGTCTTATTATCAGTAAACAGCGAGGCAACCAATGGATTACAAGATGCTTCAACAGTGCCGTTGGCAATACCTATTAACAGGGTGGAGAAGAATAGCGTCCAATACCCCGTTGCAAAAATGGTAAGGATAATACCCACCAGGTGAAAAATAAAAGCCAAAACCAACAGGCGTTTCATTCCTATTATGTCTACAACAAAGCCCCCAACTATTACGGCAAGCGGGAACCCCCAAAAGGCCGTAGCTGCTATAGTGGCCAACTCCGAAGCATCTAGCTGAAAATGCGCAGCTTGCTGCCCTAACATACCGGCACGTATGCCAAAGGATAATGATGTTACTAAAAGCGACAAGCAACTTGCCACAAATAGTTTATTGGTTTGAATGTTCTTCATTTAAATTCAGCGTTTGTTTATTATAAATGGTTACGCAATATAATTATTGTTTATTTATTCTAATGTAACTTAAACATGCATTCTGTATGCTTATTTTTTTATCGCGTTTAGCTCATCCATAGTCCAGCTTTTGGTGCGGGTCGCGTTTTCTTCCCTTATCTTTTTCACCTGGTCGGGCGTAACGGTATGTGCCTTGTTCCCAAAGTCGCTACGTATATAACTTATGGCCGATGCGATGTAATTATCATCGTTGCCATTAAGCGCAGGCATGGTATTGGCGTATACTTTACCATCAACCGGGCCGGTTAAGCCGTACAACAATATCCGTATCAGTTTATCTGGGTCGCCGTTCACATCTTTGTTATTGGCAAGTGGTGGTGCGGGTGGCGTTTTGCCACCGTTGTTTATCCCTTTACCATCCTCGCCGTGGCAACTGGCGCATAAGCTCTTAAATATTACAGCGCCGTTGGTAACCAGCAAACGGTCGGCCTCACGCATCATGCGTTCCTTTTCGGCAATTAGTTTTCTTGCAGCTACTACGTCATCATATTTCTTTTGCGATTTTGCCAATACCCCATTAGTCGGGTTATTTGCCAAATAATTAACTATTCCCTGCGCCCTATCATTCTTATTATAACGTAATGATAATCCTAACTGAAAACGTACATCAGCACTGGTATCATCTTTTAAGGCATCAAGTTTATCTAACAATGCCGGGTTGTTATTGCTCATAAAATCTTCGCTTATCCATACAGCTGTTTTACGTACCTGCGCGTTATCGTCTTTCAGGGCTTTAAATAGTAAATTTTCATTTAACGCACCTAAGCCATTAAGCGTCCACAAAGCATGTATGCGCGCCAGCGCCATTGGCGAATTATTTGCCAGGTTTTCCAACGCAGGAACAACCGACTTATCACCCCTCAACACGATTAGCTTTTGTGCTGTTTCGCGCCACCAGCTATTCGGGTTCGATAAATACTGCACCAGTTCGGCACTGCTTTGCTCAAGCATGTGCGGCTTTTCTTTATTGGGTTTTATCCTATTGGCTACTATACGATATATACGACCGCGACCGATGTTCCTGTCAAGCCCGGCCCTCAATATTTGCGGGCGAAGGTAGCTACCCTTAGCAGTCCACGCGCTTTCCTGTATAATACCATGGTACATATCAACTACATACAAACAGCCATCAGGGCCGGTCACCGTATTTATCGGGCGGAAGTTCATATCCGATGATGCCAAAAATTCCTGCCTGTCATACGCGTTTTTAAGCATGATCATACCTGCGCTATCGATCACCTTAGCACGACGGATGAGGCGACCAACGGGCTCGCATATCAGCAGATCGCCTTTCATATCGGCAGGCAGTCTGTCGCCGGTATAAACCGATTGGCCGGTACAGGCGGTAAAGTGATTAAGCGTACTATCGGGGCGCAAACGAGGCAAGCCACCCTGCACATCAGGTGTCGCGATAATTGGCCACGGTTCAATAAAATTGCCCGGTAACTCCCCCCGCAAGTCAAGGTAACCATAATAGGGATTTTGCTGGAAGTTAACAGCCGGTGTTTCGCCTCCGGCGGATGAAAAATATAAACGCCCATAATCGTCATGCGTCAGCCCCCATTGTCCGCCGGGCGATTCCTGCATGGAATCGGCCACTAATTTATCGCCTGTAAACCGATAACGCACAGGATCTACCGTTACATAAATACGGTTATCCAGGTTCCATATCAGCCCGCTTTTCTGGTGTTCCAAATTCTTGTTATCATGCGAATCATTCGCATAAACCAGTTTCTTCACATCAGCTACGCCATCGCCATTAGTGTCTTCGTAGCTATAGATATTATTCGAATAGGTTTCATTTACCAATAAGCGATTATCCAGCGGCAATATCATGCGGGGCAAGATCAGGCTGTCGATAAATACCGTTTCCTTATCCAGTTCGCCATCGCCATTGGTATCTTCCATACGCACAATTTTACAGGTCGATTTCCCCTCACCCGTACCATTCACATCCTGCATATAGGTGTTCATTTCGGCAACATACATCCTGCCATCCCCATCCCAGGCAATAGCCACCGGCTGACTAACCATCGGCTCGCTTGCAACCAACTCCAGGTGATACCCCTTTTGCAGGTAGATGTGTTTCATACTTTCCTCGGGCGATAGATAGTCCTTTGAGGGGTGCGGGTTAACCAGTATCCTGCCATCAGCATCCCTCTTTACCGGGTATTGCGTAACCTTACAGGTATAAACAAACATTGATAAAGCCACAAGGCCTGTTATCCAAAATTTATTATTTCTCATTTATATATAGAAAAGTTATAGATGCTTGTTTAGTGCATTTTGGCTACGCCCATTGCATATTTTATACCGCCTAACAGGTGTTGCAGATATAATGGATCGGCATATGATTCATTAGTATGCCCAAGCTCGGTGTAAAACGCGCGACCGCCATCATATTCATGGTACCATGCCATCGGATGATAGGCCGGATTTTTACCGCCGGTATACGTGGTCTCATCAATAGTTAGCAGTATGTGCAGGTTTGGCTCTATCCATTTAAAGTTGTACAGCTCATCAAATCTTTTCCATTTAGTGGGCAAATGTTTGGTGGCGATGCTGGTTGAATCAACCACGTCAAATACCGCGTTTTGCTGTGCCGGGTGGCTGTCAAAATAGGCGCCAACCAAATTACCGTACCATTGCCAGTGATATTCGCAATCGGTAGCGGCATGTATTCCTACAAAACCACCGCCTGCTTCAATGTAATGTATGAAGGCTTTTTGCTGGGCTGCATCCAAAACATCCTGGGTTGTGCTTAAAAATATAACAGCAGCATATTGCTTCAGGTTATCAACGGTAAACTTGCCTGCATCGATGGTTGTGTCCACATCAAAGCCATTCTCGGCACCCAGTTTCATAATTGCTATTTTCCCAACAGCAATCGACTCATGGTGAAATCCCGCAGTTTTACAAAATACCAATACTTTCGGTTTACCTTTGGCTGAAGCGCAATTGGCGTTAAACATCAGGGCAATAACCAATACCATAAAGGCTAAAAGATTGGTTAAGCGGTTCACATTTTTCTCAGTTTTCATATTGTTTGATATTTGGTTTATATTATAATTCAGGATTTAGCCGGTTTGAGCGATAATATATATTCTACTATCTTCTTGGCATCGTCATGTGCCAAAGCGGGATGCGGCGCCATAGCAACCTGCCCCCATACGCCGCTGCCACCGGCTATAACTTTATTGGCGAGCATTTCATAATTGGCATCGGTTGCCGGGTATTTTTTTGCTACATCATAATAAGCCGGGCCCACCAGTTTTACATCCATTTTGTGGCAGGTAAGGCAATCTGATTTGGTAAACAATGCTTTTCCCTGTGCCAAATCAGCCGCGGTTGGCTTATGTGTCACTGTTTTTGTAACTGTATGATGAACCACTGTTTTTTTTGTTTGTGCCGATGAATTAGTCGCCAGGAATTGAGCTCCAGCCATAGTAACAATTAAATAAACTGTAAATTTTAACCTTGTCTTCATTTTTGTACGATGTTGTTTTTTGTTGATATATGTGTTTATTTATTTTAATTCTCTTATCCAGATGTTACGGTAGCTTACACCTTTGCTTTCATCAAAGTGTTTTTGCAGCGCTATGGGGCAAGCGCCATGTTTTACATATTTAGGATGACCTTCATACCAGGTGGGGCCCTGTAAAGCTACATGGTCCTGCACCAGCACACCATTAAAAAATACCGTTGCATATGCGGGTGACTTTAATGAGCCATCATCATTGAATAGCGGCGCCCGCCACACAATATCATAGGTTTGCCACTGGCCCGGCTTACGACCGGGGTTAACCAACGGGATGTACTGCCTGTAAATACTACCCGCCATGCCATCAACGTAAGTAGGATTTTTATAGGGATCCAACACTTGTAGCTCGTAGCCTTGTTCATTGGCAAATGCCGCCAAAAAAACACCACTGTTGCCACGTTCCTGGTCTTTACCTTTAATATCTATAGGTTCCTGCCATTCAATGTGCAGCTGGTAGTTGGTAAACTTGCGTTTGGTTTGTATATCGCCTACTTTCTTATTTACCGTAACCATGCCATCATGCACTATCCATTTTGCCGGTTTGCTCCGGTCATCGCCCGACACCCATTCGTGTAAGTCCTTGCCGTTAAACAAAACTATAGCATCCGATGGCGGGTCGATAAAGGCCCTTCCCGGTGTTACCACTTTTGGTTCGGGGCCGGTTACTTCGGGGGTGTCAATTTTAGTGTTTGCTTTCGCGATAAAAACGCTACCCGAAAGCAGGCAGCATAACATTATCCTGTATTTCATTTCTACCTATTTATCTGTTAACAATCAAAAACCTTCTACTTTCAACTCCATATCTATTTTTCAACGGTAAGCGTGCCCTGCATCACATAAAAATGACCGGGGACAGTACATACATAAGTGTACTGGCCGGGTGCCGGGGCAACAAAATATATGGTTTGCGATGATCCTGGGCCTACCAGCGTGGTATTGAACAACAGTTTGGATGTATTGGGTATATGGCTGTGCTTAACCGCATCCAAACCCATTTTCATGGCCAGTTCGCCGACCGCTACAGCCTGCCCTTTTTGTGTAACCACAAAGTTGTGCGGCATATCATCCTTATTGCTAAAAACCAATTTTATTTTACTGCCCGATTTTAGGGTGAACTCCGTTTTATCAAACTTTAACCCCGGTTTTGTCGCCATATAAATAGTTTGATCTATGTGTTTCCACGAAGGCGGCATTGTAGTTTGATTTTTCTTTAAGGCCGGGCCTTTTGTTTTGCCCATAGCCATATTCATCTCCATGTGATGTTCGGGAGCCGCCACTTTTTGCACACGATGCGGCACATTCAGTTTTTCACCATCGGGGATAAAGTTCAGCGTGTAATAGGCGGTAGGATGGAGCAACGATGTTCCTTCTTCGGATACTACGTTATCGGCTACCTTAATTTCGTGGATATATTTTTCGCGCAGACTGTCAACCACCAAACGCACCCTCAAGCCATCGGCCGATACAATGGCGGCATCGATATTATTTTTTTTCTGCCTCACAATATCGCTTCCATAAACCGGGTGATACTTATAAGTGAAATTGTTTATAGTATAGTTATCCGGGTTGGACGCGAATTTTTTGTTCACGGGTTTGGTAAATTCTACCTCAAAACCATCAGGCATTGCACGAATGGCTTTCATATCAAACGGCGTTTTGCCAAGCCACACCAATCTTTCTAAACCATAAGATTTTGGGCCCTTTGAATCCCAGCCCCTACTGGTTTGCCCAACGAATAACGAACCATCCATGCCCCAGCATAAGCGCAGCACACCCGATTCAAACCCGCCCCTGAAAAAGAAGGCCGCGCCCTGGTACTGGCCCTTCACCTTCTCCAAAAAAACACGGCTTATCAAGCTCTGGCTCTGATCGCCCACCAGTATTTGCCCGGCATACGGCCCGAATTTATTGTCATCGGGTATTTGCACAAAACCCGATGTGGAATTACCCATGATATAATGCGGTATATAAACCGATGGTATTTTAATACCGGGTACTTCAGCAGCAACTTCAAATAAGGTTTTGTACGGGCGCTTGGGGTCATCATCCTCAATTTTCCCAACAGCATTATTTCTAAAATCAACCCGCGAAGCAATATCACTCACCCTCACCTTAACCGGCGATTCAGGCCTGTTGGCCCAAACCAAACCTGCGGGGTTACCGGTAAAGTCACCCTTGTCAACCTCTGTTATACTTCCGGATGCTTCCCAGTCGCCCTGGTTCTCCGTAAAAAAGAACTTCCCATTGATCACCCCCAAACCTGCCGGTGAACGCATGCCGGTAGCATAAGGCATCAGTTTGCCATCCGGGGTTATTTCAACCGTCCACCCGCGCCATGGCACCAGGCTTGCACCGCGCCACCAATGTTCATTCGGGAACATCACATTTAGTGTCACCATAAAATTACCGTCAGGCAGCAACACGGGCCCATACGAATATTCATGGTACCCGCTTGATAATGGCCATGAGCAAACGGTTTCGTAAACATCGGCTTTGCCATCGCCATCCTTATCAACCAGTTTGGTAAGCTCGCCGCGTTGCGCACAATAAAATGCGCCGTCTTTGTATAGCAAACCCAACACCTCGTGCAAACCTGATGCAAATTTGTGGTAATGAGGCGCGCTGCTGTTCAGCATGTAAGGGTTATCAATTATCCATATTTCGCCCCTGCGGGTACTTACCGCAATACTCCCGTTAGGCATGGTACATACTCCACCTACTTCCAGTTTAACATCCTCGGGTATGGGCAGGCTAATGATCTGGTAATAATCTTTTTCGGTATGCTTTATGGTATCGGTAGCCTGTGCAACAACTTTGCTTTGCAAACCGCCAACCATCAGCATAAAACAAATAAATATTGCAGTTAAAATAGCTTTCATTCTACGTGTTTTAATAATGTGAATTACCATATCATCGAATATTCAAGTGTTGCGCCTTTGTCGGTATCCTTTACAGGCAACAGCAGTTCCTGACCGGTCGCGGTTGTACGCAACACCGGTTTTACATCGCCCTTAGGTAACTGCAGGTAATATTCATAATTGTTTATGCTATAGATGCCATTGCCTATGGCATCTATATTTTTTGCAGCTGCCACGCGATAGTATAAATTGCCCTGTGCAGTACCGTTAAAAGTTACCCGGCGGGTAAGCACCTTTCCATCGGGTGATGGGCTTACTTTATCATCAATCGTTAAGCCTGCAGCTATATATTTAAAAGTCGGGTAGCCTTGTTTATCTAATTCATATCCTTTGAGTCGATAATCAACATTCAGGCTATCGGGCCATGCGGCATTATCTGAATTTAAAACAGCTAATGGCGGTGCATCATTTAATTTTACCACACTGCCTAAAGCCGTACTGGTGCCATCGCCCCTGAACCACCACATAGGTGTGGCGTCAATAAATCCACCTCGCCATATTTGGAACACGGCCCCATTCTCAAGGTCATAGCCAAAATTAAGGTGATGCGGGTAACCTATGCTTGCCGCATGACTTATCATTTTACCCCAAAAATTTACAAAGCTGCGCTGTATCACAGGCTCGTCCTTAACTTCAACAAATACAGGCGATTCAACCATATTGGGGTGATTAGGTGCATCCGGGTTATATTGTGTAGTTGTTACTGTCGTATTATATTTTATACTGCGGAAAGCCACAGCGCCATGGTCGCCCTGCAAACGCAATGGCCCCATTGCCGCTTCGTTTGGAAAAGCCGAACCGCGTGTTGGCCCGGTCAGTTCTGCGTTTTCAATTATAGTAACGCCGTTTAAAATAATGCGTATAACACGGGCATTGGCAATTTTTTTGCCCGATGCATCAAACTTTGGCGCTAAAAAACTGATCTTTATATTTTGCCACAACCCCGGCGCCCGGCTTACATTTACGCGTGGTGCAATTCCTTCATAGCCAAAATCACCATTGGGCCGCGTTTCATCCCAGCGCTCATAAACGGAACCCAGATCCTGCGATGTTAAAGTATCTTTCGCCCAGCTATCCAGCAATTGTATCTCATATCGCCCCTGTAAGTATATACCCGAGTTTGATCCCGGGGGCATCATAAAATCAACGTCAAGGTTTATATCGCCGTGTTCAATATTTGTAAAAATATCCTCGTTCTTTTTCTGGTTGGGTTCGTTTACCAAAATTCCCTGCCCGGCCTGTTTTTCAAAAGGTTTATCAAGGTTCCCTTTAACCGATCCTGCTATGCTCCAGTTTGCCAGCGGCGTTTTAAAAGCCGACAGATCCGCAAGCGGAATTTGCGTATAAGCAACGTTTTGGGCCCGGCTGCCTAAAGGTATAAACGCAAGCAGGCAAAAAAAGCCCACCGCATTTTTTATACTAAAAAACTGGGGTTTTCTCATAATTGAAATTTAGGATAGAATTGGATAAAAACGATTAAGCTTGCAATCGATTGCATATTTAGTAATTATTTATGGCAATTACAATATGGATACACAAATGATACAAAATAGGAAACGTAGTAATTTCGCTGATTGCAAAAAGGATTAAAGTTGGCTACCAGGCCGACAGTAAATTATCTTATTGAGTTACAACAAACTAGCTCTTACTGACAAAACAGTGTCACCACTTTTTCTATTGGGTCTCCGTAACTTGCATTACTCCGCAAGCAAAGCCGTGAGGTTAATGTTTGTGTAGTTCTTTGAAATATTTTAGAATAATTGCTGTAACATCGAAATACACATCGGGTGCTAAGAAAAACAATTACATATTGGTATTTTTGCAGTACACATGCATCCGCTGATAGAACATATCCAGAAAATGACGGATAACCGGGAGGTAGACGGAGAAAATATCCTGTCGTTTTTTGATACCCGGTCGTTCCGTAAAAAAGATCTGTTACAAGAAGAAGGGAAGCTTTGTGCCTCCTACTTTTTTGTGGTAAAAGGCTGCCTGCGTTTGTTTTTTATTGATAATAATGGCTTGGAACAAACATTACAGTTTGCATTGGAAAATTGGTGGATGACCGATCTTGATGCCTTCCGCTCCGGGCGAAGATCGGTGTATAACATCCAGGCACTCGAAGCCACTGAAGTATTGGTTCTTACTACTAAAAATTATATAGCGCTGTTGGAAAATACTCCCTTGATGGAAAAATATTTCCGCTTAATGTACGAACGCGCCTATTCGGCATCCCTGAACCGGGTGCGGATGATATCAAGAATGCCCAAAAACGAAATTTACGAGCTTTTCGAATCCAAATATCCCGAATTCATACAACGGATACCACAAAAAATACTGGCCTCTTTTTTGGGTTTCACACCGGAGTATTTAAGCGAATTACGAAAAAAGCGAGTTGAAAATAAACAAGTATGACCGAACAATTACGCCTCCATATACAAAAACTGCTTCCCGGCTTTACCATACCCTGGGAACAAATGGCTCATTTCTTTCAAACTGTTGCAATAAAAAAAGATGTCTTACTGTTAGATGAAAAAGAAATTTGTGACAGTATTTTCTTTGTGAATAAAGGCGGGCTGTATTTGTTTTATCAAAATAATGGTCAAAAGCAAGTGGTTCATTTCGCTATAAAAAATTGGTGGATAACTGATTACAAAACCTTTAGCGATAGCAAACCCGCTGAATACGCCATTGCCGCAATGGTTGATTCGGAGATCACCTGCCTCAGCCGGGCAGATTATGAAGCATTGCAACTGCAATTCCCTTTCATGGCATTGTATTTCAATAAAATTCATGAGCGCGCTTATGGAGCGGCCTTGCTCAAACAAAAAACATTTGCTTTAACATCCAAAAAAGATTTCTACAACTATTTCCGCAATACCTATCCCCATCTCACCCAAATGGTTACCGACACTATTTTGACTTCCTATATGGGCATTTCGATGGATGATTTACAAACATTTAAGGATGCGGGCATTTCTTAAACCAGTTTAATTTTTTCCCGGATAACGCTCCTCATCTTTGTATCATCAGTTCATTCAAAATTTTATAAAGATGAAAATAGTAGTTATCGGCGGTACCGGCCTTATTGGTAGCCAGGTAGTTAGCTTATTGCAACATACCGGGCACGAAGTTTTAGCTGCTTCACCCAACAATGGTGTAAATACTCTCACAGGCGAGGGTTTACCCGAAGCTTTACAAGGCGCGCAGGTGGTGGTGGATGTATCCAACTCACCTTCTTTTGATGATATACCCGTAATGAATTTTTTCAAAACCGCTAACGAAAACCTGTTGCCGGCCGAAAAGGCGGCAGGCGTACAGCACCACGTTGCCTTATCGGTAGTAGGAACCCAAAAACTACAGGCAAGCGGTTACTTCCGTGCCAAACAAGTGCAGGAAGATCTGATCAAAGCATCAGGCATTCCTTACACCATTGTTCACGCCACACAATTCTTTGAATTTGCAGGGGCCATTCTTCAAATGAGTATTGCAGATGGAAAAGTTTTGTTACCCGACGCCAACATTCAACCCATTGCTAGTAAAGATGTGGCTGCCTTCGTGGCACAAACAACAGTGGCTCAACCGGCCAATACCATCCTTGAAATCGGCGGCCCCGAAAAATTCCCTATGACTGCATGGATCAAACAATATGTAAAGGCCACCAACAAAAACTACGAAATAAGTGCTGATGCCAAAGCCTTATATTCCGGTGCGCCACTTGATGCTGATACCATAACACCCGAAAATTCCGTTTACCTCGGCCCAACAAAATATGCGGATTGGATCGCCATTCCACAAAATCAACGGTAATACTCTTAGTATAATCTTGTTTTGGCAGTAGTAACAAAGGCAGCCGGGATTGCCTTAAAGCAATCCCGGCTGCCTTTGTTTTTTCACCCTCTTTCCCGCGCAGCGGAAGAGAGAGGGTCGACGAGCGAAGCGTTGTCGGGGTGAGTAAAACCGCGTTCATTCCCGTATCACCGAATGAATTCCTCACACAACACCAACCGGCTCGTCAACAGCCGCCGTTTCCAATATCTGCGCCTGCTTAGCCTGCATCTTCACTGTGCGTAAATGTACCAGGTGCAGTACACCTATCAGCAGCGCAACAATACCTTCTATCAGCAATACATTTTTTGTTCCTATCATTTCCGATACCCACCCTACAAATAAACCGCCAAACGGCATCATGCCAAAAACGGCCATCGCGAAAAAGCTGATCACTCTGCCGCGCATAGCCGGGTCGGCGGTAGTTTGTATAATGGTATTGCTCACCGTTACCTGCGACATCATGCCAAAACCGGCAATCACCGCAAACAAAAGCGCCAGCGGATAATTGCCCTCGTGCGAAAATAACAGTAGCCCAACGCCCAATACCAATGTATTTATCGCCAGTATCTTATTCAGGTTGGCACCGGTTTTTTGTGATGCCAGGAATATAGCGCCGCCAAACGCCCCAAGGCCTATAAAACTGTCTATAATACCAAAGGTTGATGCGGTGCCTTTAAATACATCCCTCGCGTAATAAGCAATAAGCGTGTTGAACGGTAATACAAAAAAGCTCATTACCCCCAATACAATAATTATGAATTTTATATCTGGCGTACGCCAGATATAGTTAAAGCCTTCAACAAATTCGCCAAAAGCATTCTTTTTATGCTCTTTGCGCACATATTTCGGCAGCTTCATCAATAATAACGAGCCTATAACCGCCACAAAACTCAGCGCATTAAGTGCAAAACAGATACCATCGCCCAGCTTTTCCAAAACAATCCCCGCTATAGCCGGGCCTATCAACCGCGACAGGTTAACCATCGATGAATTAAGCGCCAGCGCGTTCGGCAGATCGTCTTTATCCGCTACCATTTCATACACAAGCGACTGCCGCGCCGGCACATCAAATGCATTTATTATTCCCAGCAGCACACTCAATCCCAATATCTCCCACACCGTGTAATGGTTAAACAATATCAAAATAGCCAGCAGCGCGGCCTGTATCATTGATGCCACCTGCGTTATCAGCAGCACTTTATAGCGGTCGTACCTGTCCGATACCACACCACCCAACCATGTTAATAAAAATGATGGTACCTGGCTGGCAAACAAACTTACCCCCAACATCAATGTGGAATGGGTAAGGCTATACACCACCCAGCTCACCGCTGTTTTCTGCATCCATGTACCAATTAATGATATGGATTGCCCGCCAAAAAATAACCTGTAATTTCTACTTCTAAATGCCCTGAATGTGCTTATATTCATATATCACCCTCTTTATTGAGTCAAGAGACAAGAATCAAGAGTAAAGATGTGGCATCAATTATACTGTTCCTTTACTTAATTAAATCCTTACTGCTATCCTCGTCCTATATCTAATTATTATTCTTAATTTTTTCTTGATTCTTGGCTCTTGATTCTTGAATCTACTCGTGGTCCACCAACTTGGTCAACGGCCCTATCGCTTTGCTTATCAATTCCTTTTCTTCATCGTTCAATGTTTCCTTGATCGCTTCCGACAGCCATTCATCCCGCTCACTCATCACCTGTGTTATCTTTTGCCTGCCCAATTCTGTAAGCGATATGATCACCTTCCTTTTATCCGTTTCGGATGCAGTGCGTATAATAAGGCCATCTTCCAAAAAATGGTTCAATATCTGCGACATGGATTGGTTGGTTATTTTTTCCATCGCTGCAAGCTCACTTGGCAGCAATTGGCCGTGTTGCAGCAACAACCCCAGGGTCGAACGCTCTGTAAGCGAAAACTGCTGACCGGTAACTGATTTTTTTCGGAGCTTTTTTACCAGCCGCGTAATAACT
>Ga0206949_1187_pt2 | contig 20714 bp, 20 predicted proteins | sample Alteio_BWOrgHeat_40_FD_153240 | JGI IMG/M metagenome (GOLD analysis project Ga0206949, IMG submission 153240) | Enriched cells from forest soil in Barre Woods Harvard Forest LTER site, Petersham, Massachusetts, United States -... | ecosystem: Environmental > Terrestrial > Soil > Temperate forest >...
TCTTGTCACCGAACATCCACGTAAAAGTGGCGCCTGTGGGTCCGGTAGCTGTAAAATTCTCTGTAGCAGGGGCGGGGCAGGGGTTGGTTGGCGTAACGGTGAAACTACCTGTTGGTTTAGGAAGGATAGTTATGGTATGCACTGCACTGTTGTAGCAAGTGCCATCGAAAATGGTGAGCGTAACAGTATAGGTGCCGGGCGCACCATATGTATTGTATCCTGTATCGGAGGTAGAAGTATGGCCGTCACCAAAAGTCCAGCTACTGGATATGTGAGGTGTGCTGGTATTGGGGAACATGACAGAGGTATTGTAACAGGCCGTAGCAGGGAAAGTAAATGAGGCAATGCTGGCGCCCACGTAAATAAACGCTGTTTTTGTGATGCTATCTATGCATCCGTTACCGTCGGTTGCAACAAGTTTTACGGTATAAGTACCGCTTGCAGTATAGGTATGGCTGGGACCAGCTGCGGTTGACGACGCGCCGTCTCCGAAAGTCCAGGTATAAATGAAGCCTGGTGTACCGGTAGTGAGGTTAGAAAAGGCGACGGTAGCAGGAATTGTGCAATAGGTAGTTGACGTAGCGCTGAAATCTGCAACCGGGGGCACAAAGACATTGATATAAGACGACTTTGTAAGCGACGCCACACAGTTAGAGGCATTGGTAGCAGAGAGCGTAACATTGTACATGCCGGAGGCAGTATATGTATGCACCGGACTGCTAATGGTAGTGGAGAAGCCATCACCAAAGCTCCAAATATAATCAATCGGCCCAGGTACTCCACCTATTGTGGTACTGGTGAAAGAGATAGGCGTGCCGGGACAAACAGATGAATCACTGACCACGAAGCTTACTATAGGTGGCGGATACACCGTGATGGTCATTGTGAACGTAGAACTGCCGCCAGGGCCGGTAGAGACAAGTGTAACAGTATATGTGCCTGGTGTCGTATAACTTGTTGACGCATCTGTAGATGTGGGCTTGACACCATTGCCAAGATCCCATTTATAAGTGGTGGCTCCGGTAGAAGTATTGGTATAATGTACCACCAGTGGCGCACACCCTGATGTGACATCAGCGGTAAAACCCGCAGTAACTGCCTTTGCCGAAATAGAAATTGCTGTAAGAAAAAAAATAGATAAAAGGATATGGGTAAATAGTTTCATATATACAATTTGATACGGTGTGCAATCAGGTTGGTAATAAAGTTAATAATATTTTGTTAATAATTAAATAGTTCATTAGAAATTTTTGAAATAAAAGGCGAAAATGCTAACCTGCTGACTTTTTATACCATTATGACGACGGTTTGCAACAAATAGTTAGTAACGGTTTACAGGACATTTGAAATGGACAAAAGCCCAGCTTATTTTTTGTTATTTTTACGAATATGTATACGCAACGGATAGTATTTTTATTGATTGCAGCAATAATGACAACTGGGTGTGCGCAGGGGAAAACGAAGGCCCCAAAACAAAAGGCTTATTTTAAGTTGGTTGAAGCTTATACGCAGACAACAGTGCCCGGGATACCGGGGGCTTCCCACAAAACAAATTATTATTTTGTGATCGTTTGGGAAGGGACGAAGAGCCCGGAAAGCTTTTTTTGGCGAGGAGAAAACGGCTGGTTAAACTGCAACATGGCAAAAGCGCATAAAATAAGTGGCGGACGGGACTACACGACCCAGGTTGTTTTGCCAAATGATATTCACAGAAAGGATACGCTGGAGCTAACCACATTTACCGGCGGTAAATTTCCTATTCCGGCTGAAGTGACTGGTGATGTGAAAAATACGCTGTTCTTTAAAACGGGTGGCAGTGCATGGTTATCTTTTCCAGTGAACAAGATAGACAAGCATGATGATGTGATTATGAGGTGACGACGTAAGTGTTATGGCAAACTAAGATGCCGACACCAGTTCCCTTGCATTGCTAATGGCAGCCTCGCTGGGTTGCTCACCACCAATCATACGGGCGATGGCCAGTATTCGTTCGTCACGCACCAATACTTTTACTTTTGTGGATAGTCGGTCGTTCTTATCCGGTTCCTTGTATACATAGAAATGCTGCGATCCTTTGGCGGCCACCTGTGGCTGGTGGGTGATACAGATAACCTGGTGATATTGGGAGAGATCGCGTAATAAAATAGCTACCTGCCGCGCGGCCTCGCCGGATATGCCGGTATCTACTTCGTCAAATATGAGCGTGGGCAGGTGTAAAGCCTTTGCAGTAAGTGATTTGATGCAAAGCATGATACGACTCATTTCTCCGCCCGAAGCAGCCTTTTGCAATAACTGGAACTGCCCGCTTTTGTTGGCATCTAACAGGAACTGCACGTGGTCTACGCCGTGTGAGGAAGGGGCCGTATTTTCAATACGCGTATCAAATCGCGCATTGGGCATGCCCACCAGGGTGAGCAGATCATTGATCTTTGCAACGAATGAGGGTATTGTTTTTTTACGCTGTGCCGAAAGGGTTTCCGCCTTTGCAACCAGCTCTTTAAAGATCACGCCCTCTTCCTGTGCCAGGCGCTCGATGGCCTCATTGACATCAAGGGTGGCTTTTAATTCATCAGTTAGTTTATGCTGCCAAGCCAGCAACTCTGCGGTAGTTTTGGCAGCATGTTTCTTTAACAATTTGTAGCCGATGTCGATGCGCTGCTGAAGTTCTTCCATTACGGCAGGGTCGAGGGATACTTTACCTTCTTAAATTTCCAGTTCGCCTGCAATGTCTTTTAGTTCGGCCCATACAGATTGTACACGCTCCTGCAAGGGCTTTATTCCAGGCATCAGTTCTGCAATGCCTTGCAATTGCTGGCTCACGCGCTTTAACTCATTCAGCAAGGGCTGCTCGCCTTCTTCCAGCATGGTACGGCCTGCCTGTAAAACACTGATGATGTTCTCGGCATGGCCCATTTGTTTTAATTGCTGCTCCGCCTGCTCTATCTCGTTTTCGCGGAACGCGGCCTGTAATAATTCATCCAGCAGGTATTGCTTGTAGTCTGCTTCTTTTTGCCATTGCGCGCGGCGTTCTCTATGCTCTGTAAGCTGCTGGTTTATTTTTTTGTGCCGGTAAAATAATTGTCGGTATGCTTCTGCGGCCTCTGTAGTATTGCTGATGGCATCAAGCGCCTCCATCTGGAAATTATCATCCTCAAGTGCCAGGTGACCGAATTGCTGCTGTAGGTCTACAAGTAATGATGTGAGATTATTGAGTACACTGAGTGTTACCGGTGTATCATTGATAAAGGCACGGGATTTACCGTTGACGGCTATTTCGCGCCTGATGATACATTGCGGGTCGTAATCCAGTTCGGCATTGGTGAGCGCATTTCTGAACAACTCATTTTTGCTGACATCGAAATAACCTTCTATTACCGACTTCTCGTTTTTGTTGATAAGGATGGAGCTGTCGGCCCGCTCACCCAGGATAAGCGAGAGCGCACCAAGTATAATGCTCTTACCGGCGCCTGTTTCACCGGTTACGGTATTCAGGTGCGCATCGGGTTCAAGCAACAAGTGATCGATAATGGCGTAGTTCTTTATTACTAACTTCTGCAGCATAAAATTTTCACAATAAGTATATCTGAATGCACATAAAGTTACGCTTTACTCCAATACTGTAAAGTGATGCACCATTAATTATGGGTTATTGCCTCCCGGTTACGGTTTATACTCCTTCAAAGCGGCTTCCAGGCAATCCATCGCAGCGTTTATGTCGTCCTTATTCAACACATATGCGAGACGTACCTCATTGCGGCCCTTGCCGGGCGTAGCATAAAAACCTGCCGCAGGCGCCATCATAACGGTCGCGCCGTTGTGAGAAAAACCTTCGAGCAGCCACTGGCAGAATTTCTCGCTATCGTCAACAGGCAGTTTTGCCATGGCATAGAAAGCTCCGCCCGGTAAGGGGCATAGCACGCCCGGAATAGCTTTAAGGCGTTTTACGAGCAGATCCCTGCGGGAGGTATATTCGGCATGGACCGCATCGAAATAATCTGCAGGCAGATCAACCGCGGCCTCTCCCAGTATCTGAGCGAAAGATGGCGGGCTGAGACGTGCCTGTGCGAACTTCATGGCTGCATCGAGTACGCCCTGGTTGCGGGTAACGAATGCGCCAATACGGCCACCACATGCGCTATAACGCTTGGAGATGGTATCGAGCAATATAGCATGTTCTTCGAGGCCCGGGAGCGACAAAGCAGAGATATGTTTTTGGCCATCGTAGCAAAACTCGCGATAAGCTTCATCGCTGAACAGGAATAGATCATGCTTGAGGCATATTTCCTTCAGTATGTTCAGTTCATCTGCGCTGTACAAATAACCTGTGGGGTTATTGGGGTTGCAGATCATGATGGCCTTGGTACGAGTAGTAACGGCCTTTTCGAAATTGTCTATTGATGGCAGTGAAAAGCCATCTTCAATACCCGATGGTATAGGCACTACCTTGACACCTGAGCTGGTGGAAAAGCCATTATAGTTGGCATAAAAAGGCTCAGGGATAATGATCTCATCACCAGGATCGAGGCAGCTCATGATAGCAAACATAATGGCTTCAGAGCCACCTGTGGTCACTATGATCTGGCCGGGGGTTACGTCGATATCGTTGCGTTTGTAATATTCCACTAATTTCCTGCGATATGAATCAAAGCCGGCGCTGGGGCTATATTCCAAAACCTTCATATCGGTATGGCGAACAGCATCCAGGATGGACTGTGGCGTTTCAATATCGGGCTGCCCGATGTTGAGATGGTATACTTTGGTACCTCTTTTTTTGGCAGCATCTGCGTACGGAACCAATTTGCGAATGGGTGAAGGCGGCATGAGCGCGCCACGATGTGATATTACCGGCATGGCGCAAAAATAAGCTAAAAGGTCAATTAAGTTAGCAGTTTAAGGTTTTATTGCCTTGATATTCCGTTGTATGCCTTTCCATTTGGTGCGTTTCAATGGCGAGTTCTTAAAGATCTTATTAAAGGCTTCTTCGGTCATCTCTTCCCATTGCTGTAACGAAAGGTTCAGTATCTCTGGTATAGGAGTAAAGGCTGGTTCGGCGTTTTCTTTTGAAAAACGGTTCCACGGACACACATCCTGGCAGATGTCGCAGCCGAACAGCCAGCCTTCCATTTTGTTATGAAAATCGGACGGGATGAGTGCGTCTTTTAGCTCGATGGTCAGGTAGGAGATGCACTTGCCGGCATCGATCTCAGTAGGTGATACAATGGCCTGTGTGGGGCAGGCGTCTATACAGCGTGTGCAGGTGCCGCAGTGGTCTGTAGCAAATGGGGCGTCTGCAATAAGGTCAAGATCGGTGATCAGCGTGGCGATAAAGAAGAAAGAGCCGGATTGGCGGGTCAGAACGTTTCCGTTTTTGCCTATCCAGCCGAGGCCGCTGCGCACCGCCCAGCTGCGTTCCAGCACAGGTGCGCTATCCACAAAGCCGCGGCCATTTACGTCGCCGATGTTTTCTTTAATGAATTGCAGCAGTGCGTTCAGCTTTTCCCGTATCACATAGTGATAGTCGGTGCCATAAGCGTACTTGGCAATTTTTGGTGCCGATGGCTGTTGCTGTTCGGATGGAAAATAGTTTAGCTGTAATGTAATGACTGACCTGGCACCGGGTACTAATTTACGCGGGTCAATGCGCATGTCGAAATGATTCTCCATGTACTGCATGCCGCTGTTATGGCCTTTCTTCAGCCACAGTTCCAGCCGTGCTGCGTCTTCGTCTAACTGTACTGCCTTGGCTATGCCACATGCGCTGAAGCCGAGACGAAGCGCCTCGGTTTTGATGAGTTGTGTATTTTTCTTCTCGTTGAGCAAATAACAAAGTTAATGGCAAAGTGTCTTATAGTCATTCGTATCTTTGGTGAAAATCAACCATATGGCGATAACGGATGCCCAAATGATCGAAAATGATGAGCGAATTGCTAAACAATGTCCGTCTTGTTTCGGTGACATAGCAACTCATAGAGGGAGAACTGATTATCAGGAATTATATTTAACTATACTACAGATAGGACAATCAAGGGTAAATCATGGTATGAGATATAGTGACTTGTTATCGGAATTATCTAAAAGAGGATTTAATATTGATAATGGATGTCTCCAACAAGCTGTGAAGCAGTGGTTTTACGATGCCTATTTTCATATTACAAGTGGTGGAAATAAATGTGATCTTAATGAAGTTGATGAGCATTCTGCGTGTACTTTCATTCTAAAAGGAGAGAGCAGTTTACTCTTATTGGAACATGATAAAATAAGCAAAACAATCGCTCTTGCCAAATCAGCCATTTTAGTTGCAATTATTGTAGGGGCACTGACTATTGTAATTAGTTGGTATTTAGCTTATCATCCTATCGTAAATCAAGAGACTAGATCTAAAAATCCTCAGGCAATTTCCGCCTCGAAAATGCAGGTGTCAATATTTAAACAACGGAATTGAATAGTATTGAAATTAGAAAATCACCTGTTTTTTAAAAGGGTAGTTCAATATAAAAGTTAGGAAACGTCGTCAGAAATCGCAAACAACAGGAAGAAAATCTGAAAAGTTTAGGCGAAAAGCAAAGCGTGAAAACTTTTACTAAACAGCACTAATGGCTACCCCACGAATTTCCGAAAGCTTTTCCACATATACCTGACTATTTACGCGTGGTATACCAGCTTTCACAACGCAAAACAATTGCAGGTCTTGTTTGTAGATGGTCGCTTCGCATTGTTTCAGGACGTAGAGCACGTCGCCCATTACCGGGTAGTCGAAAGTTATATCGTATACTTCCTCGATCCATTTTTCCACCCGTGGCAGTTGCTCCAGTGCTTGTGCGGTGGCTGTTTTGTACGCATTTATGAGGCCGGGTACACCCAATAAGGAGCCACCGAAATAACGAACTACTACTACGAGTGTATTTGTAAGACCCAAGCTGTCGATCTGTCCGAGTATGGGCTTGCCGGCACTACCTGATGGCTCGCCGTCGTCGTTTGCACGGTATTGGGTGCCATCTGTGCCTATGCGATAAGCATAACAGTGATGGTTGGCTTTAGGGTGTTCTTTCTTTAATGCCTGCAAATGGTCTTTTACGTCTTGTGGGGTTTGCACCGGATAAGCAAATGCAAGGAATTTACTTCCACGGTCACGGAAATCTCCGGTACCGGTACCTGATATGGTGATGTATTTGTTGATGTCTGTCATTATTTATCGCCGAAAGCTATGAGCAAAATTGCAATGACCGACATTGCCAGCCCCAAAAACCGCAAAAGATTTGTTTTCTCTCTGAAGAAGATAATGGCCGTAAGCGCGGAGGCCACCAGTATCCCGATATTGAGTACCGGGATGGCTGCGGAACTTTGCAGGAAATTGCTGTTCAGCATGCGTATCATCAGGTAGATGGAAAAATAATTGGGGATGCCGAGGCAAATGCCGGCTATAACATTTTTCCAATGAAAGGTTATCTTTTTGAGCAGCAGCAAAACAGAGACAAGTATGATGCCTATGCAGCCTGCTGTGGCAAAACAATAGATGGAATAGACCGCCTGCACATCGGCAGAACCGAGAAACCGGAATTGCACATATTTCATCAGGGTGTCTAACAGGCCTCCGCCAATAAACAGCAAGGCAGGTAGCAGAAGCCCCTGGCCCTTGTGACCATCGCTTTCTACACGGGTGGTCAGATAGACTGCGGGGAACGCAAGAAGTATACCTGCGATCTTGGCAGCGCCGGCGAGCTCATGATATAACACTATTGAGAAAATGGCAGGAATAACCAGCGATAGTTTATTGGCTATTATCGCAGTAGTGATGCCGTCTACCTTTGTGGTGTATGCCGAAAGGTTGAACACACTGATAAATCCCGCGCCCATCAGCAAAGCCCATGGGAGCCATGCGCTATGAAAGTGTACAGTTGTGAACGGCTGATGGCCGATGAATATGCTGCCTGTGACCACACATACGATGTAGTTAGCTACCAGCGCCTGCAGCGCATTGATGTTGTAGCGCGGGTAGAGCTTGAACTGAACTGAGATAACTACATTAAGGAGAATAGTGGCAATGAGGTAAAACATGCGGTCGATTTATAGTTCCATTCCTTGAGTGTACTGATATGCGCTGTTTTTGTTCACAGATACCTGTAACGTATCCTGTCCCACCATAGTAGTGAAGGCAGGAGCATCGCCAGCCAGCAGCGGTGGACGAATACCTTTCTGCAACAGGCCATCGCCGGTAAATACCCGTGCCTCATCCCACAAGTCCATAGAGATAAAGCTACTTAATAAGGCTGCGCCACCTTCTATCAGTAGTGACAATATCCTATTCCGGTATAACAATGACATGAGCGCGGGTAGCAGTGTTTCGTTGAATGGCAACTGAACGAAGTGAATGTTCCCGTCAAGCAATTCCTGTTGTTCGTTGATGATCCATGTAGCAGCAGTATCGTCAAAAATATGATGTGTGCGTGGTATTTGAAGATGCCGGTCAAGGACAATGCGCAGGGGGTGATTTCCCTTGTGTAAACGGGCCGTAAGCTCAGGGTTATCATTTAAGGCCGTGGTGGTGCCCACCATTATAGCCGTCTCTTCCGTACGCCATTTGTGTACAAGTGACTGAGCTCCGGCGCCGGTGATGGGATAACGGCTTCTATCTTCGGGTGCAATGAAGCCGTCTTTTGTTTGTGCCCATTTCAGTACTATGTAGGGGCGTTTTTGCTGGTGGAAGCAGAAGAAACGCCGGTTGAGCCAGAGGCCTTCTTTCTCATGCAGGCCGGTTTCAACACTCACTCCCGCGTCCTGCAATATTTTTATTCCGGAGCCGTTAACTTTTTCGAAAGGATCAGTATTGGCGACGACCACTTTTTTGATCCCCTCGGCTACTATCCGGGATGCGCATGGAGGTGTGAGGCCATAATGAGCGCACGGTTCCAGGTTTACATACATGGTGCTTTCGGGAATCAGGCGTTTATCTGCATCAGTTACGTTTTTGAGGCAGTTGACCTCCGCATGGTCTGCGCCGTAAAAGTGGTGCCAGCCTTCACCTATGATCCGGTCGTGATGAACGAGCACAGTGCCTACCATGGGGTTAGGGGTGGTAAATCCCTTAGACCGCTGGGCAAGGTCAAAGCATTTTTGCATGTATGATCCATGATCTATCACTTTGTAAAGATAGGCGCAAACATTAAAGGTCATATCTTTACCCTATGCTTACTTACGGCAATGCTTTTTATCAGTTGAAGGAAAAATTACAATCATTATATGAGGAAGGCGAAGCTTCATCAATCGCGCACAGCCTGATGGAGTCGATCACCAGTCTCAATAAGATGGACCGCCTGGACAAAAAAGACAAGGCTTTTACCCAACGGCAGCAGGATGTTTATAACCGCGCAACTGAGGAACTGGTAAAGGGGAAACCTATTCAGTATGTCACCAATGGCGCATGGTTCATGGGCCGTGAGTTTATGGTAAATGAGCATGTGCTGATACCGAGGCCGGAAACGGAAGAACTGGTGCAATGGATAACTGACGATCTGAAGGCAAGAGAAGATGAGAAAATAAAGATAATTGACATAGGCACGGGCAGTGGCTGTATTGCCCTGTCCTTGTTCAGGATGCTGCCGCACCCGGTGCTCACCTGCCTGGATATAAGCGCAGAAGCGCTGAATGTGCTGCAAACAAATATTGAGTGGGTGCTGGGCGAGGAAGAGAAAGACAAACACCCGGAAAATATTAGGGTAGCGGCGATAGATTTTCTTGACGAGGCTGTACGAAATAAAGAATTAGGGCGTTATGATATCATTGTATCAAATCCTCCATACATACCTAAAAGTGAGAAGAAGAAAATGCGCGTAAACGTTACGAACTACGAGCCGCATATCGCGTTGTTTGTTCCGGATAAGGACCCGCTCGTGTTTTACAAAGCGCTTGCAGACTTCGGGAAAAAGCATCTGAGAACGGAAGGCTATGTTTATTGCGAACTGGACGCGGGGCATGCGGAGGAAAGCAAGGCATTATTTGAACAGGAAGGGTATGCGGAAGTGGAAATAAGAAAGGATATGCACGGGAACTGGAGAATGCTGAAGGCAGCGCTTGGCGACAAGGAAATAAGTAACGGTTAAAACAGTTGATGTGAATGGCAGTTAAGTTCAGCAGGGCGGATAAAATATTCATCGGCATTATAGCGATTGCGCATATTGTCTTTTTCGTGCTGGCTTGTGGGTATAAACGTATCTACATGGGCGACTCATTTGAGTATATCTATGAGGCCCTGAACATAAAGCAATATCTCTTTTTCTACAGCGGCAATCCTGCAATGCCTATTGTGCCGGACTACATGACGCAACGACAGCCGGGTTACCCATTGTTTCTGCTTAGTGTTTATTTATTTGCGGTCAACAACTGGGTAGTGCTCGTTTTGCAGAATATCCTTTCTGTTTTCAATATTTATTATTGCAGGCGCATTTTTCTGAAGCTGGGTTATGACACTAAATATGACTGGCTGTTTGCTCTACTGGTTATTGCATACCCATCACAGCTTATCAATGCCAATACCATTGCGCCGGAAATATTGTTGCAGCTATGTGCCTTGCTGTATTTCGGCAATTTTGTTACGTGGCTACAAACAAAGCAACTGAAATATGCAGCATGGATGAGCGCTGCCTTGATAGCTGGAATGTTTGTAAAGCCCGTACTGTACCCGTTTGTGTATGCGCATGCACTGATCGTCTTTATTGTGGCGCTAAGGCAGAAGGTGAAGATGCAGCGGCCACTGGTGGTAGCCATTTTGCCGCTGTGCGTGATGCTGCTTTATTGTTACGACAACTATGAGCGCACCGAGAAGTTTCATTTCAGCAGTAACCAGGCTTTTAATGCTATCTTTTATTATTACACCTACTTCAGTCATAAGCAGGGTATGGACAGCGCCGACAGATTCCTGGACAGGGAGCGAAAAGTGATCAATGCCATACCGGACTATAAAGAGCGTTATGAATACAGCAATGCGCGTGGCATGCAATTGCTGAGAGAGAATTTTGTGCCATATATGCTGTTTCACCTGCAAAACAGTGCCCGTATTTTTATTGAACCCGGGAAGGCGGAGATAGACCTGTTTACCGGCAGGCTTACTTACGGGAGACTGTACCACAAAGAGCAGACCGGTTTTTTTGCTACACTGAAAAGAAAAGGCTGGGGTGGGATGGGGGAGTATGTGATGAATAATCCGTCGCTACCGTTTGTGATGCTGGTGCTACTATTTAATTGTGTGCGTTTGATTGGGCTGGTAATGTTCTTTTTCAGAAAAAATGTTCATTGGCTGGTACGCATATTCGTTTTTATATTCCTGTCGTACTTTGCAGTGGCGGCAGGGCCTATATCCAATGCCAGGTATTTTTTACCGGTGTCGCTGATAGCCATTGGCTGCGCAGTACTGGGTTATATGGGTGTACTGGATAAAAAAGCAAACGAAACTGTTTCATAGTATGCAAACTGTGCGGAGGTATACACCATTTTTTGCATCAGCGACACTGATGTGCGTGGTACTGTGTATTATCTATCCGCATTACCAGTATTATGTAGACCCTGATTCAACGGCATACCTGACCATAGCCAGGCGTTACGCAACGGGCGATTACCAACGTGCCATCAATGGCTATTGGAGCCCATGGGCCTGCTGGCTTACTGCGGGGCTGATGAGCACAGGGTTGGGTGCTATATTGTCGGGTGTAATAGTAAATGCTGCCGGCGCAGTTGGGCTATTGTTTATTTCTCAATCGTTTTTTCTGAAGTTCGGAATCACAGACAAATTGCAGTGGCTGTTTAATGTCACGCTGGCGCTGTTTCTTTGTTATGCCGTTTTCGATCAGTCATTTGACGATCTGTGGGAATGCTTCTTTTTGCTCGGTTCGCTGAGGTTAATGATCTGTGAGGAGTTCAAGCGCAGGCCTGGGCTTTGGGTTTTGTATGGGTTGATGGGCACACTTGCTTATTTTGCTAAAGCCTACTCTTTTCCGTTTTTCCTGCTCAATACGGTGTGCTGTGTTTATTTTGTCGTGGGCGGTAATGTGGCGCAATGGCTCAAAATATCGGCCGTAGCTATCGCGGTCATGCTTTTCGGAAGCCACTTCTGGATAGTGGCGCTGCACCATAAGTACGGAATATGGACCACATCCACAGCAGGATCGCTGAATATGTCGTGGTACCTTGTGGGGCACCCTCAATGGAAGGAAGAGATAAAATTATTGTTACCGCCCGCTTACGATAACAGTCCCTACTATTGGGAAGACCCTTATTTTGCAAACGGGGCCACACCGCATTTCTGGAGTTCCTGGCATTTGTTCGGCCTGCAATTTCTAAGGGGTGGACTGAATGTATTCAAGCTATTCATGAGCATGATAAAGTTGTCGGTATTCTTCCCTTTTATCAGTATTGTATTGGCCAGGTTCGTGATGAGGCAACGATCAAAATCAACTGCTCCTGCTTTTACGGTCGCTTTATCCTTTCTGTTGTTCCCGCTGGGTTATTTACTCATCAATTTTGAGTCACGTTATATATGGTATATTTTGCCACTGGGTATGCTTGCCACAGGGCTTTTCATTCAAAATCATTTGTCCCAGGGCAAAAAAACGTTGGCCATAGTTTTCCCCTACCTGTTTGCCATCAGCTTTCTTATTTGCCCTGCTTGGCGAATGGGAACAATGTATAATGAAGGGATGCATGAGTATACCATTGCCCAACAATTGAGGACGATGAATATTCACGGCAGTTTTACGAGCCTTGCAAAACCCGGCATAGAGGTGCAGCAGATAGAAAGGCTGGCCTATTTTTCCGAAAACCAGCTTTATAGCAATCCTCAGCCCGCCAATTGCTCCATGAAGGATGTATTGTCTGAAATGAGAAGATACCATGTCCGATACTTTTTTGCCTGGGGGGCTAGTGAGGCGCCTTTTACAGACGAGCGTGGCGATGTATTTCCCGAAATAACAAAAGGAAGCATACCCGGATTGAGGGTCTTCCAGGTAAACTGACAGGCCAGCACTGGTCAGTTTTATGTTGAAACTTTAGGTTTGACCTTTAACTTTTGAATTTTTTGAGATACCTTTGCAGCCAAATTTAAAAATAACAGCTATATGTCTGCAAACAAGATCCACGAACTGTTGGGCGATAAAGCCGAGTATTATTTAGGCCATACCAGCAAAACCATTGACAAATCTGCCATTCATATTCCGTCTCCTACGCACCTTGATGATGTATGGACAAATTCTAACCGCAATATACAGACCCTTCGCAGCATACGGACTTTGATGGGCCATGGCCGCCTGGCCAATTCCGGTTATGTATCCATACTTCCTGTTGATCAAGGTATCGAGCATAGCGCAGGCGCTTCATTTGCCCCGAATCCTATTTATTTCGATCCGGAAAATATTGTAAAGCTGGCTATCGAGGGTGGTTGCAATGCAGTTGCTTCTACTTATGGTGTTCTTGGCTCGGTTGCACGTAAGTATGCACACAAAATACCATTCATAGTTAAGGTAAACCATAACGAATTCCTTACTTACCCAAACAAGTTCGATCAGATCATGTTTGGTAGTATCAAGGACGCATGGAACATGGGTGCAGTAGCAGTAGGCGCTACCATTTACTTTGGTTCTGAGGAAAGCGCCCGCCAGATAGTAGAAGTGGCGAAGGCGTTTGAATATGCACATGAACTGGGTATGGCTACAGTGCTTTGGTGCTATTTGCGCAACAATGCCTTCAAGAAAGATGGTGTAGACTATGCAACTGCAGCAGACCTTACTGGCCAGGCGAACCACCTGGGTGTAACTATACAGGCGGATATTATCAAGCAAAAATTACCTACCAATAATGGTGGTTATACCGCAATAAACTTCGGTAAGACCAGCAAGATCGTTTATGATAAGCTGACTACCGACCACCCGATAGACCTTTGCCGTTACCAGGTAGCCAATTGCTACATGGGCCGTGTAGGGCTTATTAATTCCGGTGGTGAATCAAAGGGAGCAACTGATATGGCAGAAGCCGTAATGACAGCCGTTGTAAACAAACGCGCTGGTGGTATGGGCCTCATCAGTGGACGTAAGGCGTTCCAGAAGCCAATGACAGATGGCGTGCAATTGCTGAATACTATACAGGACGTATACCTCGATAAATCAGTGACGATAGCTTAATAAGCTGACGTAGAAAATAAAAAGTCCATGAGCTATAATGGTTCATGGACTTCTTTTATGAGCTAAAAAACGAAATCGCTGTTATGCACCGGCGCTAAGGCGTTGCCACGTTGAAAGAACCGTTAATATTAAACGAATCGGCAGAGAAGTAGAAATTACCTATCATAGCGTGGGCAGTATCGCTTGTAATGTCCACATACCCATAGTTGGCAAAATGTCTTTGCGTGCCTATATAATAAGTAGCAGTAACTAAGGGGGGATTGACCCCATACTTGGCAGCCCCGGAATAATTGTAGATATTAAATTGGATAGTGCTGTTATTGCCGTTGGCCGTGCTCACAGCATTTATGAGTATGTTTCTCATAGCGCTGTCATTTCCGGAGCTTTTCACCGAATACGCAAATGCAGAATCAGCATTCCAGGTAACCCCATTTATAGAAGCGCCCATGAACACCAGGGAGTCCAGTTTATTGTTCTGTTGAATACTTTTGCCATTAGCCGGCCCGCTCACTTTCTTACAGGCGTTAACAGCCGCGCACAGCATGCAAACAATAATTATGACGGAAAACTTCTTCATAAATGGCTACACAAATATACAGCAACGGTTGCTAATGTAACAGACCATGCTTTGTCTGCTGAATAACGGTAAAAGGAAACGGTTTAGTATATGGGTCAGGGTAGTCCTACGTTAAAGGTGCCGTTCTGAACGGCTATCCCATCCTGGGTAGTAAACGAGAAATAGCCGGTAAGGCTGTTGGAGTTGACATGGGTAATAGATACTATACCGCCCAATGCTGTACTGATAATACCGGAGTGCAGGTATTGGGCTGACGCCTGGCTCTGAACGATAGAAAAAGTACCGGTTTTGCCTTTGTAGCTATTGATCCTTAGAATTATTTTATCATTTTTTGCGGTCTGGTCTGCGCTAAAGCCGGTAATGGTGAGGCCCGTTATCGTATCATGTATTTGCGTATCGACAGTAGATGGAACAACAGTTACAGCTGTGAAATCGTAAGTACCTATATTGGCAGTCAAAGAAGGGTTAAGCGTAGTAACGTAAGGCTGATTTTTGATGCAACCAGATAATATAACGACAAAACAAACTATAAGCAATGACAGGACCCGCATTCTTTTCATAACCGATATTTGCGCTAAGATAATCGAAAATAAATTTAAAAATCAACACTTGTTATTTTTTATTAGTTTTATGTAATAAAAAAAAGCAACATGAATTGGAAACTCATAATTGGCCTTTCAATGTTCGGTCTGGCAATGGGCCTGGGTACCTGTTATTTTATTGGCCCTAAGCTGGAACCTATCTGCTGGCTGGTTATTTTCCTGGTATGTGCCCGCCAGGTGGCTAAGTATGCTGAAGACAAGTATTTCCTTCATGGGCTGCTTATCAGCCTCTTTAACTGCATCTGGATAACCGGGATACATATTATGCTTTCAGCAGATTACCTGGCCAGGCACTCTGATGAGGCGCATAATTATGCCAAAATGAATGCGCAAATGGGTATGACGGTAACACAAGCCATGCTGGTAATGGGCCCCGTAATAGGTATAGCTTCGGGCCTTGTGCTGGGCTTGTTTTGTTTTATTGCATCTAAGTTTTTCCCGGAGGGGTAGTGTGGTCTGCTGAACTATATTGCCGCATGTTTGTTATTTTTGTGCAAAAGGCGGCAGTTGAGAATATATACGCAAGGGCTTGTAAAACAATATGGTAAACGTACGGTGGTCAACAACGTATCGTTTGAGGTGAACCAGGGAGAGATCGTAGGTTTGCTGGGGCCTAACGGAGCAGGTAAGACCACGTCTTTTTATATGGTGGTAGGATTGGTGAAGCCGGATAAAGGTGAGGTATTTCTTAACGAGGAGAACATTACCAAGCTGCCCATGTACAAAAGGGCAAAAATGGGCATAGGCTACCTGCCGCAGGAGGCATCCATATTCCGCAAACTGTCGGTAGAAGATAATATCTCAGCGGTACTGGAGATGACCTCGCTGACACGAGTGGAGCAGAAAAATAAGCTGGAAGAGCTGTTGGATGAATTTCACTTGAACCATGTGCGGAAAAGTAATGGCGATGTGCTGAGTGGTGGAGAAAGAAGACGAACGGAAATAGCGCGCGCTTTGGCCGTAAATCCTAAGTTTATCCTGCTCGACGAGCCATTTGCCGGTATTGACCCCATTGCGGTAGAAGACATACAAAGTATTGTAGCTACGCTGAAATTTAAGAATATAGGCATACTGATAACGGACCATAATGTGCAGGAAACACTGTCTATTACAGACCGCGCCTACTTGCTGTTTGAAGGGAAAATACTAAAGGCAGGGACGGCCGAAGAGCTCGCCGCCGATGAGCAGGTGCGAAGAGTATACCTGGGGCAGAATTTTGAATTGAAAAGGAAAACGCCCAAAGTAATAGGCCAGTAAACTTCCTATCGTAATTGTCTGTTTAATATCACAACACTATGAGTATTATTAGTCCTGCGTTTAAAGGTTTTATTAAGTTGCGGCAAAGTGCCATAGATAATTTCACGCACAATCCTATAGATACGCAGCAACAGGTATTTAATCATCTGATCGGTTCTGCACAGTTCACCGAATACGGTAAAAAATATAATTTCGAACGCATCGACAGCATTTCAGATTTTCAGAAGAATGTACCTATCAATGACTATGAAACACTGAAGCCGTACATACAGCGCATATTGGAAGGCAGCCAGGATATTCTATGGCCGTCGCCAATAACGTGGTTTGCAAAATCGAGCGGTACTACAAGCGATAAGAGTAAGTTCATACCGGTGAGCAAGGAGTCGATGGATGATACCCATTTCAGGGGTGGAAGGGATGTGCTGGCCCTATACTTACGAGACAATCCGCAATCGAACCTGACCTCCGGGAAATGCTTAGTGTTGGGTGGCAGTCACCAGATCAACCAATTGAATGCAGCCTCATTTTTTGGTGATCTCTCTGCCGTAATGCTTCAGAATATGCCGCTGGCCGGACAGTTGTTCCGCCTGCCTGAGCTTTCCATAGCGCTGATGACGGAGTGGGAGGACAAGATAGAGCGCATGGCGCACAGCACTATCAATGAGAATGTAACATACATAGCCGGTGTGCCCACCTGGACTATCGTGTTGATCAAGAGGATATTTGAAATAACCGGCACCAACAACCTGCTGGATATATGGCCCAACCTGGAATTGTATATACATGGCGGCGTTAACTTCACACCATACCGCAGGCAGTTCGAACAGTTTGTGCCTACGCCGCACATGCGTTACCGGGAAACCTATAATGCATCAGAAGGATTTTTTGCCGCGCAGGACAGGGAAGATGAAGAGGGTATGTTGCTGTTCCTGAACCATGGTATTTTTTACGAGTTCATGCCTATGGACGAATTCGGAAAAGAAAACCCACGCACGCTTACGCTGAAGGAAGTGGAGCTGTATAAGAACTACGCGATTGTTATCAGCACCAACGGTGGCTTATGGCGCTACCTGGTAGGTGATACTGTTCAGTTTACTTCATCAAACCCTTTCAGGATAAAGGTGACCGGGCGGCTGAAACATTTTATCAACGCATTTGGAGAAGAGCTGATTGTAGACAATGCGGACAACGCTATTGCCATAGCATGCGCGGAAACAGGCGCTGTTGTTGCTGACTATTCTGCCGCCCCTGTATATATGACCGGGGACACCAACGGCGCCCATGAGTGGATCATAGAATTTGAATACCTGCCGGTGCCTATTGATACGTTCACTTCCCTGCTCGATAAATCGCTGCAGGCAATAAATTCAGATTACGAAGCGAAGCGGTATAAAGATATGGCGCTGCGTATGCCCATCATTCACCAGATGCCCAAGGACGGCTTTAAGCGCTGGCTAAAGGACAAAGGAAAATTGGGTGGGCAACATAAGGTACCCCGCCTGAGCAATGAACGCAAGTACCTGGAAGAAATGCTGGGCTATGTGTACAAACAGTAATCAGCCTATCTCTTTTTGGGCCGGTTAGCTACCTGGGGTGGAGGAGCGGGCGCTAATTTCCTCTTAGGCGTCGGCGCTGCAACGACTTTCTTTTTAGGCGCACTTTCCGGGTCTTCCCACCACTTAATGGCATTAGATAACCGCTGTATCAGGCCGCTGTTGGCCATATACAGCAGCATGATAGGGATGATCTTAAAAAAGCCCCTTTTAGTGGTGTTCTGCAGATCGGCAAGGGGCAGCAGGTAGCCTATAAACCCGAAACCAAAATAGATCACGGCTACACCATACAAAGCGTATAGTGCTTCCTTGTTGTATTTGCGCGGCCATACCAGGTCTGCTATTGCCAGGTAAACGAAGAATATAATAAAGCAACCATAGAATATAGGGCCGGTATCTGAAAAAATAAGTACGGTCACTATATCTGAAAGCCGCTTAAAGAGTGGGGAAAAGTCGGTTATGTGCTTGTTTATTTCATGGCTCACATCTAACGGGAGTGGCACAAAATTATGAACGAATATTTTGATGCAGATAACATAAAAAACAATGGACACTCCCATAAAAATAGCCAGCCGGAGCGCGATCTTTGCCAGTGGCATTTTTTGCCTATAACGGTGCACCAGGAACAGCGGAGACATAAACGCTATCAGTATCAGGCTTTCTGTACGGATATAGGTAGCCAAGCCGAATAATAACGAAGAAAATATGAAATCATTGAACTTTTCGTTTTGCATATACCTGGTGAGAAAGTAGAAGCCGGTGAAGAACAGCACCATGTTGCTATAGTCGTAAAGAATAACAAAGGTGTAGGCGAAAAGCTCAGGTACAGCAAAGAAAATAAGCATCAGGAACCCTGCTATCAAAGGATGCACCCTGTCCATCAGCAAAGAATAAATGAATGTCGTAAACGACACGAACATCACACTCAGCCATAACTGGCCAAACGGAAAGACCAGCAATTTGTATATGATCTGTAACGTGGTTACGTAGGGAGATTTAAAGTAGTTATTGCTGGTATGGAGGTCAATATTAAATACCGAATTGATCATTGTTTTCTCCCTCACTGCATATTCTGCGATTAACTCAGGGCCAGACAACATATCGCGGGAATAGGGAGGCATGTAGTAGCAGCGCCATACGCTCACCACCACAAAGAACAGCAATACAAGCAGCGCAGGCCATTCATACAGCTTGGGCATAATGAACTTTGGGAGCCGGGGTTTCGTAAAACTTACCAGCAGCGGGATGCAGCACACAGCCGTAAATACCGAAATGCCGATATATACAGAGTTTGCAGCAAGTGGTATTTTCATCAACTGCAATATGCAGGGCACAAACGATACAGCGGGTACGCCAAGAATAAAAGATAAACAGACTGCCGGTATCGGGTCAAGCTGCAACTTGAAAAGACGCAAAATGCCCCTGCCCGAAAGGAAGTGAGTGATCAACAAAAACAAGAGTCCTGCAAAGTTCATAACGTTATGGAGAAGGGTATTTAGCGAATATTTTTATCTGGGTGTCTAATTGTGCCTTGTTATCAAATTTAGCAAGCATCACCTGGCCGGGCACTTTTGAAACAAGCGCAAAAGTAGCCGTTTCGACAAGAGGACTTGTGACAGAAACCGCATTCATGCCTGTAAAATAGTAAAACAAAGAAGGTTCTACAGTGCTGAACTCCGTGACTTTGTTAGCCCGTAAATAACCATCTGTTGGTAGCAGTATGATAACATTGGGATAGTTAGCCATTTTATTTTCTATATCCTTGAATATTCCATAAGAGTATCCATAGCGCGATTGCCGCCGCATCTCTATGTCCAGGTGCTGGGCCTGGTCGGGAATATCACAAACCGTAAATATCTTGCTGTACATCCATTTATTGTAAGCAGGTATATTATAGAGTATAGCAATACCGGTGATTGAAAGAAAAAATAATAAGACGCTTTTGATATTCATAAAACAATATTCGCACACAAATTAAAGGAAAAAAAATTGTATCGCCACTGTAAAATGAAAAATAAAATTCAGATCGATCAAAAGCCTTTGGAATGCTTGCCAAAGACAAGCTAATGAAGCCCTGAAATAAAGGGCTATCTGTTGTGTGTCGGGTTCTCAGATAGTTACAATTATAGAATTTTAATAGGGATTTTTATTAAACCTTATGTTTATATTAGTGTCTAAATGTTTCTCAAAGACACACTCATGATCGTACGGCTGGCTATTTTATCCTGCATCCTGTTCTTTACTATTAATTCTTCTGCTCAAACTTACAAGATCACCGGACGAATAGCTGACTACAAAGACACTTCTGCGCTTATTGGTGTGGCTGTATCACTGAGAAATGGCGACGACACCAGTATAAAGACCGGCCTCGGCTCCGTAACCGATGTGAACGGCAGTTTTGAGATTGACGATGTAGCGCCGGGAAAATACCTGCTTCACATCGACTATCTGGGATACAAGACGCTCAACAAAATGATCAATGTAGCCGATAAAGACTTGTTTACCGGCACCATGGCCATGAGGGCAACATCCAATGAATTGAAGGGGGTGACCATTGCCGGCA
>Ga0206949_1196_pt1 | contig 20590 bp, 19 predicted proteins | sample Alteio_BWOrgHeat_40_FD_153240 | JGI IMG/M metagenome (GOLD analysis project Ga0206949, IMG submission 153240) | Enriched cells from forest soil in Barre Woods Harvard Forest LTER site, Petersham, Massachusetts, United States -... | ecosystem: Environmental > Terrestrial > Soil > Temperate forest >...
TTTGGAAGAGATTTTATTATTTAAAGGCCACTTCCCCCTTTTTGCCTATAGTTGCGGCCTTTTCTTCCTTGCCTAAAATCACTTTAATGGTTTTATAAACGTTTTTCCCTGAATAACGACCTGTTACTTTCCAGGTTAACGTTTTAGTTTTATTGTTCCAATAATATACTGTTGTTCTTGTATTGCCTTTGGTGTAGTTGTAAGATACCCCGTCATCTTCAACCAATTTAAAGCTGCCGTTCTTTCCGGGGTAGATACGGATCTCAAGAGGGATATTGGAAGTTTGCTCGGAATATTGTACAACAGGGCCAACCGGAAGTATAGTACCAGCGCGAACATACACAGGAATTTCATCAAGTGCCTTATCAACCGAAATAGTCTTAGGGCCTTTAAACACATGGCCGGTATAGTAATCATACCAGGTATCAGCGGGTAAATACACGTTTCTCTTGCCGCCTGTGTTCAGTACAGGTGCAGCCAATAGCCCCTTACCCACCAGCCATTCATCCGTCATGTTTGCAACTGTTGTATCAGCCGGGAACTCCATAACCAGTGGCCGCATAATAGGTGCACCGGTGTTATAAGCTTCATGTCCCAGGCTATAAATATATGGTAACAACTGGTACCTTAGGTTAAGCGCTTTGCGTATAGCAGCCTCGCCATCGGCACCCCATAAAAAAGGAAAACGGGCGGTAGTGCCAATGTTGGAGTGAGAACGCATAATAGGGAAAAACACACCTGCCTGGAACCAGCGTACCAACATCTCTTTGGTTGGCGTACCTTGGAAACCACCTATATCGCACGAACCGTAGTACATCCCCGCAAGGCTGAAATTAAGCAGATCCGCAGGCACATTAACCAACGATGGCCAGGTGGAAGGGATGTCGCCGCTCCACGTACAATAGCCAAAACGCTGGTTGCCGGGGCTGAATGCCCTGTTAAGCGTAAAATGGCGATAATTTGGCCGGGCAGACGCCAGCAAATCGCGCTGCGCAGCATTCCACCAATAATAACAGGTATAGTATGATTCGCCTTCGTCATCCCACCAGGCATCAACACCTGCGTTTAACAGCGGCCTGGTTTTTCCTTCAAACCATTTCCGCAGGCCGGCATTGCTAAAGTTCAGATCACGGCTGTCTGATTTCGGGTTATTCAACCAACCATTTTTCCTTGCGGTATCCAGCAGCGCGGCATTACCCAACCTCGGCTTACGGATGCCGATAAATTTAATGCCCCGGCTTTCCAACGCGGCGATCTGTTTAGCCGGGGAAGGAAATACTTTGGGATTAAACGTAAAATCGGTAAAATCTGCCTTGCCTTCTTTTTTTACTGAATAATCGGCTGTGGTAGTGTACCATTCGAAGTCGAAAATAAAAGCATCAACCGGCAATTTATGCGTGCGGAACTTATTTGCAACGTCGGATACATAAGTACTGTCGTCCCAGCCCCATTTGCTTTGCAGGTAACCGAACGCCCATCTTGGCGGAAGCTTTGGCCTGCCGGTGAGCTTTACATATCCCCTTGCAGCATCATACATGGTTTTGGCAGGCCACAGGTATAAATTCGCCGACTTGCCAATAAACGTCCAGGTTAAAGCCGCTTTATCTTTGGCCCGGTTCCACGTCGCCGGGTTATTATCATTTGCCGAAACGCCAAACGCGCTATAACCCGCGCTGTTCCAGAAATAGGGAATACCGGCATTGCCATTCCCTACACCAGAATTAGATTGATTTTTTTCAAGCGCCGACGATTTATTCCCCGCGCCATAGAGCAAGCCCGCAGCGGTATGAGTAATTTGTATAGTTGTGTCTGTAGCGGAATAAGCACCGTCGCGGATAAGCACCCGCCCGGCCGCATTGTATAAAGACCAAGTATGGGTTTTAGCATTGATCATCAATTTGCCATAGGTTGTTTTGATGCCGTATAAAGGACGCGCAGAAATCACGGTATAGGGCGTGACAGCTTTATTACTTTCATCTATAAAAACACTTTTAATGGCGGATGGTGCTATAGAGCCGTTTAAGCTTAGGCAAAATGCTGCATCGTTGGCGGTTAACAGCCCTACTTGCCAGCCTTCGCCTTTAACCAATATGCCATGTGGAATTTTGGTGATCTGTGCATTAGCATTAAAAATTGCGGCTGATTGCAATACAGCGACCAGTAATAAAATCAGTTGTCCTTTTTTAATTTTCATTTTGGGTGAAATTGGCATTGAGGCCTGTTAGGCCATAAATTGGGCACAAGTTATGAAGAATTTGCTAAATCGGTTTTATTAGGGGTGATTTTTTTAATTTGTGATGCATATTGCAAAGTCACGAATACTCAACCCGCATTGTCTGCGTTGCATATTCCTACCAAATTAGGGACGTAAAAAGAATAGAACAGCTTTCCCATATATAATCAGGCGCTTAGTTGGCTCAAATGCACCTTTAAATTGGCGTTTTTCACCCTTGCCAAACCTGGTATTACACCATACCTTCATTTCAGCATATAACCTACCCTAAAAGGTAATTAACCCCTGAAATTATGAATACCATGATCGGTCCTGCAAAAAAACGCCTGCAAGTTTTATCAATTTTTGCCATCCTGTTTATTACGGTTCAAGGGTTTGCTCAAAAACCGGCAGACCCCAAACTTGACAAGATGCCGGTCGCACTGGAAACTGATTACGCGCTGAGCTCGTTGCCGCCACAACTGCGCCCGGGTGCTACCATATATTTGTTAGATCCTGCAAAAGGGTACTACATAGCCCGGAAAGGTTCGAACGGGTTTATTTGTTTTGTTATGCGAACGGCATGGGAATGGGCTGAGTTCAGGAACGACGTAGTTACCGCTATGAGTTATGATGCCGAAGGCACCAGGGTGATCTTCCCAATTTATATGGACGTGGCGGCTATGAGGGCCTCGGGTAAATTCACTGCCCTGCAGGTTAGGAACATTGTGATTGACCGGATAAAAAAAGGCATCTACAAGGCCCCGGCAAGGCCGGGCGTTTCATACATGCTGGCCCCGGTAATGCGTACCTACCCTGCAACACCGGCTGAGCATAAGGTATTAACCATGCAGATGCCGCACTATATGTTTTATGCTCCGTATATAACTAATGACGACATAGGTAACATACCTAATGGCCAGGCAGACGGGCCGTTCCTGGTTAACCCCGAGGCTATGTTCCTGGGAAAAAGAAAAGCGCCGTATGGCTATATAATTGTACCTGCAGGCGAGAAAGAACGGGCCAAAATAGTTGCCGATAATAAAGCTTTGCTTAAGCGCCTTGCCGATTACAAAGCCTTTTTAAAATAGGAAACGGTTTTAACCTGGTTAGGCGAAACTTATTGATAGTTGAATAATAGTTGATTGGAATAACGAGAACCATTTACCATAAACTGAAAGATTATGAAAGCAAAGAAGATGTGGGCTAACCTGGCCGTAGAAGATTTGGAACGTACAGGCAAATTTTATACAAAACTGGGGTTCGAGCCCAATGGCCCGCACACCTCCAATGAGCTTGTCAGCTTCTTTTTCGGGAAGATAATTTTGTGATGCACTTTTTCTTAAAAGACATTTTAAAATCTTCCATGAAAGGCGAGATAGCTAATTTAAAGAACGGGAATGAGATCATATTTACCCTTGGGGCCGAAAACAAAGCCCAGGTGGATGATTGGGAGAAAGAAGTTATAGCAGCAGGCGGAACAATAGTTTCAAAGCCCGAAGAATTTGGGAAGGGATATTATGGCTTTGATTTTGCGGACCCTGACGGCCATAAATTCAACTTTTTTTTCATGGAAGGGCTGTATGTTGACAATACCACGAGGTAGTTGGCGCTACATACGCATATTGAACACACGCGTGTGCGTGTGCAAGCAACAGAGATTATTTGAAGAATTAATCCCAAATACCGTTTTGCACTGTAAATATCACCGGCTGACCGCCAGTTACCATAATGGTATGCTCATGCTGAGCAACAAAACCACCTTTATTACCGCTTAGCGTCCAGCCGTCGGCTTGTGTATCGGCAATTGTTGACCGTGTTGAGATAAATGTTTCTATCGCTACCACCGAATTTTTTTTGAAGCGTGTGGTGTTATATCTGTCATTGTAGTTGGCAATCTCATGTGGCTCCTCATGCAAGCTGCGACCAATGCCATGCCCGGTCAGGTTTTTTATTACCGTGTAACCGGCTTTTTTGGCTTCAGTTTCTATCAATCTGCCAATCTCCGATATCCTGACACCACCTTTAATGTTGCTTATCGCTTTTTTTAATATTTCTTTCGATGTTTCTACCAGTTTGCCATGTCCGTAGATATCCTGTCCTAACACGAAGGAACCCCCATTATCGGCCCAATAGCCATTTAGCTCTGCCGATACGTCAATGTTTACCAGGTCACCTTCTTTAAGTATCTTATCGGCCGATGGTATACCGTGCGCGGCTTCCTCATTAACGCTTATACAGGTATACCCGGGGAAATCGTAGGTTAACGCAGGTGCAGAATGTGCCCCTAACCGTGCCAGTAATTCGCCGCCATATTCATCAAGTTCCTTTGTGGAGATACCCGGTTTGGCATACTCCCGCATCTTCTTAAGCGTAATGGCTACAGCATCACTGGCTTCCTGCATTCCAATTCTTTCGTTTTCGGTGGATATAGACATTTTTTAATTTTTATCTGTAGCAAAGTTAGCTATTCGGTTGGTGTTTTCACCACACCACCAATGTACAAAATCTTCCAAACGCAAAAAGCCTCAAATCTTTTTGCCTTGAGGCCAGAAGAGGACTACAACTGAACATTTGATACTTTTTTCCCTAATATAACGGCAATATTTTGTCGCGTTTCCCCCCTAAAGTTGTCGTTTTTACACAGCGTAAAATCTTTAAATACATTCAATATTTGTATTGTCAATAAAATCAAACACAATTTAAATAACGTTTTATGAAAAGAGTATTTAAAGGATATAGTATCCTCAAACCGGTATTAATAATTGCTATGCTTTTTTTTACAGTAATTCAGTCGAACGCGCAACAGCTTAAACCTACCGACAGCGGCTACGCACCTGTTAATGGCATTAAAGTTTATTACGAAGTGTACGGTGAGGGCAGGCCTCTTGTTTTGCTGCATGGTGCTTTTTATACCATTCAGATGAATTGGGGGCAATTAATACCTGAATTGTCAAAAACAAGAAAGGTAATTGCCATTGAATTGCAGGGACATGGGCACACACCGTTTTCAAACAGAAAATTAGACCTTGCTACCCTGGCAAGTGATGTGGAAGGAGTAATGAATTACCTAAAAGTTGACAGCGCGGATGTTGCAGGATATAGCATGGGTGGCTCCGTGGCTTACAAGTTGGCAATACAAAGCCCTAAACGGGTAAGAAAATTAGTGATCATTTCTTCTACTTATAAAAGTAGTGGTTGGCTGCCTGCAGTAACCAATGCGTTTAAAGGTTTTAAGCCTGAATTTTTTTCGAATAGCCCTATGAAAGCGGCATATGATGCAGTAGCACCCGACACAACAAAATGGACAAAGTTCTTAGAACAGATGATTGCTTTTGCCGGGACGCCATTCGATATGGGTGACAGCAATATTTCAAAAATTACTTCGCCGGTATTAATCATCTCGGGCGACAATGATGGCCTGGATAAAATTGAGTTGATGAAAACGTATCAATTGCTGGGAGGTGGTGTATCTGCTGATTTGGGGCCAATGCCAAAATCACATTTGGCCATTGTTCCTTCGCAGGGGCATGTTAGCCTAATGATGCAGACGAAAACGATATTAGGTTACCTGGATGACTTCTTAAAGTAAACATAATCGTATTTGGTATTAAAAAGACGCGGATCTGTTATTACTTTAAAGGCGACTGGCCGTTTGATGCTATAAATTGCCTAATGGCTGCAATAAATTCTGGCCGTTTTCGCGTATCCCCTTCGACGGCAGGAGTGCCATTTTCTATTATAATAGTTAGGGTTGAGATGCTTTGCTGATAAATAATTTTAAATGGATATTTTGCTAATTTTCAAGTAAATAGCATTAGATTTTTACTGGTTTAATCAAATTTATTTCTCTAACTTAGATTAGTTTCTAACCTAAAATTTATTCCATATGAAAAAATCAACGCTATTATTATTTTTAGCAATCAGCCCGCTATTGCTATTTGCCCAGGGAAGCCCAACCTTTACAGGTACCATTGCCCAGATAAGGGCGCTGACGGGAACAACATACCTGCAGGCAGCATCAACCAATTATGGTACCGGAAACTGGTATTTGGATACAACCGATGTGACCAGTGCCGATAATACCGCAACAGTATTGGTAGATGCGGATGGGAAAAGATGGAAACGGATTTACTCAGGTCCGATCTATGTAAACTGGTACGGTGCTGTAGGAGATGGTGTTACCGATAATACTACTGCTATACAAGCCTGCTTTAACGCCGCTGTTCCGTTTGAAACCATTGCTTTTAGCGCAGGCACCTATAACTTTACATCGGCAACTATAACGAGTACAGACTTTATAATAACAGGTAATAAGGCCAATTTGTTGGGTACTTTAATTGTCGGCAATAGTACATCAAGAGAATATCATGGAGTCATTACTGGTTTAACATTTTCTACAAGCCATAATGCTATTGAATTAAATAATTGCCAGAAATTGGAAATTACAAGCAATGTTTTTAATAATTGCGATACCGCAATTTTGGTGGAACCAAGTACTGTTGGCGTACACAGTAGTGGAAAAATTGAAATTACTAAAGCAAATTATTTTAACAATACCAATTATTGTTTTTATGTTAGAAGAGCCCCGACGGCAAGCTGGGAATCGACCAACGATTGTACCTTTTCCGGAAATGTTGCCAGCACACTTATTACAACAGTTTATTGTGATGGTATTGACGGTTTAAAATATCAGAACAACACTGTATTTATGCCGTCTGACCCTGTAAGAAGAGTGAACAAAAAGCACCACTTACAACTTGACACGCAAGCTGATTGGGTTATTGTTAGTGGAAATAATCTTTTTGAATCAGGAGAAGAGAGCATTTTGGTAAATAACTGTGCAAATTTGAATATAAATTCAAATAATTTTGCCTGGTCGGGGCAGGACAGTATTTATAATGTCATCAAGGCTACAGGGACAATTACAAGCTTTGTAATTAATGTTACCGGGAATGATGTAAACGGGTTTTCAGGAAATTTTGTTCAGATAGACCCGACAACATATGGGGCACTAAATGTTTCAGGTAATAACATCAATTACTCAGACACTTTTCCGGATTATTTTGGTCCACCAGTACTGAATACATTCGATCATTACATAGTGAGGGCTTATAATGCTTTAACCCGTGTCTTTGAGAAGGATTATTACAATAACGTTATTAACTTAAAAAGTACTAATAAGGCATCATTCGTAACCAAATATGAAGTATGGGGATCATTTGGGTCTGAAAGTTATGCATTTGCATCAGTACTTGCAGTAGATACAGTTACTGCCTTGCCCGTTGTAGGGCTTTATGATTCAGGGATTCTAAGTAGCACTTTTGGTGGAACATTAAATATAACTGTAAAAGATTCGACCGGTTCCGGTTCTGGCGCAAATACTTCTAATTATTTATTGATGGTGAACAAAGCTAGTACCGGTTCAGCAACTGTTTATTCAACTATATCAAAACTTGGTTTATTAACGGGTAGCGCCGCAAGTTGGCCTTCATTTACTTTCACAGCAGTCGGCAATAAACTTTATGCAACAGCTATTCATAACACACGTGGACGATTTTATTTCTACGTTAAATCCGATGGCAACTTGACGGTCACGCAGTAATTATGATATCTTTTACCAGCAGGCTATGGTTATATTATAGCCTGCTGGTAATAAATATAATTTCACTTCCTTCCAAGCCCTCATTTGCCATGTAAAAAAATCATCTGGTAAAATTACTTCTTCTATACAGGGCGGGAGTTTGCCCCGTTTTCGATTTAAATATTCTATTAAAAGCCGCTTCCGATTGATAACCAACGTTGGCTGCAATTTCGGATATACTGCTGTTATCAGTCATTAATAGCTTTTGAGCATGCCTGATGCGCCAGTTGGTAAGGTAGCTCAACGGTGTTTCATGTATTAATTTTTTAAACCGATTAAAGAAAACGGAACGTGACATGCCAATCTCCGATGCAAGAGATCCCAGCGTCCAATTGTTTTGGGGTGAGTCCTGCATCAATTTCAGCGCTTTGCTTATCCTTGTGTCGTTTAATGCCGAAAGAAAACCATTGTCGGGCACAGCCTGTTCTAAATATGCCCTGATGATATTGACAAACATAATTTCAGACAGGCATTTCAGCATTACACTGCTTCCCGGCTTTTCGTTATTGAGTTCTTCCAGCATTAATTGCGTAACCTGCTTCAGTAACAGCTGGTTTTCTGTCACATATTGCTTGATATGGATAATTGGCGGCAAATCCTTTAAAAAAGGATGCAGGGACTGATAATCAAATTCAAAATGGCCCGCTATAAGGATCGTTACATCGCCGTCGCTATTAAAAACCGGGATGCCTGCCCGGCGGGCCTTAACAAATTCGGGTGATGGCATGCGTAAGCTTGTAGATTTATCTGCTATCCAGTGGGCACTTCCGTGAGGTATAAATACCAGGTCGCCCTCCGCTAATTCTATAACACGGCCATCAGGTGAGCCAACCGTACAACTGCCGCTCACAAGCCGCCAGAATTGCGAATTTTCGTCCTTAACAACATCCAATCCCCATGGGGCCGCAAGTGGAAACTTGCTATAAACAACACTTCTCAGCCGGGTTGCCTCTAATACGGTGCTTAAAGCGTCCATTTTTATAAATTGATACGATTAAGCAAATATATAACACTTTTTAATACTTTAAGTGTTTAGTAACTAGGTAACTTTGTGTTATTAAATAATCAAAAAAATGACAACTCAGGAATTAGCCGATCGTTATTGCGATCTTTTTCAGAAAAGACAAGTAGCAGAAATCTATCAACAGTTTTATAGTGGCGACATTGTTTGTACCGAACCTGAACATGCTTTGGCAATGGGTGTGCCTACCATAACTAAGGGTATTGAAGCAGTTTTAGCAAAGTCGAAAGCCAGGCAGGAAACTATAGCAGAAGTACACAGCTTTTTCTGCAGCGAACCTGTGGTTGGCGGCGACTATTTTAGCGTGGCCATGGGCAGGGACATGACCTTAAAAAATGGCCAGCGGTTACAGGCAGCAGAAATTGCAGTTTTTGGCGTAAAGGGCGATAAGATAATAACCGAAACCTTTTTTTATTAGCCTGTGCGGTGTTTCACCGCACCAGTAATGTACAAAATCTTTCAAACGCAGAAAAGCCTCAAATCTTCCAACTTGAGGCTTTCATCTTATTGGATGGCCCCAAATAGGACTAAAGTCGAACCATTCGATAGAAAGCATTCGACAATTAGCAGGGGGTTATATAATAGGTTCGAGTCCAGTCTGTGGAACACATCTAAATTAAACCCAATGGAATAAAACCACATCGTAACATTTCTGTTACTTTTTTTCTGAAAAACATTGTGAAATTCAAATATCTTGTTTAAGTTTAAATTAAAAACGTTGACAGCAAACCAATTACAACTTTATGAAACGTACCCTATATTTTTCATGCTTACTTGTGGCGGTCATATCTGTTCACACGGTTTCCGCGCAGAGCCTTTTTAAGAAACTTAAGGATAAGGTAAGCCAGAAAATCAATCCAAACACGGATAACAGTAGCAGTAATAATAACAATAACGATGCTTCGAACGGCAAACCCGTAAATAAAGTTGGCGGTGGATTGACCAACACGGCTCCTCCGGATGTGAAAGCGGAAATGGCGGACGCGGAAGCTGCGCATAACGAAAAAAAATATAGCGATGCCCGTTATGCCTTGTCGCAAGCACTCATGGGGGTAGAAATACAGTTAGGCAATCAAATCCTGAAATCATTACCTGCCACTTCAGACGGCCTGGACGCTAACGCATCCAAAGATGTTGTCATGAGCACCCAGTGGGGCTGGAGCAACCTGAGCATACAGCGCGTTTGGGAAAACAAAAACGATAAGCAAATGACCATTATAATCGGCAATGCCGGTATCTATGCCGGACTGGCCTCGATGTACTTTACAAATGCTGCGATGGTGGAGACTAACAACAATAAGCAGAATTTCAAACAGACCAGGGTCAAGGGCAATAAAGCCATTATTCAATATGAGGATAATACTGGTTATACGCTGATCGTATCTCTGGGTCAATCATCCATGATGGTTTGGCAGTGTGTTAATTTTGCAACAGAGCAGGAAGTCATGGACACTGCCAATTCATTTGACATTGATGGTATCAAAAAAATGCTGGGGGAACAATAATCATGAAAAACTTTATTCTTTTGATCGCATTAGCTGCCGTAGTAAACGTTTGCCGGGCACAGGATTTTAACAAGGCGATGGCGACTGCCAAAGCTTCCTACAGCGCAGGCAAATTGGAAGACGCACATTTTGCTTTGCAACAGGCCATGCAGGAGGTGGACCTGACGGTAGGCAAAGAAGTATTGAAGTTGTTACCTTCAAAATTGGGAACGATGACAAGTGTCTCCAAAGATGATAACGTGTCATCTAATGTAGGATTCGTTGGCGCAACGATCCACCGTGCCTACGGGCAGGGTGCACAAAACGCAGATATTTCGATCATTGATAATTCGCCCCTCATCGCCATGACCAATAGCCTGCTAAACATGCCCATGATGGGTATGATGACTGGCGGCAAAGATAAAAATGTTAAGGTGCAGGGTTATAAAGCCAGGCTGGAAAAACAAGCCGGCAGTACACCGGACAAAAGTAGTTATGAACTACAGATACCGCTCGGCAACGCACTGTTTACGTTTAAAGTAAACGACTGTACGGATGACCAGATCCTGGCATTAGCCGACACCGTTCCCTTACAGGAAATTGCAAAACTAATCGAATAAAGCATATCTAATCGATTTGCACTTCGATTTGGTCGGCCAGATAATAAGCAATTCTTCATTTAAGCCTGCGCTATTTCTGTTATTCGAAGTTTATAAACTTCGAATAAATATGCCTGTAGTCTGCACCTACAATGCACCAAACGCAAAAAGCCTCTAACTTTCGTTAAAGGCTTTTCATCTTACTTGGGGAGCAGGACAAATCTCGAACCGCTTACTTAAAGATTTGAAATTGTTTGCCTTAATTTAATCGTCCTATCCTATTTCGCAACAGGATTATTCCGTAATAATTTTATCACACCATTCTGTCAGGCTGACAAAGATCTGGGGATTGCCGAATTTAGCGTTTTTATTGTCCAGGTCGGAGGCCATAATACCCCGGGCCTTGCAACACGCGCCGCAGGCATAGATCTGGATTTTATTGGCAAGCACTTTTGGCAATATCTCCTTCAGGGGAGGCCATCCGACAGGCGTTATGGCGTTCAGGGTGCTGTCCCGCATCAGGCTCACCCCCTCGCCCAGCAAAAATATTTGTACTTCGTGGCCGGCTTCGGCAAGCGCGTTACCATGGAGAAATGGGAAGGAGGCCTTCGTAGGATCATCCGACCCCCAAGCGCTTTTAATAAAGATCTTCAATTTTTTCTCTCCCCGGATAGACCTGTTGCCAAGAAAAGGCAACGGGAGGAGGCTGCTCAAGAATTGTTTGCGGATCATAATTTTTTAATTAACATTCTAAGCTACAAAATACTTGGCATAAAATGAACTTAAAGATCACGAAAAGAAGCACCTTTCTATTTCTTCAGAATGCGAAATTCGTCGTCCGGGTTTGCCCCGAAAAGCTATGCTCAAATATAATCGTCCGGCGTTAGCTCAGACATTTTATCCGGGCTTTAATAATTACAGATTTATACTCTGCGAAATACAGTAAACAAAAAAGCCTTTAACTTTCGTTAAAGGCTTTTTTGTTTACTTGGGTAGCGGGAGCAGGACTCGAACCTACGACCTTCGGGTTATGAGGGGTATCCGGACGATTTCAATAAGGCCTAATATGGCTTAAAATGGTGTAAAATGCACTTTTTGAAATCGTATTAAACCGTAAAAACCCATATGGGACTGCCTATTGTTTAATCATTGTTTTAACAAAATAGATACTTTTACTGCTTTGGTAGCCAGCCATTAACTTAAAAAATAAGAAATGGCAACCGTAGATTTTTACATTTGGAAACGTCCAACAAAGGATGGCAGGTTTCCTATTTCCGTTCGCATTACAATCGACCGGAAACCGTCCTATATTATGACAGGACAAAAATTAGATAGCTTAGAACAATGGGATGCGAAAACGCAGCGTGTTAAAAAATCACATCCTAATTCCGTCCGTCTAAATAATTTTTTGCTTAGTGAATTGGCGAAAGCCAGCGATAAAGTTTTAGAATTCAAAACCAACGGTCAGGCAACTGCAAAAGAAGTTAAAGATGGGCTGAAACCTATTGATGAAAAGCTAACTTATTTCAGTACAGTAGCAAGCCAATTTCTGGCTGACCAATGGACTTTGGGAAATTACGAATGTTATAAGACGCAAAAAGGACACTTGAAACGTTTCTATGCTTTTGCCAACAACGGTAACATGCCATTCAAGGAAATCACCGTTGATCTTCTACAACGTTACCTGATATTTTTAAAGCAATCGAACAGGTTTAGATATAATGACAACAGTCCTGTTAAGCCACTCAGCAGCAGGACAATTGCTAACCACATGATTACCATACGTACAATTTATAACCGGGCAATATCTTCGAAGTTAGCGAATCAGGAAGATTATCCGTTTGGGGCGAAAGGTAAAGTCCCGATAAAACTAACCGGGTCAGCCAAGATGGGTTTAGATGAATATGAAATTAAAAAAATTGAAGAAATCGACTTATCGAAGAAAAGTGAAATCTATCACCATGCCCGTAATATTTGGCTCATTGAATTTTACTTTGCAGGAATGCGTGTAACTGATTGTCTGTTATTGAAATGGCAGGATTTCCAAAGCGGCCGCTTATATTATAAGATGTCAAAAAATGATGAACACGGTTCAGTAAAGATCCCTGCTAAGGCATTAGCAATCATTGAGGAATATAAAAATAGCAAAGGAAATCCACAAAATCCACATGGCTTGGTATTTCCATTTCTTTGCGACTTGGTCTCTCTGGATAATCGAATGGAGGTAAGAAAGAAAATAGCTTTTACCGTAAAAAGGCTAAACGAAGCTATGGCAAAAATTATGGAATGGATCGGTAGCACTAAGAATGCTTCCCAGCATAAAGCCCGGCATTCGTTTGCTCAGCGAGCAGAAGTAAAGGAGATTCATCCAAAAGTATTGCAGAAAATGTATAGGCACGAAAGTGTGTCAACGACTATGAAATATCAATCAAATTTTTCATTTAAAAAAGCAGATGATGCAATAGATGCTGTGTTGGATTTTTAGTCATAGACGTTTGTTTTTACTAATACAAGTTCTGCAATTGGAGTAAGGTACATTTAACCTATATACAATCAAATAGCTATAGTAATTCAGCATTTTTCTCCATAATGAACGCATTTAGATCGTTATACTTTTACCTTAACTGGTAGGAGTATAAAAGTTTATTGTCTACGCTGCTAAGCAAAATGGTGGATGCCGGGGAAGATCCTGAAAGCGCAAAAATGCGTTCCGAGGATACCATAAAAAATTACAAAGAATAATATATAATTAACAGGAAGCCGCCATCTATCGGCTTCCTGTATAAAAACTCTATTCCGCCTGTAAAGTAAGGAATGCGATCAGGTGCTGCTCCAGCAGTTCAGTATTATAATCCTCTGTGATCTCTACCCTTTCAACCTCTATGGCTTCGTCAGAAACCGTCAAGGTAAAAACCATGCCCTCTGTGACCTCCGGGAACAAGATATTGATAATATCGGCTACATGTGCGTAGTCGATTGACAGATTAGAGCCGAGTTTATCATTGATGTAATCTGTGAATTCCGTTTTTAACAGGTCAAAAAGCTTCTCGGCGCTTAATGGTTTAACATTTTTAATAGTATTCATATTTATTATTTAATTTATGGCGTTATTTGAATTTTTCCATTTCCAATCCCTGATCTCAGGAATATCTTCTCCATTTAAATGGATGTATTCTTTATGCTGGATCAATTTATCCTGCAACATTTGTTTAAGATAAGTTCCTTTGCTTCCTGTTTGCGGCAAGCGATCAATTGCATCCATAACCAGGTGAAACCTGTCCAGTTCATTTAATACCGTCATATCAAATGATGTAGTTATAGTACCCTCTTCTATGTATCCACGTACATGAATATTAGGGTTGTTAATACGGTTGTAAGTTAACCGGTGTATCAACCATGGGTAACCATGAAAAGCAAATATGACTGGCTTATTTTTGGTAAATAACGAATCAAAATCCCTGTCATTCATTCCATGCGGATGGTTCGACTCCCTTTCCAGTTTCAGCAAGTCAACTACATTAACTACGCGTATTTTCAATTCAGGTAAATGTTCGCGTAATATGGATACTGCTGCCAATGTTTCCAATGTAGGTACATCGCCGCTACAAGCCATTACCAAGTCCGGCTCACAGTCCTGGTCATTACTGGCCCAATCCCATATGCCAATGCCTCGGGTACAATGATCTACAGCCTCTTCCATACTCAACCATTGGGGTGAAGGATGCTTACCAGCGATAATTACGTTTACGTAATGACGGCTTCGCAGACAGTGATCCATTATAGACAGCAGACAGTTAGAATCAGGCGCCAAATAAACCCGCACTATTTCTGATTTTTTGTTAATTACATGGTCAATAAAACCGGGATCTTGGTGGGTAAATCCATTGTGATCCTGTCGCCATACGGTTGATGTAAGCAAGATATTTAATGATGCTATTTTTCTGCGCCACGGAATTTCCAATGTCATCTTCAGCCATTTTGCATGCTGGTTAAACATAGAATCAATGATGTGGATAAAAGCTTCATAGCAATTAAAAAGCCCGTGCCTTCCCGTTAGTAAATAGCCTTCCAGCCAGCCTTCGCACTGGTGCTCGCTCAGCATTTCCATCACGCGGCCCGCAGGGGCTAAAAACTCATCGTTGGGAACAGTTGTGGTATTCCATTGACGATTGGTTGCTTCAAATACCTCTTCGAGCCGATTAGAAATGGTTTCGTCAGGGCCAAATATCCTGAAATTTGCCTGCTTTTCGTTTAGCTGTATTATATCGCGCAGAAAACGCCCAGTAACATGCACATCCCCTTCACCCATAACACCATGTTCTTTTACGGGCACAGCATAATCCCTAAACTCGGGCAAGCGCAAGTCATGCAATAGCAAACCGCCATTGGCAAATGGATTTGAACCCATCCGGTAGTCGCCTTTAGGCGCAAGTGCTGCTAACTCAGCTATTAGCCTGCCGTTTTCATCAAACAATTCTTCGGGCTTGTAGCTTTTCATCCAATCTTCCAGTATCTGTAAGTGTTCTTTGGGTGCGGACGCGGAAACAGATAAGGGCACTTGGTGCGCCCTGAACGTACCTTCAATTTGCTGGCCATCTACTATTTTCGGGCCCATCCAGCCTTTGGGTGAACGCAAAATGATCATCGGCCAACGCGGGCGCTGTCCGTTAGGGTGTTCCGCATCATATTTAACCTGCAATATCCGGTCGACAGCATAATCTAATGCTTCTGCCATGGCCCTATGCATTAATACAGGGTCGTCCCCCTCAACAAAAATCGGGTTCCAGCCATAGCCGCGGAATAGTTGCTCCAATTCCTCGTGCGAAATCCTGGCTAAAACCGTAGGGTTTGATATTTTATAACCGTTAAGGTGAAGTATAGGTAAAACCGTACCATCCGTAAGCGGATTCAGGAATTTGTTGGAATGCCAGGCCGTAGCCAATGGCCCCGTCTCTGCTTCACCATCACCCACAACGCAGGCTACGATTAGCTTCGGGTTATCCAATACGGCGCCAAAAGCATGGCTAAGTGAATAACCCAATTCGCCGCCCTCATGAATAGAACCCGGCGTTTGCGGAGAGGCATGACTTGATATACCCCCTGGATAAGAGAATTGTGTAAAAAGTTTTTTAAGCCCGTCTTCATCCTGTGTTATGGCCGGATAAACTTCACTATAGGTACCTTCTAAATAGGTGCCTGCAACTACTGCCGGGCCGCCATGACCGGGGCCTGATATGTAGATCATGTCTAAATCGTATCGCTTGATAATACGGTTAAGGTGTGTATAGATAAAATTCTGCCCGGGAGTTGTGCCCCAGTGCCCCAATAACATATTTTTGATATGCTCCAGCTTCAAAGGTTCCTTTAAAAGCGGGTTATCCCTTAAATAAAGTTGCCCGACAGATAAATAATTCGCAGCCCGCCAATAAGCGTCGATCTTTTGTAAATGACCATCAGTCAGGGCTTCGGTTTCAAATGGGGTACTTTCAGTTGTATCAAGCATGATGTATGTCTTTAATATTTTGTTTTTCTTTTACAGGAATGTTGATCATATCATAAACCAATTTCGCGATCATCATCTCTTCATCGGTATGCATTACCCGTATACTTACTCCATTTGTGGCGGATATGAAGTCAGCATTTTGATGGTTACATTCATCATTTATTTCTATTCCTAAAAATCCCATACCCTCACAAATTCGAGCCCGTATGGATGGAGAATTTTCGCCGATCCCGCCGGTAAATATGATGGTATCGAGTCCACCCAACACTGCGGCAAAACTGCCGATCCATTTCTTTACCTGGTAACAAAACAAGCTAACCGCTTCCGCCGCACGGATATCGGTTCCTTCCAGTTGTAACAGGTCATGCATATCCCCGCTGGTTTCCGAAATACCCAGCAAGCCGGATTCGCAGCTGATCAGGTGGTTAAACTGTTTGGGGTTGAGATGTTCTGATTGCATCATGAACCAGGCAACACCAGGATCAAGGTCGCCGGGTCGGGTGCTCATCGGGACACCTGAATCAGGTGTAAAACCCATACTCGTATCTATACTTTTGCCATGTTTTATAGCGGCCAGGCTTGCGCCATTACCTAAATGAGCAATAATAATTCGTCCGTGTGCTATTTGCTTACCTGCTAAAAGTTCCAGTTCCTGCATCAGGTATTGATAAGAAAGGCCATGAAAGCCATAGCGGTGTATACCTAATTTATCGAATCGGCGCGGAATAGGTAGCAACTTAGCTACCTGCGGCATATCTTTATGAAAGGCCGTATCAAAGCAAGCATACTGGCTGATGTCCAAATGATTCTTTTTGAATCCTTCTATCAACAGTATTTCATAAGGCAAATGGTCAGGATCATAAGCGCTGATAGTTGTAAGGTCTTTTAGAAGTTCAGCTGTGATCAAACAGGGTTCGGTATATTGCATCCCGTGTACAATGCGGTGGCCGATAGCTTTAACATCTGAAAATTGGATGTTTTCTTCAAGCCAACTAACCAGATAACCGATGGCTCCCTCGTATGTTGTTGCTGTAACTGGCACAGATTTCACCTCGCTATTTACTGTAAATCTTGTGCCGTTTGTCCCTACTCGGGTTAGCTGGCCATAACATACTTTTTCGGGTGATGTGCCTGGTTCAAACAAAGCAAATTTTATGCTCGAAGAGCCGCCATTTATAGTTAGTATCATGATGGTATGTTTTGATTTTTTATCGCTTCAATATTGGCATAGGTCAGGTTTTCATTCAGGTCTTCATAATGGTCGTCCCTGTATTTCAGCAGTGCCTCGATACCCGACCTGCCCTTGTCGATCAAGGTATCCATATATTCCAATGCCCCGGCTTTGGCCATTTCCATCGCCCTTGCCCGGTTTAGAAATCCATAATATAGCGGATCTTTAATAATTAAAGAATAAGATGGTGTTTTGGGAGGTTTGGCTTTAAACGGTTTAAAGTCATTTGTGGAAATTTCGTCGATCACGGTATCATTTTTTAGAAAACGGAAGTACCGGCTATAGTTATTTTTTTTCATGGCGGATCATGGTATTATGTTGAGTAGCTTAATTATTGTCGTAAAAGAATATTGGCAATACCTAAGGATGGAAGTGTAAACAGGCTTTTTTTGATTTATAACCTATCTGTGGAAGTGTGCTTAGGTAACTGCCCGGTACCGTATTTGTTTTTTATAATTTGGGAATCGATATTTCATGAAGTGTCAACTGATTATTTGGCACTCGGTTTTCATTGTATAATGCACTTTCCAATGCTTTATCCTGGTGATGGATATCTTTGTAATCGATAACCATTCCTTCCCGCACAATGCAGGTTAGATGAATGTTTTTGCCTGTTGTGCTTATCCAGCGTAATCGTTCCATATTTATCGCCATTTTACGGATGAGCGAAGGTGGTATCACATAACAATCGCCACCCCGCTGACCGACCAGCAAGCGCATGTGATCCTGCAGGTCGAAGTATAATTTCGATCTTGGCTGTGCACCATCAATGGCGTGTAAAAAATCATTGCCCTGCAAGGCGACCAGTAATTCGTGTTCTGCCTTGAATTTCACGCCACTATCAATTTTTTTCATGGTATAAACAGAGTTTAGTTTGCCATAATGCAGGTCATTTATAAAACGGATCATGGCATCGGTTAAAAGGATGTCATAGGCAGCCGCTTCTTCCTGAGTTCCTTTTTGATCTATCAGTTTGTGTAATTCAGGGTACAATAACATTTTAGGGTGATAGTCTTCGTGATTTAATCCATATTGACGTACACAATCCAAAAGCAGCATGGCATCCCATACGTGGGTCTTTATAGTATCGGGCGCTATCCAGGCTAATTGATACCCGTTTTGCTGATAAAACCGTTCGACTGAATTGGGATAATATAAATTATTGCTTTCCTTTTTAAGTGCCTGCTTTACTTGGGCGTTTATCCGGAAAGGTGTCAGCAAGACAATAAACAGGGATAACATACACAATGGTTTTACAGGTATCATATCGTTTTCATTTTAAGGTGAAATTCAACAGTTAATTGGTCTTTGGTTTGTATCATGCCGCCGAGTTTGCGTGGAGGTATGAGTTTAAAGTCAGAGAAGTTCAAGTCTCTCGATCCGATCAAATGAATCACTTTTTGGGCATCCTGGCTTATCTGGTAGTTTACTTCAAATCGTTTATTAACCCCGGCCAGGTTTATATTTACCAGGCCGGTAATGAATTCGGGCTTTGTAGTAAGTTCCGGCAATTTGCTTAGCGACAAAAACCTGATAAACAATACCGGGAACTCCTTTTCTTTTAATGTTTTTTGAAGTTGCTTTGTCATACCGGAATTATGGCAGTCAAAACTGTTAATGCTAAGGCTTATCATTCCCGACAGCATCACCACCCCATCGTTGTTATTTTTACTTACTGCAAGTGTATCAATCTGGTCATAAGACGGAATAATGCAGGAAAACTTATTGATATTTGTGCTCCCGTTAACGCTCAGGCTACTATTTTGGCTTACCAGCCATCTTTTTGTCTCCTCCCTTTTTGTATTGTTTTTCATGCTAAAGCCAACGATTGACAATAGCAGCAGGGTGATCAGTAAAATATTTCTGTACCGCATTTGCTTGGATATTAAATCAGGGATTTATTTTGGCAAATACCAGCCCGGCAATAATGGCTTGTGCCAGGCCATACAAAAACCAGCTTGAAACCATCACGATAGTTATATCCAAAGAGCTGAATGAGATCCACATTACCGGCAACAAGGCTATGATAGCGTAGACAAAACCGAATTCCAATCCCCGCATAATGAATGTGCCTTTAAACAAACTCTTGAACCTGTCCCAAAACCACGACAGCGCAAAACTGATGATGAATGCGTGCATATAGAACAATACGTCCCTGCTGCCATCGCTGTTAAATAAGGGATTGTCGTAGGCTACAAACAGGCCGGGAAAAAACCTGACCCCAAGGAATAGCCCGCCATAGCTGAGTACAAACAGGATGCATCCGGCTATTAGCCCTGTGATCAATATTTTTTTCATTTTAATGTGTGGCGTTACCAATGGCGAACTGGATGCGACCGTAGTTGCCGGTACTAAAATTGATTCGGCAACAAATCAACCTAATAAATACGACCCTGCTTTCCACGGGAAAATAGGATTTGATAAACAGGTTAATAAAGACTTAAGATTCAGGGTCAGCGGCTCCTTTTATTCGGTTCATAGTGCAAATAGCGCTACCCTTTTTGGCGGGGACCGTACCGGTTCACATTACTTTAATGTAATGGAAAACCAAAACGTAGCCAACGGAACGGTGCTTTCCAATGCGAACGATTATAGCGCATTTTCAGGGAGATTAAATCCCGGTTTCAGCGAGGAGATCAATACAGCAATGGGAAATGTATTTCTGAAATATAAGGGCCTTGAGTTTTTCGGCACCATTGAAGATGCAAAAGGCAGGGCAATAACCGAAACCACCCAACGTAAAGCGACACAATATGCGGCTGATCTGATATACAGATTCCCGCAAGGCAAGGAAAACTTTTGGGTTGGCGTAAGGTACAATACCGTAACTGCCTTGCTACAGGGCTACACTTCAAATGTTACGGTTAACCGCGAAGCGGGTTCGATAGGCTGGTTT